>Ga0137385_10000193_pt1 | contig 48285 bp, 33 predicted proteins | sample SagtaG_FD_104921 | JGI IMG/M metagenome (GOLD analysis project Ga0137385, IMG submission 104921) | Vadose zone soil microbial communities from Sagehorn Ranch, Mendocino, California, USA - Sage2_R_80_16 metaG | ecosystem: Environmental > Terrestrial > Soil > Vadose zone | place: USA: California... | reverse complement strand
TCGCGCAAGGCGACGTGGTCGACATCCGCGACGACGCTTCGCTCGATCTCGCGGTGCTGTCGCCGGACGATTATCTGGCCGGACAGTCGCTCGGCCGTGCCGCGCGCGAGGCAGGCGCGCCGGGCATCGTGTATCCGTCGGTGCGGGATGACGGAGGCGAGTGCCTCGCCGCGTTCCGAACGACGCTGCTGCGCGACTGCCATCACGCGGCGTATCTGGAATACAACTGGAACGGCGCGAGCGTCGATATGGTGTTCGAGCTCAACCAGGTCGGCTAAGGGATTGATGGCGGGAAGGCGCGAGCCGTCAAGGCAAGGCGAGCGCGTCCGCTCCATCGGCGCGCGCGGCTTCGACCGAAATCGACCAGCGCCGCAACGCCAGCGGCTCGACGATCGTCAGCTTGCCGCCCGGCCCGAACGCGCCGGTGTCGATGAACACCTGCGAGCCGATCTGCTGAATGTCGCGCATCGGCGTATGGCCGCAATAGGTCAGCGAGAGACCGCGCTGCCGCAGCGGATCGCCGTTGCCCAACGCCAGTTCGCGGCCCCACAGTAATTGCTGGCGGGTTTCGGCCGAATAATTCCCGGCGTCGAGATCGGCGTCCGTGCCGAAGAATTCGGCGTGCAAAATATTGAAGCGCTCCTTGCCGCTGCCTACCACACGCACGAGCGGCAACGTGCGCAGACGTTCCGCGTAGCGCTGCAAACGTTCGTCGGGCAAATCCGCCGCCCATATTCCACCGATTCCATACCACCATTGGCGCCGCAAGCGGCCATCCGCGACGGCGCACAACGTGTCTTCGTGATTGCCGAGCACGGCGAAGAACCACGGCTTGTCGAGCAGCGCCAAAGCCTGCTCGGAATGCGCGCCGCGGTCCACCAGATCGCCGACCGAAAAGAGCCGGTCGCGCGCCGGGTCGAACGCGATCGTGCGCAGCAGATAGCGCAACGCATCGACACAGCCATGCAAATCGCCGACTACAAAGTCGCGGCCGCTCTGGTTGGCCGGATGATGCTGAACGGAGTTGACGAGTACGGAAGCCATGCGTCAATGATAATGCCGCATGGGCGAATGCGTATGCGCGTTGCCGATCCTAACTTGGCGTCTTCGACGGCACGAATGACGAAAATCGACGCGAAAACGGCGTATTTCCGGAAAGGCTTACCGGAAACACGCGGTTGGTGTGGTCGTTATTGCTGCGTGTGAAATCGCGCTCACTGCATCCCATGCGCGGCGAGAAGGCAATCGCCTTTCAACTGAAAAGCGGCGTGCAAGGCGTTGCGAAAGACTTCAGCCTGTGACCTCTCATTCGACAAATGATGCTCGAAGCGCGCGTAGAATCCGCGGCTCAGACGCCCTTCCTCTTACATTCCATGTTCGCAAAATATTACCCGCAGGTTTTTCGCAATCGCCCGCGCATGCTGGCCGGTCTCGTTGTCGGCATCGTGGCGGCGCTCTTCGTCCCCGAGCACACGCGGCCGATGGTCCGCGTGCTGGCCGGCTGGGACGCCGCCGTCTGGATCTATCTGCTGCTGATCTGGGTACACATGGCCGCCGCCGACGAAGGCCGCGTGCGAGCCTCCGCCCTGCGCGACGATGAAAACGCGGGCGTGGTGCTGTTCGTGATCTGCGTGGCGACTGTCGCGAGCATTGCCGCGATCGTGCTCGAACTGGCATCGGCAAAAGGCACGGCCGGCACCTCGACTGTGTGGCACTACGTGCTGACCGGGCTCACGCTGATGGGTGCGTGGTTCATGATCCCGACCATCTTCACGCTGCATTACGCGCGGCTTTACTACGACACCGATGCCACGGAAACCGCGCTGCTGTTTCCCGATCATGAACTTCAGCCGGACTATTGGGACTTTCTGTACTTCTCGTTCACCATCGCCGTGGCCTCGCAGACTTCGGACGTGGTGCTGCGCTCGCGCTCGATTCGCCGCGCCGCGCTCGCGCAATCCATTCTGTCGTTCTACTTCAACGTCGCGGTGCTCGGGCTTTGCGTGAACATCGCGGCGGGCCTGCTCGGCTCCTGACATTCCCTCACGCTCGCAACACTTCTAACGCAGCAACGCCTGCCGCCGCGCTTCGCGTGCGGCAGTCACCACCCCACCTCCTCGACGTCTCGTGTAAAACCCGGACGACGTCCACCCGTTTTACACGCAGAGGCCGTCCGCTACCGTACGCCGTTCTGCTTCCACCTTTCAGCGGGCTTCCCGACAGGGCGCACGTTCGCCCATCCAACGTTCCGCTCGCAACACACTGGCACAAGCCTTGCTGCGTTTAGCGCACTGAACTGGCCGGCCCGTGCGTCCGACGCCTGGCGTCAAAATACCCTTTACTGGCCAGCGGCGTGACGATCTTTGCACTACATTGACCGATACGCGCCCTCGCTTCATTCATCGCGCGGTATCCGGCCCTGGAAGCCCAACGAGCGTTGTGATCGCATGCCAATTGCATCCACACCGCAGCAGGACGAATCTGGAAACGACCGATGGAATCTCCGAACAGGTACGCGCCGCGGATCTACTTTTTTCATTCACTTCTGGTTGGTCCGCTCGACGCGTGGCCTGCGCGGTTCGCTCACGCGGCCTCGCTGGGCTTCGATCACGCGCTGATCGGCAGCCTCTTCGAGCCGGGGCAGGCCGGCCACGGACAGGTAGTCGGCAACCACGCCCGGCTGCATCCAGTGTTCGAGACTCAGCAACCGGCCACTCACGCAATCCGCACGCTCGCGGACGCCGCAAGTCAGAACGGCCTGACCTTGCTGGCCGATCTCGTGATCGACCGGATGGCCGCCGATGGCGCGCTGTACGCCGAACATGCCGACTGGTTCCATTCATTCGAATCTGAAGAGGCGCGGCTCGATCCGCGCCATGTGCATCGCGAGGACAACGTCGCGTATGCGAACTTCAACGGCGCCGACAGCGGCGCCGCCCTAGTCGACTGGTGGACGCGGCAGCTGCTCGCGCTGGCCGACGCGGGTGTGGGCGGCTTTCGCTTCGATTCGCCGCATCGCGTGCCACGCGCCGTCTGGCGCCAACTCGGCGATGCGGTGCGCGCGAAACACCCCAACGTACGCTTTCTCGCCGCGACGCCGGGCCTGTCCCGCAGCGATCTGCCGGGACTCGAAGGCGCGGGCTTCGACTGCGTGTTCTCGTCGGTGCGCTGGTGGGACTTCCGTTCGAGCTGGATGGTCGAGGAGCACGCCGCGCTCGCGCGCATCGGCGCGCCGGTCGCCTTCCCCGAAGCGCCGTACGGCACGCGCCTCGCCGCCGAGTTGAGCGATGCGCACGACGCCGCCATTGTCGAGCGGGCCTATCGTCGCGCGCTGTTGACGGCGGCCTCGATCGGCACCGGCTGGATGATGCCGATGGGTTTCGAATACGGCGTGACCGAACCGATGTCGCAAACGCGCGGCGACGCTTCGCAGTACGCGCTTGCCTGCCAGTCAAAGAAATTCGATCTCTCTAAACCAATAGCGCATGCGAACGAGGTCGTGCGCAACATCACGGCACTGCACACCAATGGGGAGCTGCGCCCGCTAAGCGGACCGGGCGCGCCCGCGGCCGTCCTGCTGCGCGCCGACCACGCCGACCTGCGCGAGGCCGGCGAGGCGGTGCTGATCGCCATCAATCCCGAACTCGGCGCGCCGGTGCGCGTCGATCCGGCGCGCTTCCTCGCCGGCGTGCCGGGCAACTTCACGCGCTTCGTTCCGCTCGATGCGCCCGGCCACGCCACGCCCGCCACGTTGACGCCCTTCGCGCTCGCGCCCGGCGCGATCCGCCTGTTCCGCGCGGTGACTGAAAAGCCCATCCGTCTCGCGCCGCCGATCGACAAGGCGAACAGCAAGCGCAGCGGCCGCAAGACCGTGCTCGAAGCGCTCAATGCGCCGCGCGTGGCGATCGAGAGCGTAACGCCTTCCGTCGATCACGGCCGCTTTGCGGCCAAGCGCTCGGTGGGCGAGCGCGCCGAAATCAGCGCCGCGATCTTCGCCGAAGGTCACGACAAGATCGCTGCCGCCGTGATCTGGCGCGCCGCCGACGAAACCGCCTGGCACGAAGTGCTGATGACCCCGGCGCAGCCCGCCGGCCTCGACATCTGGAAAGCGCGCATTCCGCTCGAGCGCCTCGGCCGCCACGAGTTCACCGTGATCGCGTGGCGCGACGACTTCGCGTCGCTGGTCGAGCACATCGAGAAGAAGCTGAAAGCGGGCCAAACCGTCGAACTCGAACTCGACGAAGCCGCGCATCTGTTCGCACTGGTGCTCGCCGAAGTGGAAACGACGGAGGGCGCGGTGACCGAGCCGCTCAAACATATCGTCGCGCAATTCACCAAGGCCGACGTTGAAGCCAAGCTCGCGCTCATTCTCGCGCCGGCCACGGCAAAGGCGATGACCGCCGCGCGCCACCGTCCGTTCCTGAGCCGTGACCCGGTGGTCTATAAGATCGACGCCGACCGCAGCGCCGCGCGCTTCGCAAGCTGGTACGAGATATTCCCGCGTTCGATGAGCGACGACGAATCGCGTCACGGCACCTTCGCCGACGTCACCACGAAATTGCCGCGCATCCGCGACATGGGCTTCGACGTGTTGTACTTCCCGCCGATTCATCCAATCGGCCTTATGAATCGCAAAGGGCGCAACAACACGTTGAACGCGCAGCCGGGCGACGTAGGCAGCCCGTATGCGATCGGCGCCGCCGAAGGCGGACACGCCGCCGTGCATCCGCAACTCGGCACGCTCGACGACTTCAAGAAAATGCTCGCCGCCGCGCACGCGCACGGCCTCGAAATCGCGCTCGACTTCGCGATTCAGTGTTCGCCGGATCACCCGTGGCTGAAGGCGCATCCGACGTGGTTCGCCTGGCGCCCCGACGGCACGCTGCGTTACGCCGAGAATCCGCCGAAGAAGTATCAGGACATCGTCAACCCGGACTTCTATGCGCACGACGCCAAGCCCGACTTGTGGCTCGCGCTGCGCGACGTGATCCTGTTCTGGATCGAAGCGGGCGTGCATATTTTCCGCGTCGACAATCCGCACACCAAGCCGCTGCCATTCTGGGAATGGATGATCGACGACGTGCGCGCGCGCTACCCCGACACGATCTTCCTCGCCGAAGCGTTCACGCGGCCACGCATGATGAACCGGCTCGGCAAGATCGGCTTCTCGCAGTCGTACACGTATTTCACGTGGCGCGAATCGAAGCGCGACTTCATCGAGTACATGAGCGAGCTCACACAAACCGATGCGCGCGATTTCTACCGGCCGAACTTCTTCGTCAATACGCCGGATATCAACCCGCGGCATTTGCAGTCACAGGGACGCACCGGCTTTCTGATTCGCGCGGCTTTGGCCTCGACTTTGGCCGGCTCGTGGGGCGTGTATAGCGGCTTTGAATTGTGCGAGGCCGCCGCGCTGCCGAACAGCGAGGAATATCTCGACTCCGAAAAGTATCAACTGCGCGCGTGGGACTGGCACCGGCCGGGCAACATCGTCGGCGAGATCAGTGCGTTGAACCGGATCCGCCGTGCGAATCCGGCGCTGCAAACGCATCTGGGTCTCACGTTCCTGCCCGCGCACAACGACAACGTGCTGTTCTTCGAGAAAGCGACCGAGGCACGCGATAACGTGATCGTCGTCGCGATCAACCTCGATCCGTTCAACGAACAGGGCGCGGATATCGAATTGTCGTGGGAAACATTCCAGCGCTGGAACCTGCACGACCATGGCCCGCTGGAAGTCACCGATCAGATGACCGGCGCGCGCTTTGAATGGCACGGCCGCTGGCAGCACGTCCAACTCGGGTCGGGCCAGCCGTTCTCGATCTGGCGCATCGCGCCGCTCGGCGGCCTGCCCGCCGAACGCCCGGACGAAGCCGACAGCGACTATCGCGCAGACGCTGGCAACCCAACCCCAACGGAAGGTGCGACATGAAGCGTGACGATCCAGCCCAAACCACGTCGCAGACTCATACGAACGCAGCCACCGGCAGCGCGGCCAAAACGCGGACGTCGCGACGCGGCAAGCCCGCCGCGCTCAGCGACGATCCGCTCTGGTACAAAGACGCGATCATCTATCAGGTGCACATCAAGTCGTTCTTCGACGCGAACAACGACGGCGTCGGCGATTTTCCAGGCCTGATCGCAAAGCTCGATTACATCGCCGAACTTGGCGTGAATGCGATCTGGCTGCTGCCGTTCTATCCGTCGCCGCGGCGCGACGATGGGTACGACATCGCGGACTACCGCAATGTCCACCCGGATTATGGACAGCTCTCCGACGTCAAGCGCTTCATTCAGGAAGCGCATGCGCGCGGCATCCGCGTGATTACCGAACTGGTGATCAACCACACGTCTGATCAACACCCGTGGTTTCAGCGCGCGCGCCGTGCGAAGCCGGGCTCGAATCATCGCAATTACTACGTGTGGGCCGATACCGATCAGAAGTACCTGGAAACGCGGATCATCTTCATCGATTCGGAGCCGTCGAACTGGACGCACGATCCGGTGGCGGGCGCTTACTACTGGCACCGTTTCTATTCGCACCAGCCCGATCTGAATTTCGACAATGCGGCCGTGCTGCGCGAGGTGTTACAGGTCATGCGCTTCTGGCTCGACATGGGCATCGACGGGCTGCGGCTCGACGCGGTGCCATATCTGGTCGAACGCGAAGGCACCAACAACGAGAATCTGCCGGAAACGCACTCGGTGCTGAAGAAGATCCGCGCGACCATCGACGCGGAATATCCGAACCGGATGCTGCTCGCCGAAGCGAACCAGTGGCCGGAGGACGTGAAGGAATACTTCGGCGACGAAGACGAATGCCACATGGCATTCCACTTCCCGCTGATGCCGCGCATCTACATGTCGATCGCGAGCGAGGACCGCTTCCCGATCACCGACATCATGCGGCAAACGCCTGACCTCGCCCCGTCGAACCAGTGGGCGATTTTCCTGCGCAATCACGATGAACTGACGCTGGAAATGGTCACGGATTCCGAACGCGACTACTTGTGGAACACCTATGCGAGCGATCGCCGCGCGCGGCTGAACCTCGGCATTCGCCGCCGCCTCGCGCCGTTGATGGAGCGCGACCGCCGCCGCATCGAACTGATCAATTCGCTGCTGCTGTCCATGCCGGGCACGCCCGTAATCTACTACGGCGACGAACTCGGGATGGGCGACAACATCCACCTCGGCGACCGCGACGGTGTGCGCACGCCGATGCAATGGTCGTCCGATCGCAACGGCGGCTTCTCGCGCGCCGATCCCGAGCAACTGGTGCTGCCGCCGGTGATGGGTTCGCTGTACGGCTTCGACGCGGTAAATGTCGAAGCGCAAAGCCGTGACCCGCATTCGCTGCTGAACTGGACCCGGCGCATGCTCGCCACCCGTCGAGCCAAGCAGACGTTCGGACGCGGCACGATCCGCTTCCTGAAGCCGGAAAACCGCAAGATACTCGCGTATCTGCGTGAAATACCGGGCGAGCCGCCGATTCTGTGCGTGGCGAATCTGTCGCGCGCGCCGCAGGCGGTGGAACTCGATCTGTCCGAGTTCAACGGCGCCGTGCCGATCGAAATGACCGCCGATTCCGTGTTTCCGGCCATCGGGCAACTCACGTATCTGCTGACTTTCCCGCCGTATGGCTTCCTGTGGTTCATGCTATGCCCCGGCGGTCAACGTCCGACGTGGGCGCAAGCGCATTCCGAACCGCTGCCCGAATTTGTCACGATCGTGATCCGCGAAGGCCAGGTTGGACCGACGCCGGAAAACGTGCGGCTGCTCGAATCCGAAGTGCTGCCGTCATGGCTGAGCCGTCGCCGCTGGTTCGCCTCCAAGGATCAGAAGATGCACGCGGTGCACCTCGCCGCATTGACGACGATCCCGAACGGCGGCTTCGCGTTCACCGAAATCGAGGCGGACGTGGGCGATCACACCGAGCGCTACGTGGTGCCGATCGCGATCACGTGGGGCGGCGAAACCACCACGCCGCTCTTCATTCAGCTGGCGTTGGCGCGCGTGCGGCGCGGGCGCAACGTCGGGCATCTGACTGACGCGTTCGCGCTGCCCATCTTCGCGCATGGCGTGTTGCGCAAGCTGCGCGAACGCGCTGTCGTGCCGACCGTGCAGAAGAGCGAGATCAAGTTCATCCCGACCGAGCGTTTCGCCGAACTCGGCAACCTGGGTGAGCGGCCCGACATCCGCTGGCTCGCGGCCGAGCAAAGCAACAGTTCGCTGATCATCGCCGATGCCGCGGTGCTGAAGCTGGTGCGCCGCCTCGTGAGCGGCGTTCATCCGGAAGCGGAAATCAGCCGCTACCTGACCCAGCTCGGCTACGCGAACACCGCGCCGCTGTATGGTGAGGTGGTGCGCGTCGATCCCGAAGGCGTGCCGCATACGCTCGCCATCCTGCAAGGCTTTATCGACAATCAGGGCGACGCCTGGAACTGGTCGCTCGACTATCTGCGCCGCTCGGTGGACGAACTCGCCATCGCCGTCGACACGGAAGCGCAGGTGCCCGACCGCGACAACGAAGCGATCCTGATGGAAGGCTACAGCACGTTGACCGGCATCATCGGCAGGCGGCTCGGCGAGCTGCACGTGGCGCTCGCCTCGCCTTCCGACGACCCGGCGTTCGCGCCGGAGACCGCCAGCGCCGAACAGGTGAAGGCGTGGATCGACGGCACGCAAGCGATGCTCGCCGCCGCGCTGGATCTGCTCGCGCCGCGCATCGCGCAGATGAGCGACCCGGAAACGCAGGCGTTGGCGCAAAGCCTGATCGACCGGCGCGCCGCGCTGGTCGAGGCCGTCGACAAACTCGTGCCGGCCGACGCGCAGGCGCTGCGCATCCGCATTCACGGCGACTTCCACCTGGGGCAGGTGCTGGTCGCGCAGGGCGACGCGTATCTGATCGATTTCGAAGGCGAGCCCGCGCGTTCGCTCGAGGAGCGGCGTCAGAAGTCGAGTCCGTTGCGCGACGTCGCCGGCTTGCAGCGCTCGCTGTCGTATGCGAGCGCGGCGGCGCAATCCACCACGGAAAGCGCGCCGCAGCAGACCGCCGATCGCAAGCGCGCGCTGTTCGACCGTTTCCGCGCGCACGCCACCGAGACTTTCCTGAACGAGTATCGCGCCGCCGCCGCGGACGCTCCGACGCCGCTGGTGGCGCCCGAGGCCGAACAGGCCCTGCTCGATCTGTTCCTGATCGAGAAGGCCGCCTACGAAATCCGCTATGAAGCGGCCAACCGTCCGACGTGGCTCAGCTTGCCGGTGCGCGGCCTCGCCGCGCTCACCAGCCGTTTGCTCGGCGACACCGGCGCCCCCCCGCCGCACGATTCCTCAACCCAGGCGCCAGGCGCCGCCACACCGCCTCATCCGGCCGAGGGCGACTATGAGTGAGCACGATCCGGCCGCGGGCCTCCAACCGCTCGACATCGACGCGCTCGTTGAAGCGCGTCACCCCGATCCTTTCTCGCAGCTCGGGCTGCATCAGACGGACGCCGGTCCGGTGGTGCGCGCGCTGTTGCCGAACGCCGCGCACGTCAGCGTGATCTCGCGCGCCGACGGTTCCCCGCTCGGTGAACTCGAACAACTGCGGCCGGGGCTGTTCGCCGGCCGCGTGGCATCGGCGGCGCCCTATCGCTTGCGCATCGACTGGCACGGCGTGGTGCAGGAGATCGAGGACACGTATTCATTCGGTCCGGTTCTCGGCGACGAACCGTTGGGGCGTCTCGCCGGCGGCGACCCGTATGCGGTGCTCGAATGCCTCGGCTCCCGGCCGATGGAAATTGACGGCGTGCCGGGCGTGCGCTTTGCCGTGTGGGCGCCGAACGCGCGGCGCGTCTCGGTGGTGGGCGACTTCAATGCGTGGGACGGCCGCCGACATCCGATGCGGCTGCGTCATCAGGCGGGTGTGTGGGAGTTGTTCGTGCCGCGCGTCGGCGCCGGTGCGCGCTACAAATACGAGTTGCTCGCTCGGGACGGCCACCCGCTGCCATTGAAAGCGGACCCGTGCGCGATGCAAACGGAGAAGCCGCCGGGCACCGCATCGGTGGTCGCGCACGTCGACGAGATCGAGCAGTTTTCGTGGACCGATCAAGACTGGATTCAGTCACGTGCCGGCAAGCAGACGCCGCGCGCGCCGATCTCGATCTACGAAATGCATGCCGAATCCTGGCTGCGCATCGCCGAGGAAGGCCAGCGCGGTCTCGACTGGGAAGAACTCGCCGAGCGGCTGATTCCCTACGTGAAGAGCATGGGCTTCACGCACGTCGAATTCATGCCGATCGCGGAACATCCGTTCGGCGGTTCGTGGGGCTATCAGCCGCTCGGACAGTTCGCGCCGTCCGCGCGCTTCGGCAAGCCCGAGCAGTTCGCCACGTTCGTCAACAAGGCGCACGAAGCCGGGCTCGGCGTGATTCTCGACTGGGTGCCCGCGCATTTTCCGAACGACGCGCACGGTCTCGTCGACTTCGACGGCACGCCGCTTTACGAGCACGCCGATCCGCGCGAAGGCTATCACCAGGACTGGAACACGATGATCTACAACCTCGGCCGCCACGAGGTGAGCGCGTTCCTGATCGCCTCGGGTCTGGCGTGGCTAAAGCGCTATCACGTCGACGGCTTGCGCGTGGATGCGGTCGCCTCGATGCTGTATCGCGACTACTCGCGCGCCGCCGATGAGTGGGTGCCGAACATCTACGGCGGGCGGGAGAATCTCGAATCGATCGCGTTTCTGAAGCGGCTCAATCACGAAGTCGGCTACGTGCCGGGTGTGCCGGGCGCGATCACGATCGCCGAGGAATCGACCGCGTGGCCGGGCGTGACGGCGCGTGTCGAAGACGGCGGGCTCGGCTTCCAGTTCAAGTGGAACATGGGCTGGATGCACGACACGCTGCACTACATGGCGGAAGACGCCGTCTATCGAAAATACCACCACCACAACATGACCTTCGGGATGGTGTACGCGTATTCCGAGCGCTTCGTGCTGCCGCTTTCTCACGATGAAGTGGTGCACGGCAAAGGCTCGCTGCTCGGCAAGATGCCGGGCGATACGTGGCAGCGCTTCGCCAATCTGCGCGCGTACTTCGGCTTCATGTGGACGCATCCAGGCAAGAAACTGCTGTTCATGGGCGGCGAATTCGGCCAGCTGGCGGAATTCAACCACGACGCGTCGCCGCATTGGCATCTGCTCGACGATTCGAACCACCATGGCGTGCAGATGCTGGTGCGCGACCTGAACCGGCTCTACCGGGAAGAGCCCGCGCTGTATCTGCTCGACAGCGAGCCGGGCGGCTTCGAATGGCTGATCGGCGACGACAGCGGCAACAGCGTGTTCGCCTGGCGCCGCACGGATGGCACGGGCCGCGAACTCGTCATAGTGTGCAACATGACGCCGGTGCCGCGGCTCGATTACCGGATCGGCATGCCGTGCAGCGGCCGCTGGTCGGAAGTGCTGAACACGGATGCGAGCGTGTACGGCGGTTCGAACATGGGCAACGGCGGCGTGATCCATACCGAGGCCATGTCGAGCCACGGCTGGCCGCATTCCGCGTCGCTGACGCTGCCGCCGCTCGCGACGATCGTATTGCGCGCGGATTGATCGGGGTGCTGCACGGCGAGCGCGCGGCCTGACAGCCGCGCGCTCGTCGCATGAAGACCCACGATAGCATTCATAAATCAGAACAAGGAAGGGGAACCATGTCGCATGCAATGCCCGACCGGCTGCTGCCGGGCTCGCCTTATCCGCTCGGCGCGAGCTGGGATGGCCTCGGCGTCAACTTCGCGGTGTTCTCGGCGAACGCGCAGAAAATCGAGCTTTGCCTGTTCGATCCCACGGGCCGCAAGGAAATCCGCCGTTTCGCGCTGCCCGAATGCACCGACGAAGTCTGGCACGGCTATTTGCCGAATGCGCATCCGGGCACCGCGTACGGTTTTCGCGCGCATGGGCCGTATCAACCGCAGCACGGGCATCGCTTCAATCCGCACAAGCTGTTGCTCGATCCGTACGCGCGCAAACTCGTCGGACAATTTCGCTGGTCGGATGCGCTGTTCGGTTATCGCGTGCATTCGAATCGCGCCGACCTTTCCATCGACCGGCGCGATTCGGCGCCCGCCATGCCCAAATGCGTCGTGATCGACGAAGCGTTCGACTGGTCGCACGACAAGCGCCCGAATGTGCCGTGGGGCGAGACCGTCATCTACGAGACGCATGCGCGGGGCGCCTCGATGTTACGCGCCGATTTGCGGCAGCATGAGCGCGGCACCTTCGCCGCGCTGGCTGCGCCCGAGTTCATCGAGCATTTGCTGAAGCTCGGCGTGACCGCCGTCGAATTGCTGCCGGTGCATGCGTTTCTCAATGACCGCTTTCTGGTGGCGCGCGGGCTACGCAACTACTGGGGCTACAACACCGCGGCGTTTTTCGCGCCGGAGCCGTCGTATCTCAGCACGCATCGGCTCGATGAAATGCGCATTGCGGTGCGGCAGTTGCACGCGGCCGGCATCGAGGTGATTCTCGACGTGGTCTACAACCACACCTGCGAAGGCAATGCGATGGGGCCGACCGTCTCGTGGCGCGGTCTCGACAACGCGAGCTACTACCGCCTGATTCCCGGCGACGAGCGCCACCATATCAACGACACCGGCTGCGGCAACACGCTGAATCTGCCGCATCCGCGCGTGCTGCAAATGGTGATGGACTCGCTGCGCTACTGGTCGACGGCGTTCAATATCGACGGCTTCCGTTTCGATCTCGGCGTGACGCTCGGCCGCGAGCAACACGGTTTCGATCCCGGCTCCGGTTTCTTCGACGCATTGCGTCAGGACCCGATCCTGTCGCAACGCAAGCTGATTTCCGAACCGTGGGACATCGGCCCCGGCGGCTATCAGCTCGGCAACCATCCGCCGGGCTTCGCGGAATGGAACGACCGTTTCCGCGACACCGTGCGCCGCTTCTGGCGCGGCGACGCCGGCTTGCGGCCCGATCTCGCCGCACGTCTCACGGGTTCAGCCGATCTGTTCAACCGGCGCTTCAGAAAGCCGTGGTCATCGGTCAATTTTGTGGCGTCGCATGACGGTTTTACGTTGGCCGACATCACCGCTTACGAGCAGAAGCACAACGAAGCCAATCGCGAAGACAACAACGACGGCCACAATGAAAATTGCAGCCGCAACTGGGGCGTCGAGGGCCCGACCGATGATCCCGCGATGCTCGAAACGCGCAAGCGCGTGGCGCGCTCGCTGATCGCCACGCTGCTGATCGCGCTCGGCACGCCGATGATGCTGGCCGGCGACGAACTTCTGCGCACGCAGAACGGCAACAACAATGCGTACTGCCAGGACAACGAAATATCATGGATCGACTGGGAACGCGTGCAATCGCCGGACGGCCGTCAGATGACCGACTTCGTCGCGCGCGTGATTGCGTTGCGCAAACAGCATCCGTTGCTGCGCGAAACACGCTTTCTGTTCGGCGACCGTGAAGTGTTGCCGGGCCTGTTCGACGTCGGCTGGTTCGACGAAAACGGCGATCCGCTCACCATCGAGGCATGGGAAGACCCCGAAGGCCGCGCGTTCACACTGCGGCGCGCCGGTCCGGGCTTGAATGGCGAAACAGAAGTATTGTTGATGATGCTCAACGCGGGCGACGAAACACTGCGTTTTACGCCTCCCGCACCGCACCTGGAATGGCACGTGCTGTTAGACACTGCTGAGCCGGACAGCACACCGCACCGACTGGCGGTTCCAGAAGTGGAAGTGGCCGCGCACAGCCTCGCGATGCTGGCCGCGCAACCGGTGGGCGAAGCGGATTGGCAAGCGGGCTGGAAGGCCGGCGCGCAGCATGGGCCGCGGCTGTTGACCGCCCTGCCGCCCGATCCGGGTGCGCATGCGCCCAGTGGCGATACGTCGCCGTCCACTTAGGCGGCAAGGGCATCGCGACACGCATAGCATGCAAAGGGCGGCCGCCTCGGAAAGACACGACAGACAGGTAAGACGCTGATCGAAAGCAAAACCGAATGGTGATGAATCATGTCAGAAAGTCCGATTGATCCTCACGCGCATCATCACGCGCATTGCCTGCCCTTCGGCGCGCAGTTGCTGGGCGCCGCGGGGACGAATCCCTGCACCCGGTTTCGTTTCTGGGCGCCTTCGTGCAAGACCGTCCAGGTGGAAATCGAAAACGGACCGGCCCAAGGCGCGCACGACATGGCGCCCGCCGGCAATGGCTGGTTCGAAGCCACGGTCAACGGCGGCGCGGGCACGCTGTACCGCTTCCGGCTGGATGGCGCGCAGGCGGTGCCCGATCCGGCGTCGCGCTTTCAGCCGCAGGACGTGCACGGTCCGAGCGAAGTCATCGACCCGCGCGCGTATCGCTGGGAGCATACGGGCTGGCATGGCCGGCCATGGGAAGAAACGGTGCTGTACGAGTTGCACGTCGGCGCGATGGGCGGCTATGCGGGCGTGCAGAAGCGTTTGCCGGCGCTCGCGGCGCTCGGCGTGAGCGCCATCGAGTTGATGCCGGTGAACGATTTTTCCGGCAAGCGCAATTGGGGCTATGACGGCGTGCTGCCGTACGCGCCGGATTCCGCGTATGGCCGCCCCGAGGAACTGAAAGCGCTGATCGACGCCGCGCACGGTCTCGGCCTGATGGTGTTTCTCGACGTGGTCTACAACCACTTCGGCCCGGACGGCAACTATCTGCACGAATACGCCCGCTCGTTTTTCCGCGAAGGCACGCATACGCCGTGGGGCCCGGCGATCGATTTCGAGCGCTGCGAAGTGAGCGACTTCTTCACGGATAACGCGGTCTACTGGATCAACGAATATCGCATCGACGGTCTGCGTTTCGACGCGGTGCACGCCATCGACAATCATGCATGGCTGCGTGAACTCTCCGACCACATCCGCGCGCGAGTGCAGCACGGCCGGCATGTGCATCTGGTGCTGGAAAACGAACACAACAGCGCAAGCCTGCTGGAAACCCATTTCAACGCGCAGTGGAACGACGATGCGCACAACACGCTGCACGTTCTGCTGACCGGCGAAACGGAAGGCTATTACCACGCGTATGAACACCAGCCGATCCGCCGGCTTGCGCGTGTGCTGTCGGAAGGCTTCGCGTATCAGGGCGATCCGTCGCCGCTTCACGACGGCGCGCCGCGCGGCGAATCGAGCAGGCATCTGCCGCCCACATCTTTCGTGATGTTCCTGCAGAACCACGATCAGGTCGGTAACCGCGCATTCGGCGAGCGCCTGCACACGCTGACATCGGACGATGCATTGCGCGCCGCCACCGGTTTGCTGCTGCTGTCGCCGCAAATCCCTCTGCTGTTCATGGACGAGGAATACGGCTCCGCCCAACCGTTCCTGTTTTTCACCGACTACACCGGCGACCTCGCCAACGCCGTGCGTGAAGGACGGCGCCGCGAATTCGCACGCTTTTCAGCGTTCAGCGACGAAAAGCGGCGCGCGCAGATTCCCGATCCGAACGATGTGCAGACGTTCATCGCCTCCTCGCCGCCGGAGCCTGTCCAGCCGCCCGCGCAAACCGGCGAGGCGAAAGACCGGCTCGACTGGATGCACTTCTACAAATCAGCGCTCACGGTGCGGGCGAAATTGATCACGCCGCGTCTGAAGCATGGCAAGGCGCTCGGCGCGACCGTGCTGACCACCGATAACGGCGCTGAAGTCAACGCGCTCGTCGCGCGCTGGAAACTTGGCGACGGCGAGACCTTGTCCATCGTGTTGAATCTTTCGAAGGAGAGCGTGCCGTTTAACGATGTGCCCGCCGGCAAGGTGATTTTCGAAACGCCGCCGCGCGTGCGCGAACAGGTCGACGTCAACGTGTTGCCGACGAACGCGTTCGTCGCGTGGCTGACCGGCGACGTCAGCGACTATGCGATCGGCCACGATGCCCGCATTGCCGGCCAACAGGAGCGCCACGCGTGAACAGCACCCGACGCTCCAACGATACGATCGTGACACTCGCCACGCGCGCCGGCTTCGAGGTGGAGTGGCAGGATGCGCACCGTAAGACACAACACGTGCCCGAGAATACGCTCACGGCGCTGCTCGAGCGGATGGGTTTGTCATGCGGTAACGCCACGCAAATCCGGCAAAGCGCCACCGTGTTGGAGGCGGAGTTATCGGGCCGCAAACTGCCGCCGCTGATGACCGCTGAGGTAGGGCGCGGCATCGCGTTGCCTGCCGCGCCGATCAGGTCCGGCAGCCACTATCGGATCGAACTCGAAAGCGGTTCGATCATCGACGGCCGCTTCACGGCGCCCAAAGGCGAGGAAGCCTTGCTCGCACCGATCGACGAGCCCGGCTATCACACGCTGGTGATCAACGAGCAGCGCGTGACGCTGGCGGTGGCGCCGCCGCGCTGCTATACCGTCGCCGACGCATGGCGCACGCTGCGTGGCGGCAGCGCCGCGCAAACGCCGCCGCTGTGGGGCATCGCCGCGCAGTTGTACGGTTTGCGCCGGCCGGGCGACGGCGGCATCGGCGACTATTCGGCGCTCGCACAACTCGCGATCGGCAGCGCGAAGCATGGCGCGCATGCGCTCGCCGTCAGCCCGACACATGCGATGTTCAGCGCGGAGCCGAACCGCTTCAGTCCGTATTCGCCGTCGTCGCGTTTGTGGCTGAACGTCACGCATATCGATCCCGCCGCCGTGTTCGGGGCGGACGCGGCACGCTCAGCACTCGAGGCCGCGCAGGCCGGCGACGCGTGGTCGAAACTCGAAGCGTTGCCGCTGATCGACTGGCCCAACGCAGTCGTGCTGAAGCTGAAGGTCTTGCGCGCGCTCTATGAGCATTTCTGCACGCACGAACGCGCGCAGGATGCACCGCGCGCGTTGGAATTTCACGGTTTCTGCGAACGTGCTGGACGCGCGCTCGAAGACCACGCGCGTTTCGAAGCGCTGCAGGCGTGGCAACTCTCGCAGGAAGGCGGCAACGGTCATTGGCGCAATTGGCCCGAGGCGTTGCGCGATCCGCGCAGCCCGGAAGTCGAAGCGTTCGCTGAAGCGAATCGCCATGAAGTCGACTTTCATCTGTTTCTGCAATGGCTCGCCGCGAAGGGTTTGTCGCACGCTCAGCATGCGGCGCGCGATGCGGGCATGGCCGTCGGCCTGATCGCCGATCTCGCCGTGGGTTGCGATAGCGCTGGCAGTCATGCGTGGTCGTATTGCGACGACATGCTGCAAGGGGTGTCGGTGGGCGCGCCGCCCGATCTGTTCAATCAGGCCGGACAGGCGTGGGGGCTCACCACGTTCTCGCCGCGCGCGATGCGCACACAAGGCTTTTCGGCCTTCATCGACATGCTGCGCGCGGCGTTCGCGCACGCGGGCGGCATCCGCATCGATCACATTCTCGGTTTGCGCCGTCTATGGCTCGTGCCCGAAGGCGAAAGCGCGCGCAACGGCGCCTATCTGCGCTATCCGCTCGAAGACCTGCTGCGCCTGATCGCGCTCGAATCGTGGCGGCATCGCGCGATCGTGATCGGCGAGGATCTGGGCACCGTGCCGCCCGGCTTTCGCGAGCGGCTTGAGGAGCACGGCATCGCCGGGATTCGCGTGCTGTGGTTCGAGGGCGCGCGCGACGGCAAGGGCTTCAAGCCGCCGCGCGAGTGGGACCGCAATGCGGTCGGCACCACGACCACGCACGATCTGCCGACCGTGGCCGGCTGGTGGCGCGGCAGCGACATCACGTGGCGCAATCAGATCGGCCAGACAATGGCGCGCGCCGACGGCCGCGATCCGGAGCAAGCCGCGCAGGAAGAACGCGCGAAGGACCGCGCCGCGTTGTGGCATGCGTTCCAGCAGGCCGGCGTGGCCGCGCCGGACGTGGCCGCGCCGCCGCCGGATGAAGCGCCCGTGGACGAAGCGCTCGCGTTCGTCGCCGCCACGCCCGGACCGCTCGTCACGTTTCCGCTCGAGGATTTGCTCGCGCACGTCGAGCAGCCGAATCTGCCCGGCTCGATCGACGAGCATCCGAACTGGCGCCGTCGCATGAGCTCGCCCATCGACGAGCTGTTCACGGACGACACCTTCTGCGATCGTCTGCTCGCTGTGGATCGCGCGCGCGGCGCCGCAACCGTTTCTGTACCCGCTTCCAACGCTTCCTCGGAGCCTGATACGCCATGACCGTCCCGCGCTCCACGCTTCGCCTCCAGTTCCATCGAGGCTTCACCTTCGACGATGCCGCGAAGCACGTCGAATATTTCGCCGCGCTCGGCATCAGCCACGTGTACGCGTCGCCCATTACGACCGCCGAGCCGGGCTCGATGCATGGCTACGACACCGTCGACTACACACAGGTCAACGCCGAATGCGGCGGTGAGGCGGGTCTCCGGCGCCTCGCCGACAAGCTGCGCGCGCACGACATGGGACTGATCGTCGACATGGTGCCGAACCATATGGGCGTCGGCGGCTCGAGCAACGCATGGTGGCTCGACATTCTCGAATGGGGCCGCCACAGCGCGTATGCGCGCCATTTCGATGTCGATTGGCATTCGCCCGATCCGGCCTTGCGCGGCAAGGTGCTGGTGCCGACGCTCGGCGCGCCGTACGGCGACGAACTCGCGGCGGGCCTCATCGCGCTGCGTTTTTCCGCTGATACGGGACGCTTCCATATTAGCTACGGTCCCCATGTGTTTCCAGTGTGCCCGGTCGATTACGCGTCGATCCTGCACAGCGCGGACCGCGCCGATCTCAACGCGCTCGCCGAGCGCTTCCAGGGGCTGACGACACAGCCCGCCGATCAGCCGCGCGCCGCCGAAGCGCGCGAAATGCTGCGCGAGTTCGTCGCGCAAAACGGCGAGTCGGCGATCGAGTTCGTGTTGCAGACGTATGCGCCCGAGGAACCCGTCGCGCGCGATCGCCTGCATCGGCTGATCGAACGGCAGCACTTTCGCCTCGCGTGGTGGCGCACGGCTTCCGATGAGGTGAACTGGCGGCGCTTCTTCGACATTTCGACGCTGGCCGGCGTGCGCGTGGAGCGGCCCGAAGTATTCGACGCGGTGCATGCGCTGGTTTTCCGGCTGTATCAGGAAGGCGTGGTGGACGGCTTGCGGATCGATCACGTCGACGGCCTCGCCGAGCCGCGCGAATACTGTCAGCGCGTGCGGCAACGTCTCACGGAACTGCGCGACACCGCGCCGTATCTGGTGGTCGAAAAGATTCTCGGCCGTGGCGAACCCTTGCGCGACGACTGGCCCGTGGACGGCACGACCGGCTACGACTTCATGAACGACGTGGGCGCGCTTCTGCACGATCCGGCCGGCGCGCAACCGCTCGCGCAGACGTGGGCCGAACTCACCGGCCGCAGCCCGCGCTTCACCGACGAAGCTTTGGCCGCGCGGCGCAAGATTCTCGCGGAGAACCTTTCGGCGGAACTGGACCGCGCGGCGCGGGCGCTCCATCGCATCGCCCGCGATTCGCTGACCACACGCGATTTCACCTTCACCACCCTGCGCCGCGTGTTGACCGAACTGGTCGTGCATTTTCCGGTGTATCGAATTTATCCGCAGAACGGCTTGCGCGGCGCCGCCGATAACGTGTATTTCGAGCAGGCTCTCGCCGGCGCGAAAGAGACGCTGCCGCGCGCGGACCATGTCGCACTCGATCGCGTAAACGCATGGCTTGGCGGCAGCGCGGAAGAAACACCCGCCGCGCGGCCCGGCGCGCAGCCCCAGCAAAGCCAGAATGGAGGGCCGCCGAGCCACGCGGGTTCCGCGCGGCGCACTGCGCAGACATTGTTTTCGCAATTGACCGCGCCGGTCGCCGCGAAGGCGGTCGAGGACACCGCGTGTTATCGCTATGGCCGTCTGTTGTCGCGCAACGAAGTCGGCTCGGACCCCGGCGAGTTCGCGTTGTCGGTCGAGGAGTTTCACGCGGCGAACCTGGAGCGCTCGCAGCGCTTTCCTCATGCGATGCTCGCCACCGCCACGCACGATCACAAACGCGGCGAAGACGTGCGCGCGCGACTCGCGGTCTTGAGCGAGATCGCGCACGACTGGGGCGCGACCTCGCGCGCGTGGTCCGTCTTGAACGCGCCGCACCGCCGCGCGCTCGACGGCAACCCCGTCAGCAGCGTCGGCCAGGATACGAGCTACGATTGGGCGCCCGGCCCCGCCGCCGAGGCGATGCTGTACCAGACGCTGGTGGGCTGCTGGCCGCCCGATCTAAAGCCGGACGACGAAGCGGGCATCAAGGCACTGGCCGAGCGCGTCGCGCAATGGCAGTTGAAGGCGCTGCGCGAGGCGAAGCTGCAAACGAACTGGCTCGCGCCCGACGAAGCGTATGAAGCCGGCTGCCGTGATTTCCTGTTCGACATCGTGGCGCCGCAGCGGCGCGACGGGTTCCTCGCGGAGTTGTCCGCGTTCGTCGCGCGGATAAGCCGAGCCGGTGCGCTCAACAGCTTGCAGCAGACGGTGTTGCGGCTGGCGTCGCCTGGCATTCCCGATCTTTATCAGGGCACCGAATTGTGGGACTTCAGTCTGGTCGATCCCGACAACCGCCGTCCCGTCGATTTCGCGCAGCGCGAGGCGTGGCTGGCGCAGACGCCGCCGTCCGAATTCCTGCCGAATTGGCGCGATGGACGCGTGAAGCTCGCGGTGGTGCAACGCGTGCTGGCATTGCGCGCGCATCTGCCGGAGTTGCTGAGTCAGAGTACGTATCTGCCGCTCGCGGTGCGCGGCGCGCATGCATCGCATGTGATCGCGTTTGCACGGCGGCATGGCAATGCGTGGGCGGTGATGGTGGCCAGCCGGCTCGCCACCGGCTTGCTCGGCGAGGATAGCGATTTGCCGATGGTCGATCCGGCGAAGTGGGAGGATACGGCGGTGGAGGTGCCGTCCGATCTGTCCTCGAGGGCGTTGTTCGATTGGCTGAGCCCCGCGGCGCCTAAAGTGGGAGAGAATGGCTTGCTGTATCTGCGCGATGCGCTGGGAGCGATGCCGATCGCGGTGTTGGTGGAGGATGGCGTGCCGCGCAGTTGATGCTTCGGTTCGTCTGTGGGACTACCGCCCTGCGGCCCATAGCAACGAAAGCCCCGACGACAACATCAAACCGTCAACGACAAGCTTGAAAGCCGCGGGACTCATCCGAACCACGATAAGCCGCGCAGCAAACGAACCGATCATCAGTGCGGACCCCGTGATCAAACCATCGATCACCACATGCAAGGGCAATGCGCCGAAATGATTGAATACCGCGACCTTGGCGCCGTAGACGGCCAATGACCCCGCCGCTTCGGTCGCGAGAAAAGCGCCCTTGACGAGGCCATAAGACATGAACACCGGCACCGTGATCGGTCCGGTGGAAACGACGATACCGGTGAGAAAACCCACCACGCCGCCGATCAGCGCGAGGTGCCACAAGGAAAATTTAATGGCTCGCCGCGCCAGCCACCGCCGCGTCGGCACCATCGCGACGAAAAACAGGCCTAACGCAATTTCAACCGCATGCGGCGGCAACGCAAGAAGCGTTCGTACACCCAGCGCAGCCCCTGGGACGGCGGTCACGCAGTAAGCCCCGCACGCGCGCCAGTCGATCTCGCGCCACCACGCAAGGACCTTGCCGAAGTTGCCCATGATCGCGGCGATCGCCATGATCGGCACCGCCTGTTGCGGACCGAACAGCATCACGAGTACGGGCATCAGCATCATCGACGAGCCGGTGCCGATCACGCCGCTCAACGTGCCTGCCAGCAATCCGACGCACAATACCAGCAAATATCCCATGTCGCCCCCGGTGGTATGGACGACGATTTTACTCGAGCAATGCCGTGGCGCGCTTCGGCGAGCTCAGGGCAAGGTCAGCTCAACCACCTTCATCGTCGAAGGTTTTCGGATACACCCGCACGAGCACGATGCGCGGCCCCTTCATTTTCTTGACCACCACGTCGAAGCGATCGAACTCAACTCTCTGCCCTTCAGTCGGCAGATCGTTCAGCGCCTGGATCACGAGGCCGCCAACCGATTCAGCCTTGCCCTCGTCGATATCGATGCCCAACGCGCGCTCCAGCGACACCACCGGCAAGCTGCCTTTGCCCATCAACGTGCCGTCGTCCATACGTGTCCAGTCGGCGTCGCCCTGACGGAATTCGTCGTGAATCTGACCGACCAGCGCGCCGAGCAGATTGTCGAGCGTCAAAAAGCCGATCGGCTTCGAATTCTTGTGGCCGACCAGCGCAAAATGCGGCGCGCCCTTGCGGAAGCGGCGAAACAGTTCGAGCGCCGGCATCTCCGGCTTCACGTACTGCACGGGCCGCGCGTATTGGGAGAGATCCTCCAGCGTGCTGCCCGCGTGCCGTGCCAGCAGCAAGTCCTTCAAGTGGATCATGCCGGCCACGCGCTCGCCGGAGGCGTCTTCCAGCAGCGGATAGCGGCTGAAGCGATGCTGCGCCACCACCTGCATGTTTTCCCGCGTTGGCAAATCGAGCCGCAAGCCGATCATTTCATAGGCGGGACGCATGAGGTCCGAGACGGTCATACGCGAGAAATCCAGCGAATGCGCGATCGTGTTCCACTCGTCCTGACTGTATGCGCCCTCCGGTGAACCCAGTTCGCTCGCGACGTTGGCGCGGCGGCCGCGCAGGATCAGCTTGAGTTCGTCGGTTGAATAATGCGAGTCGTGGCCGTGGTCGGCGTCGAGTCCCGCGAGTTTCAACACGGCGTTGGCGCTGGTATTGAGCACCCAGATCGCCGGGTACATCGCCCAGTAGAAACCGTACAGCGGCATGGCGGCCCACAGCGAAACTTTCTCCGCCTCGCGAATCGCCAGCGACTTCGGCGCCAGTTCACCCACCACGATGTGCAGGAAGGAAATGCACGAGAACGCGAAGAACAGCGAGATGCCGTGGATCAGCTTCTCCGACTCCACGCCGACCAGACTGAAGATCGGCGTGAGCAGTTCGGCGAACGCCGGCTCGCCGATCCAGCCGAGCCCGAGCGACGCGAGCGTAATGCCGAGCTGGCAGGCGGACAGGTACGCGTCGAGGCGCCCGTGCACTTTTGCCAGCAGATGTCCGCGCAGACCATGCCGGGTGGCGAGGCTTTGCACCCGTGTCTGCCGCAATTTGACCAGACCGAATTCCGCGGCGACAAAAAAACCGTTGAGGGCAACGAGCAACAACGCACCGATAAGGGCGACAACCTGGATCAAAGCTGGGGGCTCCGGCAACAAAAGTTGTCAGTATAGAGGGTGAAAGCTCGATGAAACCTCAATGGCGCGCAGGAAAGCGCTGCAATCCGCCGGCGCTCATCTCGCTGCGGTCGCGCTCAGCGGCACCTTCAGCGCGAGCGTGGCCGCTGCGCTCCCGGTTGCGTCGCTTTGTTCGAAGCTGCCGCCGTGCGCTTCAGCCGCGCGTTTGCACAGCGCCAGCACCCACGCGATCCGCTTGGCTTCGCGCGGCTCGCGCGCCTGCTTGCGCGCAAATGCTTCGAGCACATGAGGCAACGACGGATCGTCCAATGCGGCGGCGTTCGTATCGCAGGTGACGGTGGTGTGCCAGTTGGTCGCGTCCGCGCGTGCGGCTAATGTGACCGTGGCGCCCTCGGCGCTTGCTTCGACGGCGAAGGTCAGCATCACCCACAAGGCGGCGGCGAGGCGCTCGCGGTCGCCGTTGAGCTGCTCGGTGGCGAGTTGCGAGTCGACCTTGACCTCCACGCCACGCGCGCGAGCCAATCCTGAACGGACTTCTTCCGCGGTTTCATCGAGCAGCGGATGCAGCGGAAACGGCGCGTATGCGAGCGCCAGCGACTTCGTTTCGGCGCGCGTGGCGTCGACGATCGTCTCGAGCAGCTTCACCTGCTGGTCCACGCCGTTACGAATGCCGGTGACGGCGCGTTGCGCATTGGGATCGTTCGCATCGAGCTTGCGCTCGAGCACGTACGCCCAGCTATGGATGGCGTTCAACGGACCGCGCAGGTCGTGCGAGACCAGCGAGAGCACATGATCGCGCATGAACAGCGCGGTTTCCGCGCGAAGGTGGGCGGTGCGCTCGGATACGGCGAAGCCGGAAGGAACCGGCTGTTCGCCGGCGGAGCCGGCGGAAGACGTGGTCACGATCAAGCCCTCAGGCGTTGCATGAATGGTTTAAAAGAAGCCCCATTATAGGCATGCGGCCGGGCGCAGCCAGCCTGGCCGGATGGCCAATCTCGTCGCAATCCGCGTGCCACGCGGCAATCCTCGGCGATGCCGGGCCAACGCGCCTACAATGTCGGTTTTTACGTTTTTGACCTGAGGAGCGATTACATGTCGACTGTGACTACCGAATCCGGCTTGAAGTACGAAGACATCGTTGAAGGCACCGGCACCGAAGCCGTTGCCGGCAAGACCGTCAGCGTGCACTACACCGGCTGGCTGACCGACGGCCAGAAATTCGACTCGAGCAAGGACCGCAACGACCCGTTCGCTTTCGTGCTGGGCGGCGGCATGGTCATCAAGGGCTGGGATGAAGGCGTGCAAGGCATGAAGGTCGGCGGCACGCGCAAGCTGACGATCCCGCCGCAACTCGGCTATGGCGTGCGCGGCGCGGGCGGCGTGATTCCGCCGAATGCGACGCTCGTGTTCGAAGTCGAATTGCTCGGTGTTTAAGTTTTTCGCTGTTTTGTAATTGCGCATCGCCAACGAGTTACGCCGATGGGTCACGCCGCCGTTACCGCACCTAGCGTTTCGCTGCGCCGTTACGGCGCGATCGAAGCGTCGGACGTGCACGACTTTCATCAGGTCGTGCTCGGGCTCGACGGCGCGATGGTGATGGCGGTGGACGGCGTCGCGCAACAGATCGACGCCGGTTCCGCCTGGCTGATCCCGGCGGGTGCGCGGCACGATTACGCGGGCGTCGGCGAGAACCGGCAATTGGTGCTGGATTTGCCGGCTGCCTCGCTGGCCGTGCCGGAGCGTCTGTTCGACCGCGCGCGGGCCGTATCGGTGGACGCGTCGCTCGTGCAACTCGTGCATCGGATCGCGGCGCACGCCGCCGGCGGCGCGCCAGGCGACGATCTGGACACCCGGCGCTTTCATTGGGACGCTGCGGCACGCCTGGGTGCAGCGTTGGTGGCCGACGCGGGCACGACGGCCGCGGGCGCGCAGGCCCCTGGCGCCGGTCTGGATTTCGCGCGTATCGACCGTTGGCTGCGCGCGCATTTGTCCGAACCGCTGCGTATCGCCGATCTCGCCGCGCATTGCGGGTTCGGCATGCGGCGCTTTCATCAGCTTTTTATTGAAGCGTTCGGCGAAACGCCGCATCGCTATTTGCAGCGTTTGCGGCTCGATACGTCGATTACGCTGCTTTCCGATCCACGCCTCTCATTGACCGATATCGCGCTGGAAATCGGCTTCGGCGATCAAAGCGCTTATACGCACGCATTCACACGGCGTTTCGGGCTAGCGCCCGGTCAGTGGCGCGCGTTGCGCCACTGAGTTTCGCTGCGCGAGCCGCATGACAGAAGCGGCCCGCTTCCCTGCATCAAGAACCTATCAGCCTGCCAGACCGCGCTCCAGATCGCCGCGGATATCACCGGCGTTTTCCAGACCCACGGCCAAACGGATCAAGCCTTCGCTGATGCCTGCCGCCGCGCGCGCTTCCGGCGTCACGCGACCGTGCGTGGTGGTGGCCGGATGCGTGATGGTCGTTCGCGTATCGCCGAGGTTGCCGGTGATCGAGCAGATCTTCGTGCTGTCGATCACGCGCCACGCGTTCGCGCGCATCTGCTCGGGCGTATCGCCCTTCAGTTCGAACGAGAGGATCGCGCCGCCCGACTTCTGCTGACGCATCGCCAGCGCATGCTGCGGATGCGATTCAAGCCCCGGGTAGAACACGCGGTTCACGGCGGGATGCGTTTCCAGCCAGCGCGCGATTTCGAGTGCATTCGCCGACTGCTTTTCGACACGCAGCGACAGCGTTTCCATGCCCTTCAACAACACCCAGGCGTTGAACGCGGACAGCGTGGGCCCGGCGCTACGCACGAACGGAAACACCTTTTCCATGATGAATTTCTTCGAGCCGACCAGCGCGCCGCCGAGCACGCGGCCCTGGCCGTCGAGGAACTTGGTGGCCGAATGCATCACGACGTCCGCACCGAGCTTCAGCGGCTGTTGCAGAGCGGGGCTGCAGAAGCAGTTGTCGACCACGAACAGCGCGTTCGCCGCCTTCGCGATCTTGCTGATCGCTTCGATGTCGGCGACTTCGGTCAGCGGATTCGACGGCGTTTCGAGGAAGAACATCTTCGTTTCGGGGCGCACGGCGTTTTTCCACGCGTCCAGATCGGTCGGATCGACAAACGTGGTCGTGATGCCGAACTTGCTGAAGATCTGCGAGAACATGCCGAGCGTCGAGCCGAACAGCGCCTGCGAGCTGACCAGATGGTCGCCGGCCTGCAACGCCGACATCACCACCGACATGATCGCGGCCATCCCCGAAGCCGTCGCCATGCACGCCTCGCCACCTTCGAGCGCGGCCAGACGGTCCTGGAACATCGAGACGGTCGGGTTCGTGAAGCGCGAGTAGGTGTAGTTCTCTTCGGAATTCTTGAAGCGCTCGGCGGCGTCCGCGGCACTCGCGAACACAAAGCTCGAGGTCAGGAAAATCGCTTCCGAATGTTCGTTGAAGTCGCTGCGCACAGTGCCCGAGCGGACTGCCAGCGTGTCGAAGTTCAGGGAGTCGTCCATGTTGGTTCTGGTTTCCAATGTTCCATGGCTGCGTTCGGCGTCTGCGGCTCACCTGAGAGGAGAGTTCGTAGAGCCAAACGGCAGCAACAAAAAAGCCCGCTTTTGCGTCGGCATAAGCGGGCTTCATGTGCGGGGAAAGCTGGAGCGGAGGCGGATGACTACGGCTTTTCCACCATTCGCTTTAGCTGTTTCGGGTTGCCCCGCGTCCGCAAGCTGAGATCAAATCGACGCAAGCCGTCATGCTAACACGCTCGCGGCGTGGCGTGCAGTGAGGCGTTGGCACGCAATGCCGCTTGCGAATCGTTCAACCCACCGACAATTGCAGATGCAGTTGCGAACGTGCCGGGCCGCCGCCGTCGATCGCTTCGCTCGCGGCGTCGCGGTCCGATTGCGAGGACGGCGCGAGACGCGCGGTTTCGATGCGGTCGAGGTACTCGGTGGTGACGTCGCCGGTCACGTAGTTGCCATCGAAGCACGACGCTTCGAACTCCTTCAGCGCCGGGTTGATGTCGCGCACCGCTTGCTTGAGCGCGTCGACGTCCTGATAAACGAGATGGTCGGCGCCGATCATGCGCGCGACCTCGTCGTCCGAGCGGCCGTGGGCGACGAGTTCACCGCGCGTCGGCATGTCGATACCGTAGACGTTCGGGAATTTCACCGGCGGCGCCGCCGAAGCGAAGATCACCTTGTTCGCGCCGGCATCACGCGCCATCTGCACGATTTCGTGCGAGGTGGTGCCGCGCACGATCGAGTCGTCGACGATCAGCACGTTCTTGCCCTTGAACTCAATGCCCATGGCATTCAGCTTCTGGCGCACCGACTTCTTGCGCACCGCCTGGCCCGGCATGATGAAGGTGCGCCCCACGTAGCGGTTCTTGAAGAAGCCTTCGCGATACTCGACGCCCAGCTTCTTCGCGACCTGCATCGCGGCCGGACGGGACGAATCGGGAATCGGCATCACGACGTCGATCGCGACGTCCGGCAGTTCGCGCTTGATCTTCTCGGCGAGATAGTCGCCCATGCGCAGACGCACGTTGTAGACCGGCACGCCGTCCAGCACCGAGTCCGGACGCGCGAGGTACACGAGTTCGAAAATACAGGGGTTCAGGCTGGGGTTCGTCGCGCATTGCTGCGAGTGCAGATTGCCCTCGAGGTCGATGAAAATCGCTTCGCCCGGCGCAATGTCGCGCACGAACTCGAAGCCGATACCTTCAATCGCCACCGATTCCGACGCCAAAATCCACTCAACGCCTTCCGGCGTTTCCTGCTTGCCGAGGCACAGCGGGCGGATGCCGAACGGGTCGCGGAAACCGAGCAGGCCGTAGCCGGCAATCAGCGAAACGATCGCGTACGAACCCCGCACCCGGCGATGCACGCCCGAAACCGCCTTGAACAGCGCGGCCGGATCGAGTTGCAGGCCCGAACTGGACAGCTGCAATTCGTGCGCGAGCACGTTGAGCATCACTTCGGTGTCGGAATTGGTGTTGATGTGGCGGCGATCGATGCGGAACATCTCATCTTTCAGCTGCTGCCAGTTGGTCAGGTTGCCGTTGTGCGCGAGGATGATGCCGAACGGCGCGTTCACGTAGAACGGCTGGGCTTCCTCTTCGCTCGACGCGGAACCGGCGGTCGGGTAGCGGACCTGGCCGATACCGGTCGTGCCGGGCAGGCTGCGCATGTTGCGCGTGCGGAACACGTCGCGCACCATGCCGTTGGCCTTGTGCATGTGGAAATTGCTACCGTTCGCGGTTGCGATGCCGGCGGCGTCCTGACCGCGGTGCTGCAAAAGCAGCAGGCTGTCATAGATCAGCTGATTGACCGGAGAATGGGAAACTACGCCTACGATGCCGCACATGGCATGTCCTTCAAAGGTACGAAATTCGTCATGGCCGCCGGATGCCCGCGATGTTACGCAATGGTACGCGCCGGTACTTAGGACAACCGGTTTGCGCCGGAGTCCTGCCGCGTTCCCTTAACCGCTCGCCTGGTCGTCAAACACGGACGTAAGCAGCGAGCGTCTCCGGAAGCAGCGGTTTCATTACGTGCACGCCCTCGACCGCATAAGGTCGAAGCAAGGCGTTGCGCCAGAATTCCTGTTGGGGCAGTTCGGTCAAGCCTGCAAGGGCGACCAGAATCACCACCAGAACGACCCCGCGCGCGAGGCCGAACATCAAACCGAGCGAGCGGTCCACGCCGCTCAAGCCGGTTGCCTGCACGATGCGGCTCAGCAGCGCATTCAGCACGCTCGCCACCAGCACCACACCGATCGCCACCAGCGCAAAGGCCAGCAGCCACTGGGTCAACGCGCCGCCCGGCCAGTTGGACGGGATGTACGGCACGACATAACCGACAAAGCGGCAAGCAATGAAAAATGCCGCGATCCAGCCGATCAGCCCGAAAATCTCGGACAAAAACCCGCGCCACGTGCCGCGCAAGGCCGACAAACCGATCACCGCCATTACAGCGTAGTCGAAGGCAGTGAACATCGCTCGCTTACTGTGCAGCGCCGCTGTTCGCACCCGACGTCAAGCCGACCTCGCGAACTTTTGCAATCGCAGCGCTGGCCGCTGAACGGTCGGCGAACGGACCGGCGCGCAATAACGTCAGCGTCGTACCGTCGGCCTGTTTTCGATGTTCGGTATATGCGGGCACACCCGCCGCTTTCAACCTGGTTGCCCAATTACGGGCGCTGGCGTCGTTCGCAAATGCGCCCAGCTGGACGGCGAAACGGCTGCCCGGCGGCGATGCCGGCGTGCCGGAATTGGCGTCCGCGCTGGCGGCGGTGGTATTCGAGTCTTCCACGCCCGGGGCCGGAGCGTTTGCGGCGCCGTGCGCGGCGGGCGGTTTGGCCGCCGGCTTGGCGGGCGACGGCGCTACCGGTGCCACAGGCGCAACGTTGGCGGCAACAGCCGGAGCCTGCGGCTTCGCTGACGGCTTGACGGGCGGTTTCGCTGCGGACGCCGCGTTCGTTTCCGCGCTCTGCTCGCTCTGTTGCCTCGCCGCGCCAGACTGCTGGCGTTGCGCGGCTGCCGTTGCCGGCGCGAGGCCGGAAGCGGCAACTGCCGCGTCGGGCGTCGGGTTATCGGGTGCTACGCCGGCCTGTGTGTCTTCGTCGGTCTTGGCGGCCTTCGGCGCCGGACGGCTAGGAATGTCGATGGAAATGTCGTCGGTGACGGGCTTAGGATGCGAGTCCAGCACCATCGGCAGGATGACCACCGCCGCCACGACCATTGCGATCGCGCCGACGAGCCGGCGCCGCGCACGCTGCTTTTCCGGCAACGTGGGGTCGAGCAGCATCGCATCGGCATCCACGGTGCGCTCCGTGCGGCGGGTTCGCCGCTCCACGCGCTCGCCTCGAGCCGCACGAGTGGAACTGGTGTTTGCGCCGCGCCGGCTGGGCGCGTCGTCTTTCTTGCCGAACGAGAAAATTCCCATGAATCGCTTGGTTCGAGCCTGGCGCCCGTTCAGTGTTGCTGCGATTTACGGTAGGACATGACGCCAGCTACCGTATAGAAACTGCCGAAAACCACGATTCTATCATTCTCTGACGCTCGTTTTAGCGCGTCTTGGAAAGCCTCTGCCGGTGTCGCGTAGCGAGTCACGCTGCTGTCGGCGCCGTCGCTCACGCCCTGCTCACGCAAGGCCGCTTCGAGTTCTTCAGCCGACGCCGCGCGCGGCGTCGGCAGATCGGTCACGCACCAATGGTCGATCTCGCCTTTCAGGTGCGCCAGGATGCCGGCGATGTCCTTGTCGCGCATGGCGCCGAACACCGCGTAGGTATAGGGAAAGAAGCCCATGTTGCCGAGATTTTGCGTGAGCACCGCGGCCGCATGCGGATTGTGGCCGACGTCCAGCACGATGGCCGGCTTGCCGGGCAACACCTGGAAGCGCCCCGGCAACTCGACATTGGCAAGACCGAGCCGGATGTCCTGCGCCGAAACCGGCAAGCGGCCGCGCAGCGCCTCGAGACCGGCCAGCGCCGCCGACGTGTTGATCAACTGATTCGCGCCGCGCAACGCCGGATAGGCAAGCGCCGAGCGGCGCATGGTCGGGCCGACGTAGCTCCATTGCTGACGCTCGCTGCCGGCTTGTCCTTCGTAGCGGAAATCGCGGCCGAACAGCCACAATTCGGCGCCGATCTTTTCGGCATGATCGATCAGCGTTTGCGGCGGCACCGGGTCCGCGCAGATCGCCGGCTTGCCTGGACGGAAAATGCCGGCTTTTTCGAAAGCGATTTTCTCGCGCGTGTCGCCGAGATAATCCGCGTGATCGATGTCGATGCTGGTGATGATCGCGCAGTCCGTGTCGATGATGTTGACCGCGTCGAGGCGTCCGCCCAGGCCGACCTCGAAAATCACCGCATCCAGTCCGCGCGAGGCGAACAGGCTCATGATCGCCAGCGTCGTGAATTCGAAGTAAGTCAGCGAGACCGGTTCGGCAAGGCTCAGGCGCGCGGCCTCGACGGCCTCGAAGTGCGGGAGCAGATCGGCGTCGCTCGCCATTTCGCCGTTCACTCGCGCCCGCTCGTTGAACGACAGCAAATGCGGCGACATATGGCAGCCGACGGTGAAGCCCGCGCGCAGCAAAATCGATTCGAGGATCGCGCACGTGGAACCCTTGCCGTTCGTGCCGCCGACCGTGATGACCGGGCACGCAAACGACAACTGCATCGCGTCGCGAACCTGGCTGATGCGCGCCAATCCCATGTCGATGCCGACCGGATGCGCGGATTCAAGGTGCGTGAGCCACGCGTCGAGGGTGGGGAATGTGGTCATCGAGTGAATCGCGAGTGAATCGGTTAGGCAGTGTGGCGAATGTGCGCGGGTCGGTCTTTGCGGCTGCGGGCTGCATCGCTCCCACGCGCACTTTATGCGCAGAAAACTGCGTCTGGCGGTGCGGGCAACCCGGCGCTGTGCTGCGAGACCGTAATTATCGCGGAAATGACAGCGCGCCGCTTGATCACTCACGCGGCGCGCTATTTTTGACTGCTTTTCCGACGGCGGCCGCGCTTGGAAGAGCGCGGCGGTCAACGGCTATCGGCGGCTTACGCGACGGCGTCCGCCGGCTGATGGCTCAACAACGCCATCAATTGCGCGAGTTCCTCACGCAGCTTGCGACGGTCGACGATCATGTCGATCGCGCCCTTCGTCAGCAGGAACTCGGCGCGCTGGAAGCCTTCCGGCAACTTTTCACGCACGGTTTGCTCGATCACGCGCGGGCCGGCAAAGCCGATCAGCGCCTTCGGCTCCGCGATCACCACGTCGCCGAGGAATGCAAAACTCGCCGACACGCCGCCCATGGTCGGATCGGTCAGCACGGAGATGAACGGCAGCTTGGCTTCGGCGAGCTTGGTGAGCATGGCCGTGGTTTTCGCCATTTGCATCAGCGACAACAGGCTTTCCTGCATGCGCGCGCCGCCCGAGGCGGTGAAGCAGATGAACGGCACTTTCTGTTCGAGCGCGTTCTGCGCGCCGCGCACGAAACGCTCGCCGACCACCGAACCCATCGAGCCGCCCATGAACGAGAACTCGAAGCATGCGACCACCACCGGCAGCGTGTGGATCGCGCCGCCCATCACAACCATTGCGTCGGTTTCGTCGGTGTCGTCCATCGCCTCTTTCAGGCGGTCCGGGTACTTGCGGCTGTCCTTGAACTTGAGCGCGTCGACCGGGACGATCTCCTGGCCGATTTCGTAGCGGCCTTCGGCATCGAGCAGGCCATCGAGCCGCTCACGCGCGCCGATGCGCATGTGATGGTCGCACTTCGGGCAAACGTGCAGATTGGCCTCGACATCGTTGCGATACAGCACGGCTTCGCACGACGGGCACTTGATCCACAGGCCTTCCGGAATCCCCTTGCGGTTCTTCGGGTCGGTTTGTTTGATTTTCGGCGGCAGCAGCTTATCGAGCCAGCTCATATTGAATCCTTCTCGGGTCAACGGTTGCGCAAACGGCGGGACGAACCCGCCGTTCACACTACAGACGACAAAAAATGACTGTTATCGGGCAGTCGCGACGCTATCGAGCGCCTCGCGCACTTCAGCGACGAAACGCGTGAGCGTCTCGGCGGCGGCTTCGGGGGCCGCTTGTTCGAGCAATTGCACGATACGGCTGCCGATCACGACGGCATCGGAAATTTCCGCCACCAAACGCGCAGTTTGCGCGTCGCGGATGCCGAAACCGACGCCCACCGGCAGGGGGATGCGCGACTTGATGGCCGGGATTTTACTCGCGATGCTGGAAACGTCCAGATTTGCCGCTCCGGTCACGCCTTTCAGCGATACATAGTAGACGTAGCCGCTCGCGATTTTGCCGACTTCCGCGATACGTTCATCCGTCGACGTGGGCGCGAGCAAAAAGATCGGATCAATGCCTGCGGATCGCATCTGTTCGCCGAATTTGGCGCACTCTTCAGGCGGGTAGTCGACCACCAGCACGCCGTCAACGCCGGCTTCCTTCGCCGCCTCGGCAAAAGCTTCGGTGCCCATGCGCTCGATCGGATTGGCGTAGCCCATCAGCACGACAGGTGTTTTGTCGTTGGTCTCGCGGAAGCGCTTGACGTCGGCGATCACGTGGCGCAGCGAGACGCCCTGCGCCAACGCGCGTTCGGACGATTGCTGGATCACTGGACCGTCGGCCATCGGGTCGGAAAACGGCACGCCAAGTTCGATCACGTCCGCGCCGCCGGCGGCGAGCGCGTGCATGAATTCGACCGTGCGAGCCGGGTCCGGATCGCCGGCCGTCATGAACGGAATCAGGCCTTTCTTGCCTTGGGCGGACAGCGCGGCAAACGTATTCTTGATACGGGACATGGAAATATTCTCGGTTTTTAGCTACTGCGCTTACTGCATTTCGCTCATTGCACTTCAGTCTGCCGTTGAACTTTGGCTTTAACCGATCGAGCCACGGAAGGAGCGGTCGCGGCAGCACTGACGCGTTCACGCGCTATCGCGCAGTAACTTTCATTGATCTCATAGCCGACGAATTCGCGCTGCTGACGGGCGCAAGCGACTGCGGTAGTGCCGCTGCCCATGAACGGGTCGAGCACGCGCCCGCCCTTCGGACAACTTGCGAGCACCATCCGCTCGACAATTTCCAGAGGCTTCTGGGTGGGGTGATCGACACGCTCGGCATGTTGCCGATGCAGCCGCGATACCGACCAGACGTCCTTAGGATTATAGCCAAGCTCCAGCCACTTACTCCCCTCGAACAATTTGCGCGAACGCGCCTTCTTCGTGACGGCATCGTACGGGATGCGGACGGGATCGAGATCGAAGTAATAATCCTTCGACACCGCGAAAAAGCCGATGTTGTCATGCACCGAAGTAAATCGGCGCACCGTACCGCCCATGCTCGGCACACGCCGGTCCCAGATGATTTCGTTGATCATCGTGAGTTTTGTCTTCAGGAAGCTGAAGATTTCCGGCGCGTACTGCCATGTGCAGAAAATATAGAGCGAACCCGACGGCTTGAGCTTCGGAATAGCCAGCTCCAGCCAGCCACGCGTCCAGACGAGAAAGTCGTCGCCGGAACGCATGTCGGAGTCGTTGCCATAATCCTTGCCGAGTCCGTAAGGCGGATCGCATAGGATCAGGTCGATCGACCCGTCGGGAATGTTCGCCACATCGGTCAGAAAATCGCGGTTCAACAGCTGAATGCCGGCAGGCACCTGCGGCAGCAAGGATGCAGGCACCTCGGCCGCCAGTGCTCCGGCGGCCGGCGTGGTTTCAAGCGCAGGCTGCGGCTCGTCGAACTCGTCGCGCATCGTCGTGGCGCTCAGAACTGAATGCCCGATCGCTCGGCGACCGTATGCATGTCCTTGTCGCCGCGGCCCGACAGATTGACCAGCAGGACCTTATCCTTCGGCAGCGTCGGAGCGAGTTTCGCGGCATAGGCCAACGCATGGCTGGATTCCAGCGCCGGGATGATGCCTTCGATTCGACAGCAATCGTGGAACGCCTTGAGCGCTTCTTCGTCGGTGATGCCGACGTATTGCGCGCGATTGCTCTCTTTTAGCCAGGCATGCTCGGGACCCACGCCCGGATAGTCGAGGCCCGCCGACACCGAATGCGTCTCGATGATCTGACCATTCTCGTCTTGCAGAAGGTAGGTGCGATTGCCGTGCAGCACGCCGGGGCTGCCGCCGATCAGCGAGGCGGCATGACGGCCGGTTTCGAGGCCGTCGCCGGCCGCTTCGACGCCGATCAGTTGCACCGAAGTGTCGTCAATGTATGGATAAAAGATACCCATTGCATTCGAACCTCCGCCAACACACGCAATCACGACATCCGGCTGGCGACCGACCAGTTCGGGCATTTGCACCTTGCATTCGTCGCCGATCACCCGCTGAAAGTCGCGGACCATCATCGGATACGGATGCGGTCCCGCCACCGTGCCGATGATGTAGAACGTGTTTTCGACGTTCGTGACCCAGTCGCGCATCGCTTCATTCAGCGCGTCCTTCAAGGTACGCGAGCCCGACTCGACCGGCACGACGGTAGCGCCGAGCAGCTTCATGCGGTACACGTTGGCGGCCTGGCGGCGGACGTCTTCCGCGCCCATGTAGACCACACATTCCATGCCGAAGCGCGCCGCGATGGTGGCCGTCGCCACGCCGTGCTGTCCCGCGCCGGTCTCCGCGATCACGCGCGGCTTGCCCATGCGCCTGGCGAGCAGCGCCTGGCCGATCACGTTGTTGATCTTGTGAGCGCCGGTGTGGTTCAGGTCTTCACGCTTGAGGAAAACCTGCGCGCCCCCCAGCATTTCGCTCCAGCGCTGCGCATGATAAATCGGCGACGGACGGCCCACGAAATACTTCAACTCGCGTTCGTACTCAGCGACGAATTCCGGGTCTTTCTGATATTTCTCGTATGCGGCACGCAGCTCGTCGAGCGCGTGTACCAGCGTTTCAGCGACGAACACGCCGCCAAATTGGCCGAAATGGCCTCTTTCGTCAGGCAAGTTATACATGGTGATCACTCTTCTCAGTGTGGCGCGCGGCTTCAACATGAGAAAACCGCGCCGCCAGAACTATTCGGCATCCGCCGCGCGCACCGCGCGCACAAATGCCGCCATCCGGGCGTGATCCTTCACGCCCTTGGCGCCCGGCACTTCGATGCCGCTCGAGACATCGACCGCGTACGGGCGCACGCGATGGATCGCATCACTGACGTTTTGCGCGTTCAACCCACCACTCAAAACGGCCCGACGCGCGAGCTCTGCTGGAATAAGTGACCAATCGAAAACCTTCCCGCCGCCGCCATAACCTTCGACATGGGTGTCGAACAGAAGGCCGCTGGCTGCTGAATAGTTAAGAGCCGATTCTATCAAATCGGCCGGCTGAGTATCCGCCGCAACGCGCAACGCACGCAACCAAGGCAAACCCGCAACGCCCGCGAGCGATTCGCACTGCTCCGCGGTCTCGTCGCCGTGAAATTGCAGCAGCGTCAGCCCAACGTTGCTCACGACTTCGCGGACCCAGTCGGGCGTGGCATTAACGAATAAGCCGACCACCGACACGAACGGCGGCACGTCATGCACCAGTTCGACCGCCTGTGCGACGCTCACCGAACGCGGACTCGGCGGGTAGAAGACGAGGCCGATCGCATCGGCGCCGAGGTCGATCGCCCGGGTCACGTCTTCCGGCTTGGACAGCCCGCACAGCTTGATGCGCGTGCGATGCGGCACGGCGAACTGCTGTGGCTCGCCGATATTGGCTTCGTCCGGTAGTTTGTCGGTTGAGTTCATGTCTTCGGTTGTTCGGTCCATACGGTACTCCACGGCACGCTGCCCGTCTGCGGCGCGGGCACGGCGAATTGCTCAGGATAGCCCACCTGCGCCATGTACAAGCCGTCCGGCATGAAGGTCGGCGCGGCGTAATCGCGGTCGCGGCTCGCCAGAACCTCGGCCATCCATTCAACCGGGCGACGGCCGCGGCCGATGTAGACCAGACAGCCCATCAGGTTGCGCACCATATGATGCAGGAATGCGTTCGCCCGGAAGCGAAAATGGATGAAGTCGCCCTGTTGCACGACGTCGATCTGATACAGATGCTTGAACGGCGTCTTCGACTGACATTGTGACGAACGGAACGCCGAAAAGTCGTGCTCGCCGATCAGATGCGCGGCGGCGGCCCGCATCGCGTCGACGTCGAGCGGCGTGTGCACCCAGCCGGCCCGCGTCGCCAGCATCGGCGAGCGTACCGGATGGACGTAAAGAACATAGTAATAGGTGCGCTCGAACGCCGAGAAACGCGCGTGGAATTCGTCGGGCATCGGCTTGACCCACTGAACCGCGATCGTCTTCGGCAAAAACGAATTGGTGCCGCGAACCCAGGAAACATCCGCGCGATCGAGTTCGGTATCGAAATGCACGACCTGGCCGAGACCGTGCACGCCCGTGTCCGTGCGACCCGCGACAATCGTTTGCACGCGCGTCTGCGCGAACTCGCGCAGCGCCCGTTCGAGTTCGTCCTGCACGGTCTGGCCGTGCGGCTGCGACTGCCAGCCGCAGAACGCCGAACCGTCGTACTGGACGCCTAGTGCAATACGCTTCACGACAACGGTGCGAGCGTCGAGAGCAGCGCGCGGGCCTCGGTGCGCGTGGCCGGATCGTTCGCCTCGATCACTTCATTGATGAGCACGCGCGCGCCGGACAGATCGCCGAGTTCGATGTATTCGGCGGCAAGGTCGAGCTTGTTGCGGGCGATGCGGACGAGATCGGCCTGCGTGAACGCCGGCAACGGCTGAGCCGGGCTGGGCGGCAACTCCAGGTCGAAATCGAGCTTCAACGCACCGAAGCCGGCCGCGCCGAGACCCGCGACGGCCGCGCGACTCGCGGTGCCAGCGGCGATTTCGCCGGCGATATGCGGTGCGTCGTCCTCGTCGTGCGGCGCGGCGGGTCGTTGCGCGGCCGCTTCCGTCGATGCAGCGGCACGCACGCTCTCTGCTGTCGATTCGACCCGCGGCGGCAACGGCATGTCGAGACTGCCGAATGCATCGGCGGCGTCGCGCGGGAATTCGGTCGGCATGGCCGGCGCGGGTTGAGCTTGCGCCGCGGACTCGAAGCCCGGCGTGCCGCCAGGCGTCGCGGTTTGCGTCGGCGGTTGCTGCTCGTAAGACGGCTGATACGACGGTTCAACGCGCGCTGTTTCCTGATGCGCTGCCGGCTTGGCGGTCTCGGGCAGCGGATGCGCTGAGGTGTCGCTGTACGGCTGGCCGGACGGCGAAGTCGTATATGGCTCGACTTGTTGCTGTGCGAAACCGGTCGCCGGTGACGGTGCGTTCAAAGGGTTCTGCGGCTCGGTCGACGATTGTGGTTCCTGAAACGCGGCCGGTCCACTCGGTGTGTGTTCATCCTCCCATTGCAGACGGTGCGCAGGCTGCTCTTGCTGGAAGGCTTCGTTGACCGGCTCCAGCGGCGTGCGCGGCAAGGCTTCAGCACCGAGTTCGGCGGCGGCGGCAAGGCTCGCAGCGGTGGTCGCCCCGTCGAGATTTTGCGGATGCACAGCCGGAAGAGGTTCGGATGGGAAGCCGCTTTGGGTGGCAGGCACGATGTCCGCGTTCGGTTGCGTTGGCTCGAAGGGTTCGGAGGGCGCGTGGTGCTCTTGCGAGAAGGGCTGCGACGCGTTGAGATCTTGGACGTGAAATGCTGCAGGAGGTTGGCGGGTGGCGGCTTCGCGTTCTGCTGCTTGTACGGCTGCTGTGCGTTCGGCTGTTGCTTGCTCTGCTGCTGCGCGTTCTGCTGCTGCGCGCTCGGCTGCTGCTTGCTCAGTCGCTGCACGTTCCGCTGCCGCCTGTTCTGCCGCAACACGCTCCGCCGCCGCGTGTTCCGCCGCTGCCCGCTCCGCCAGTGCACGTTCCGTTGCCTCACGCTCCGTCGCTGCCTGCTCCGCTAGCGCACGTTCCGCCGCTGCACGTTCCGCCGCCGCCTGCTCCGCCGTCGCTGCTTGTTCTACCAACGCCGCCGCAGCGGCAAGGCGCTCCGCCTCCGCCCGTTCCGCAGCCTCACGAGCCGCCGCCTCCCGCGAAGCCGCCTGGCGAATTTCCGCCTCACGCTCCGCTGCGATCCGCTCCGCCATTTCCCGCGCCGCCGCCTCGCCCTCAGCAGCTTCGCGTTCAGCGGCGGCAAGCACCGCCGCCCGCCGCACCGCCTCGTCGTCGCTTACGTCCGATGCCTCACGCCCCGGAGTCTGCTCATAGGCCGCCCCGGCTTGCCGCGAATCCACGCTCTCCGCCGGTGCGGGCGCAGGGGCTTCGCCATCCGCCGACGCAGCTTCGGCTGCGGCAAGCCGCTCGCGCTTAGCCCGCCGCAGACGCAAAGCCGCCAGCAGCGCAACCAGCGCCGCGCCAACCGTCGCCGCCACACTCAAACTCGTTTGCGACATGCCGGCTTCGTTCGACGCCGGAATCGCCGCGCCGTCATGGCTCGAGACGGCCGCCGCGGACGAAGCGCCAGCCGCCGGCTGCACGCCGCTCGTCGGCGCAGTCCCCGTGGTTGCCGGCGCACCGCCGATGCCATGCTTCTGCAACTCCATCAGCACGCGGTTTCTCAGCGCAAGCAATTGCTGCAAGCTGGACACCTGCGCACGCGGCTGCGACGCGGGCTGCACGGCGGACGCCGCCGGGGCCGCCCCTGTGATGGACGCCGACGCGCCTTCGGCAGCCTCGCTGGCCGAAGGCTGGATCAATCCCGACCAGACATGTGCGCCGCCGGCGGCCGATGCTGCCGCCTGCGAACCTGCCAGCGGCGCCGGCGAAACCGCTCCGCCCACCGCCGCGCTGCCCGGCGCCGCCGGACTTGCCTCGCTTGCCGCATTGCCCGTCCCTGAAACCGCGGGCATGGCCGGCGCCGCAGCGGCATTGACCTGCGAAGCGCCGCTCGCCGCGCCAATCGCCACAGCCGCATTCGGCGCGGAAGCAACCGCCGGGGCCGAGACAGCGGACGCCGCCGCAACCGTAGCGGCAGACGCGCCAGGGCCCGCAACCGCCGCGGAAGCCGCCAGCGCACCGGACGCATCCAGCGCCGGCACCGTCAGCACCGCACCCACGCGCATCCGGCTCGGGTCGTGGCCCATGAAAGCGCTCGGATTCGCGTCGAACAACGCGCGCGACGCGCGGGCGAGCGTCGCCCGGTCGCGCGACTGGGTGACGGCGATTGCCACGTCGTTCAACGACTGTCCGGGCTTCACCGTATATTGGCCGCCGGCCGCGTACGAAACGGAAGCCGCGTCCGGCGCGCTCGCGGCCTCGGCCGGCGCCGCGACCGCGCTGCCGACACCGGCGCCGGTCAGCACAAAAGCCAAAGCGGCGGCAGCCGCCAATCGGCCAGTAAATCGGCCCGTAACTTGATGAATGAACATAGCCCGAAGGGAAGAGAGTCGAAGGTTCATCGGGACTCCTGGCGCGTCAGCGCGCAGCCCTTTTTTGCGGTTGGAAAGAGACAAGATAATCGGAGCACACAATGAAAAAAGCGCCGCGCAAGCGCGACGCTTCTTGAGTTTTCTACGCGTCGTGAGCGCGTAGTTTACTTTACTTGTCGAGCACAATGCGAAGCATGCGACGCAGCGGTTCCGCCGCGCCCCACAACAGCTGGTCGCCGACCGTGAACGCCGACAGGTATTCGCCGCCCATCGCCAGTTTGCGCACGCGGCCGACCGGCACCGTCAGCGTGCCCGTCACCACTGCGGGGGACAGATCCCGCATCGACGCCTCGCGTTCGTTCGGCACGGCCTTGACCCAGCCGTTGCCCGACGCGAGGATGCTGTTCACTTCGTCCAGCGGCACGTCCTTGTTCAGCTTGATGGTCAGCGCCTGCGAGTGGCAGCGCATCGCGCCGATCCGCACGCACAGACCGTCCACCGGAATCGAACCCGGCGTGCCTATGGCCGGCTTGCCGAGAATCTTGTTGGTTTCCGCGCCGCCCTTCCACTCTTCCTTCGACATGCCGTTGCCGAGATCCTTGTCGATCCACGGAATCAGCGAGCCGGCGAGCGGCACGCCGAAGTTGTCGGTCGGCATGCGGTCACTGTTCATCGCGCTCAGCACGCGGCGGTCGATTTCGAGAATCGCCGACGACGGATCCGCCAGATCTTCCTTGGCCGCGCCATACAGCGTGCCCATCTGCTGCAGCAATTCGCGCATGTTTTGCGCGCCCGCGCCCGATGCGGCCTGATACGTCATGGCCGTCATCCAGTCGACGAGGTTTTCGCGGAACAGGCCGCCCAGCGCCATCAGCATCAGGCTGACCGTGCAGTTGCCACCGATGAAATTCTTCTGGCCCTTGACCAGCGCGTTCTTGATCACGTCGAGGTTGACCGGATCGAGAATGATGACCGCGTCATCCTTCATGCGCAGCGACGAAGCCGCATCGATCCAGTAGCCGTTCCAGCCCGCCGCGCGCAGCTTGGGGAACACTTCGTTCGTGTAATCGCCGCCCTGGCAGGAGATGATCGCTTCGCACTTCTTCAGGTCTTCGATGCTTGTCGCATCTTTGAGCTTGGTCTCGTTTTTGGCGAACGACGGCGCGTTGCCGCCCGCGTTGCTGGTGCTGAAAAACACCGGTTCGATCAAGTCGAAATCGCCTTCCTGCTGCATACGCTGCATCAGGACGCTGCCGACCATGCCGCGCCAACCTACGAGACCTACGTTCATGACTTCATACCCTTCGAGTGGAAACTTCCCCGCATCTTTGCCCGCAGTGACCGCGCGGGGAAGATGGGCGGGCACGACGGACGATCAGCGTTTCGTGATCGTTTTCGGGGTAATCGTTTTAATGAGCGTTTTAATGAGCGCTTTGATGGTAATGGCGAGCTCAACCACACGGGCCGTTTTGCCGTGCAGTTTCGAAATCGAGGAGATTTGAGCTAGTTGTGCCATCGCTACAATATACACGAAAACCGGAATCTGGCGACGTGATTGTCCGCCGCTGTCGCCCGTATTACGCGCGAATCGGCCTGTTTTTAAGCCAATTCGCGTTTTAAAGGCCGCTTAAAGACCGTTTAGCGACCTGACTGCCTGCTTGAATCGCACGCGCTTTACAGCGCTGCAACAACCGCATCGCCCATTGCCACGGTGCCGACCTGCTTGCAATCCGGCGTAAGAATGTCGCCGGTGCGATAGCCCTGTTCGAGCACCTTTTTCACAGCGCTTTCGATACGGTCCGCCTGCTCTGCCTTGTTCAGCGAATAGCGCAGCATCATCGCGGCCGAGAGGATCGTCGCCAACGGATTGGCCACGCCCTTGCCGGCGATATCGGGCGCCGAGCCATGCGACGGCTCGTACAAGCCCTTGTTGTTCTTGTCCAACGACGCCGACGGCAGCATGCCGATCGAGCCCGTGAGCATCGCCGCTTCGTCCGAGAGAATGTCGCCGAACATGTTGCCGGTGACGATCACGTCGAACGACTTGGGCGCCTTCACCAACTGCATGGCGGCATTGTCGACATACATATGCGACAGCTCGACGTCGGCGTATTCCTTCGACACGTCGATCATCACGTCTTTCCAGAACTGCGACGTTTCGAGCACGTTGGCCTTATCCACCGAGGTCAGCTTCTTGCCGCGCTTTTGCGCCGCCTGAAACGCCACGTGCGCGATGCGGCGCACTTCGGGCTCCGAATAACGCATCGTGTCGAAGCCTTCCTTCGAGCCGGCAAACAGGCCGTCCGGCGCTTCACGCACGCCGCGCGGCGCGCCGAAGTAAATGTCGCCGTTCAGTTCGCGCACGATCAGGATGTCCAGACCCGAAACGATCTCTTCCTTCAACGACGAAGCGCCGGTGAGTTGCGGATAGCAGATCGCCGGGCGGAAGTTCGCGAACAATTGCAAATGCTTGCGCAGACCGAGGATCGCCTGCTCCGGACGCAGCGCGCGTTCGAGCTTGTCGTACTTCCAGTCGCCGACGGCGCCGAACAGGATCGCGTCGGCTTCCTTCGCCAGCGCCAGCGTCGAATCGGGCAGCGGGTGGCCCTTCGCTTCGTAGCCCGCGCCGCCAACCGGCGCTTCTTCGAGTTCGAACTTTTCACCGAGCACGTTCAGGACCTTCACGGCCTCCTTGACGATTTCGGGACCGATGCCGTCGCCCGGCAACACTGCGATCTTCATGCGAATTCCTTGATGATTTACTTCGAGACTTGCAAGCGTGAATCAGCGAGTGGCGGCTTAACCGACGATGCGGTGATTCAGCCAAGGCTGCTTCGTAATGCGCTCCGCTTCGAACTGGCGAATCTTGTCCGCGTGACGCAGCGTGAGGGCGATGTCGTCGAAACCGTTCAGCAGGCAGTACTTGCGGAAGCCCGCGACTTCGAATGGATATTCCGCGCCGCCGTCCGACGTGCGCACGACTTGCGCTTCCAGGTCGATGGTCAGCTTGAAGCCGTTGAACGCGTACGTTTCGTTGAACAGGTGATCGACTTGCTGTTCGGTCAACACGATCGGCAACAGGCCGTTCTTGAAGCAGTTGTTGTAGAAGATGTCGGCGAAGCTCGGCGCGATGATCGCGCGGAAACCGTATTGCTGCAGCGCCCACGGCGCATGCTCACGCGAACTGCCGCAGCCGAAATTCTTGCGCGCCAACAGCACCGACGCGCCTTGATAACGCGGCTGATTCAGCACGAAATCCGGATTCAGCGGACGCTTCGAATTGTCCTGACCCGGCTCGCCGTGGTCGAGGTAGCGCCATTCGTCGAACGCGTTCGGCCCGAAACCGGTGCGCTTGATCGACTTCAGGAATTGCTTCGGAATGATCGCGTCCGTGTCGACGTTCTCGCGATCGAGCGGCGCCACGACGCCGGTGTGTACGATGAATTTATCCATGACGCTTGCGCCTGTTTCAAGACCGGGCGATGCGCGTGGCGGCCGTAAAACCGCTCGCCGCATCGCCGGCAAAAATCAAAAACCGCTTATTTGTCAGCGTGGTTGCTGATCGAATTGCCGAGGTGCGACATGTCCTCGCCGAATCCGTGCACCGTGTTGCAGCCGGTCAGACCGAGCAGCAACCCAGCCAGCGTACCGAGCGCGAAGCGGCGCAGTAGAGTGATGCGATTCATGTTCTTCATGATGCGATTTATCCAAGCTTGCGAATATCGACGAAATGCCCTTCGATGGCCGCAGCCGCGGCCATTGCGGGGCTCACGAGGTGGGTACGGCCACCGGCGCCCTGACGACCTTCGAAATTACGATTCGACGTGGACGCGCAACGCTCGCCCGGATCCAACCGGTCGGCATTCATTGCGAGACACATCGAGCAACCCGGCTCGCGCCATTCGAAACCGGCATCGGTAAAGACCTTGTCGAGGCCTTCCCGTTCCGCTTGCGCCTTCACCAGACCCGAACCCGGCACCACCATGGCCAGGCGGATGTTCGGCGCGACGCGGCGGCCGAGCTTCTTCACGACGTAAGCCGCGGCGCGAATGTCTTCAATGCGCGCGTTGGTGCACGACCCGATGAAGATTTTATCCGGCTTGATCGACTCGATCGGCGCATTCGGTTCGAGCGCCATGTATTTCAGCGCGCGCTCCATGGCGTCGCGCTTGACCGGATCCTTCTCGCGCTCCGGATCCGGCACGCGGCCGTCTACTGCCGTGACCATTTCCGGCGACGTGCCCCACGTGACTTGCGGCACGATTTCCGCAGCGTTCAGTTCGACCACGCGATCGAACTGCGCGCCTTCGTCCGACCTGAACTGCTTCCAATACTCGACCGCGTGATCCCACTCGACGCCTTCCGGCGAGAACGGGCGGCCTTTCAGGTATTCGATGGTGGTGTCGTCCACCGCGACCATGCCGGCGCGCGCGCCCGCTTCGATCGCCATGTTGCAGACCGTCATGCGGCCTTCCATGGACAACGCGCGAATCGTCGAACCGCCGAATTCGATCGCGTAGCCGGTGCCGCCCGCCGTGCCGATCTTGCCGATAATCGCGAGCACGATGTCTTTCGCGGTACAGCCGCGCGGCAGCGGGCCTTCCACCTTCACCAGCATGTTCTTGCTCTTCTTCTGCAAGAGCGTTTGAGTGGCCAGCACGTGCTCGACTTCCGACGTGCCGATACCGTGCGCCAGCGCGCCGAACGCGCCGTGCGTGGACGTGTGCGAGTCGCCGCAGACGATCGTCATGCCCGGCAGCGTGGCGCCCTGCTCCGGCCCGATGATGTGCACGATGCCTTGGCGCAGGTCGTTCATCTTGAACTGCGTGATGCCGTAGGCGTCGCAATTCGAATCGAGCGTATCGACTTGCAGCCTGGAAACCGGATCGGCGATGCCGTGGCTGCGATCCGTGGTGGGGACGTTGTGGTCCGAGACCGCCAGATTCGCGCTGATGCGCCACACCGGACGCTCAGCCAGCTTCAGGCCTTCGAACGCCTGGGGGCTGGTCACTTCGTGCAGCAGGTGACGGTCGATATAGAGAATCGTCGTACCGTCTTCTTCCGTGTGGATCACGTGTGTGTTCCACAATTTATCGTAGAGAGTCTGTGCCATGGTATGCGGGGTAGTAATGACTGCGGGCTGACCGTGTCGGTCGATTATGCCACGCAGCAGCCTGGTTTGGGCCCCCACATCACGGAGAAAACCGATAAAAAACAGGGAGTTGGGTGGTAGTGACAATACCTGTATCGACGTTACCCGGCATGGGTTAGGCGTGGCGCCTCAATGCGCCGCCGCCCGCATGCGAAAGTTCAACGCGCGAGATCGAAGCCGAGTTGGGCGCGTCCCAACGGCGTCAGGTCGCTTTCCTCCGCGCGTCCGACGAAGCCGGTTTCGAAGTGATCGGCCGGAAAATCCGGCGGGCTCTCGCCGCGCAGGAAGCTCGGCAGTTGGCGCTTCAGATACGCCTCGTTCTTCGCGCACCATGGCGCGGACGAGATGTACATCACGTTGCTGTAGCCGTTGCCGCGATGCGCGTCTTCCACGGAATGCACGACGTCGCTGTGCCAGAACACGGCGTCGCCGGCCTGCATGTGCGGAATCGGCGTGACCACGTCAAGCAGCAGGCCGTGCCACGCGGGTTGGATCGACAACGCGCGGGCCGGTTGCGCGCCGCAGAGTTCATCGTCCGGGACGTCGTCTTGCAGCGCGCGCAGGATCACGTAGGCCATCGCGTTGGCGATCGGGATCAATTGCAGCGTGCCGTCGCCGGGGCCTTGCGGCGTCAGCGCGGTCCAGCCCTGGAACGTGCGGAACATCGAGCAGACGGCCGGCGAGGGGATCTCTTGCACGTCGGGGCGGAAAGCGGCGTCGAACGGATCGTACGCGCGCCAGTTGCCCGACAGCACGTGCCGGTAAACCTTGCGGAAATTCGGATCGAGCCAGCGCTCGACGGAGCCGCCATCCACGTGCGGCGACAAACCCAGCGATTCCGATCCGGGCGGCCGGCGACGAATCCGGTCGGCGTAGACCGGTATACGGTCGGGGTCGAAGTGCCGCTTGCCTTCGCTCTCCGAAGTCCAGAGGCGGTTCAGGAACACGCGCGTGTTGGTCAATCGCTGCGATTGACGCGCCGCCGTCTGCGGCTTCGACCAATAGATGCCGTAAATCTGCGGCTTGCTCGATGACAGGTTGCCGAAGTACTTGTCTTCGGCGCGGTGCGCGAGCTTGTCGTCGAGGTTGTTGCGCTGCACGTAGTCGGCGATTTCGTCGTTCCAGTCGCTTGCTTGTTGCGGATCGAACACGCCTCGCACGACGCATGCACCGCGAGTCTTGATGTGGGCGATGGTGGCCGGAGCGACGTCGCCGGAAACGATCGCCGAATAGTCGAACACGGGAATCGCGTCATGCCCTTGGTCACGCTCGCGACGGATCGCGTCGACCTGCTGCCTGATCGCGCTTTCGACCTCGTCGAACACCTGCGCATAGTTCGGCAGCGCGATGCGCAGCGCGCGCTTCGTAGTACGGATTGCCTCGGGAAGATTGTCGATCACGAGCGGCATGCTTGTCTCCTTGCACCGGTTTTGTGTGGGTATGTCGTGTGTCCAGATTAGGCATCTTTGGCGCCCGGCATGCATCCCATCCGGCCAATTATCGATACAATTCGGACATTAGCCGCTTTTCCTCCATGCGGCCAGGTTGCGTCCCGTGAAACCTCAATATGAACGCGTCACCATCCCGGACGGCTGTTCGATCCGCGTCTACCACCGGCAGCTCGCGCAAATTCCGTTCGAATGGCACCACCATCCCGAGTACGAACTCACGCTGACGATGAACAGCCGTGGTCGTCGTTTCGTCGGCGATCACAGCGCTGATTACAGTGGCGACGATCTTGTGCTCGTGCCGCCGGATATGCCGCACACGTGGGCATCGACGGAACCTATCGACGCGCGCGAGCCGCAGGTGGCGATTGTTATATGGTTCAGCGGCGACTGGGTGCGGCGGGTGGCGGATTGCTGTCCGGAGTTTGCGTCGTTGCGTACGCTGCTGAGACGCGGCGCGCCGGGGCTGCGGTTTGCGCCCGAAGCCGCGGCGCTGATGCGCGGGCAGTTGGGTGCTTTGCTCGATGAGTCGCCGCGTGTGCGGCTCGGCGCCGTGCTGGACGTGCTCGCCTGTCTTTCTGAGGCAGAGTCGGAGCCGTTGGCGTCACCGGCTGCGCATGGGCGGGGCGGGCGGCAAGAACGGGCCAGCGGCGCGCAAATGATTCAACGGGCGCAAGCCGCTCAAAAAGCCAATATCGTACCCACGGCTTCTCCCGGCGGCAGTTCATCAGAAGCAGAACGACTGAATCGTGTACTGGACTTGCTCGATCGGCGCTTTCACGAACAGTTGCGTATCGCCGAATTATGCGAGGTAGCCAACCTCTCGGAGCGCTCGCTGCACCGGTACTTCGTGCGGCATGTCGGTGAAAGCGTGGGACGTTATCTGAATCGACTGCGCATCGGTTATGCAACACGGCAATTGACCGATACGAGCTGGCCCATCGCGCTAATTGCCACAAAAGCAGGGTTTCCGAATCTGGCGAATTTCAATCGACAGTTTCTGTCCGCACGAGGCATGACGCCTAGTGCGTACCGGCGCTTCTTCGAAACCTATGGGCATGCGCCGCAAATTTCCGCGAAACCACAAGAGCTTGATGTGCGCTCGCCGTCACTGGAGCGCACAAAAGCTAACGGTTCGCGACGCAAAGCACGACCGGCCGCTTGATGCGCCGTTCACTGCAACGCTGATCCTTGTCAGCCGCTTGAGACAAAAACAAACGCCTCAACGGAAGATCCGTTGAGGCGTTCTCTTATCACTTGCATCCCGCAGTTCACAGACTTCACAGCCCGCACGCCGCGTCGTGACGCTACCGCTTAACGCTGCCCAATCGGCTTCGCCTCACGCTGCGTATCGCCAATAAACAGCTGACGCGGACGGCCAATCTTCTGCTCGGGATCGGCAATCATTTCGTTCCACTGTGCAATCCAGCCGACCGTACGCGCCATCGCGAAGATACACGTGAACATCGACGTCGGAATGCCCAGCGCGCGCTGCACGATGCCCGAGTAGAAGTCGACGTTCGGATACAGCTTGCGCGACACGAAGTATTCGTCTTCCAGTGCGATTTTTTCCAGTGCCATGGCCAGCTTGAACAGCGGGTCGTCGTGCAGGCCGAGTTCTTCCAGCACTTCGTGGCAGGTTTCGCGC
>Ga0137385_10000190_pt1 | contig 48813 bp, 57 predicted proteins | sample SagtaG_FD_104921 | JGI IMG/M metagenome (GOLD analysis project Ga0137385, IMG submission 104921) | Vadose zone soil microbial communities from Sagehorn Ranch, Mendocino, California, USA - Sage2_R_80_16 metaG | ecosystem: Environmental > Terrestrial > Soil > Vadose zone | place: USA: California... | reverse complement strand
GCTCAAGTCGTACCGGAAGCTACGCTACCGGTACGAACGGAAGAAGTGTATGTTTCAGGCGATGGTAGATTTAGCCTGTCTACTTATCTGTTTGCGGCGAGTGGAGATATGAAATGGGTTCATTATTCCTGCCTACCCCTCCTACTCCTATATTTATATAGAAAAGAAAGAATACAACGAAACTATTTTAACAGATATGAATCTGTAAAGTAAGTTGGGTGTCGGGGGAGGACTTTTTAATTATCACTAAGCCCTGCCAGTAAGATTTTTGTACATCAATCGCTTGCCTCGAATGAAGTCAAACCACAGCTCAAAGCGTTCGCTATCCTTCATGTCGCGTGTGCTGTAGCGATAGCAAAACTCGTCACAGTAGCGTTGCAAGTGTTTGGGGCTAACGCCAATGTAAATGACATCAAGGCTGGCCTTTAGGTGCATCCATGCGCCTTCAATCGTGTTCGTGGTTACGCCCATGCGGGCGTATTCGCCTTTGGCGTGGTTGACGGTATCGTGCTGCCATTCACGTTTGACACGGTGATAGATTTTGCTTTCGTCCGTTTGGACTTTGGCTTGCTGTTTGAGACTGGCACGGATGAATGGCAAAGCAACGGTTGCGTCTGCCGTTTTGGTTGCCATAGCTCTAATGCGTCCTTTATTTTTGTTCTTTTCGACAATGCCAATGACCATTGCCTTATTCTCATTGTGACGAAGATTACCACGATGCTTACCGCCAACGTAGGTTTCGTCTATTTCAACTATGCCATCCATGGGTTTGTCGAATGAGCCGCTGTTTACGGCATAACGGATGCGGTGCAGCATATGCCAAGCGCTTTTCTGAGTGACGCCGAGATGCTTGGCAATTTGAATGGAAGATACACCTTTCTTGTGCGAGGTGAGGAGCCAGATAGCTAGGAACCACTTTTGTAGCGGCAAGCGAGATTCTTCAAAAATGGTGCCGATGCGAGCGCTGAATTGCTTGGTGCAGTCGCTACATTTGAAGATGCGGCGAGATTTGCAGCGATACACAGTAACGCTGCCGCAATGAGGACAGACTGGTTGACCGTGCCATTGTTTTTCCTCTAGGTAATCTATGCAGGCATCTTCATTTACGAAGCGTTGGTAGAAGTCCATGAGGTTTTCCATGCCTTTATTGTAGCTAACAGGGGTAGTTGTGTCAAGTATATAAGTGCGTCCGAGCAGGTATTGACAAAAATACTAAAGATGTTAAAATGTAAAGATGGATATCCGCGGTGAGCAGCTAGGATTTACTCCTACGGAAGCGCAGTGGGCTCAAGACACAGCTCTGCTTTTTCGGCGTGCGCCGGGTATTGCGCAAAAAGTTTTGCGAGCCCGTCATGCATTCGCAGCCCAGTGGCTGGACACCAGCACGCTACCGACGCCCGAAGCCGTAACTCAAACACCACTTGGCGTGGAAGCTCTCACTAACGTCCTACGCACCAACGATGCGCTGAAGAAAATCGAACGCGAACACGCAACTGACGCCGACGGCAACGAACAGACAGTTATTACGGTCGAATTCACTCGGCGAGAAAAACTCGAACTCTTCCGGCTCGCCATGCGCGACCAGCAAAATATACAGGAAGGCGAGCAGGAAGCGCAAGAGATACCTGAAGTGCGGGAGGCTGAGCGTAATGCCATACTCGACGATGCGGCCTTTGCTGCGATCTTGATGCCAGATAAGATTATGTCGGCAGAAGAGGCAGTAGAGCTCGGCGATTTGCTGCGCGATCCCGAATATATCGCCGCGCATGACGCAGCTGAGCGTGAGGAAGACGCTAGAATCCTTGCCGTGACCGACGGCATCATAAGGGTGCTCGGCGAACATCTTTTAGAGACGGAGTAGCAAGAGCGCGCACATCGTGATTCGACCAAATGCATGTGGACTCGCCGGGCAGAACGGCGAGTCCATTTTAGTAGCAATATGTGGTGGACTTCCTCTCCACCTACTCTAACCGTCCTGACCTCCTACACGATCTTGCCGAAGCCACCTGCCAGCTTGACCGAGCTGTGCAGAGCACCGAGCCTGACGAGTCGACCAGTGTCCGCACCCTTGCTCCGGCCTACCGCAAGCACTACGTGGCCGAACGGCTTGGTGAGATGGTCATCAAGACCATCATCGAAGACTTCGAGGCTGGCACGGCCCGTCACTTGCTGGCCGACCGTCACGGCATCAGCGTGCGGACTGTCGGCCGGTTGCTGAAGCGGCATCGAGACCGAGAGAGCAATAGCGGGACGAACAGGCCGTAGGCTGGCTTCCCGTGCGGCAACATGACGAGAGTGAACGCGTCCGAACCATCTTGAACCGGACGTTTTTCACCAAGCTCTACATTGACGGCGACAAGGTCGCGGGCCAAGAGCTTGCCGAACCATTCGATGCGCTCCATGAGGCATACCTCGTCGCCCAAGCCGCCACAGTCGACCGAGCAGCCGACGACGTACAGACCACGCCTGGCAGCAAGGTCTACTACCGCCGGAGCGGGGCTGTAGGCGCCGCAGACGAGCAGAACACCCCTTCGGCTGACGCTGCCTGGCTCAAGAGCCTCAAGCTCTACGAGAGCCAGACGGCAAACAGCGCCGATCTCCTGGCGGAGACCGACGCTGCCAGCCGGAACACCCTCATCCGCTTGCTTGGCCTGTCTCTTGCGGGACAGGGTTCAAGTAGGGGGGTGATGGTGGAGTATGGGAGATTCGAACTCCCGACCTCGGCAATGCGAATGCCGCGCTCTAGCCAAACTGAGCTAATACCCCAAATTTATGATCTTACATAATCCTTGCTCATAAGTCGATTTCTTTAAGAACCTTGTCGCGCAATAATATACCGGCTGGCTGTAGCAATATCTCAGTTGACAGCCCAGTACTGTATGCATAATCTTTAAGGGGTGCGAGAATCGGATTGTTCTTTTCAAGTAACTTCTGGATGCTCTTTATAGAGCATTCCTGAACGTCATAAAGCGTTTGCGGATTCATGGCCTTAACGAAATCAACAAGAATTTTTTCTATTGTTGGCATTCTTAAGTATCTTGTCGAAACCACTAGATTCCATTAGCTGTTCACCGTAGTTAGTAAGTTTTAACGGACTGCCGGGCGTAACCGTTAGAGGAAATAGTATACTGTGACCGGCCTGGGAAAATTTACCCTGAATTTCCACTATAGCGGGAACTACAGGCTTGAAACTTGACTCCAGCGAGTCAGTTTTATTGAGAATTTTTTTCACAAAAAAAGCTATACCACCGAGGAGTGCTACGATAATTGCCAGCAATAGGTCTGTCATAACCATTCCCCATTTAACTTTGTGTTTTTAGATAACGCAAGTACGTGCATTATCAATCTAATTTTAGCACATCTAAGACTCGTGCGTTCAGAGCGTACCCCATAAAAGCGTAGGCAGAATGCGAATGCTGCGCTCTCTAGCAAGCTCAGTCACGTCCAGGCAGCGCAGACGATTTACGGTGTCAGTCACATGTCGCTATGTCAGGCAAAAAGGAGAGTCGGCGACTGCTTTTTTTGAGGGCAGCTAGTCGCACTTTACGCGCGAGACGGTCAGGATGTATTCTTGATCCTCGGTCTGGCTGGAATGCAGCATGTAGAAGTCGTTGCGATCGAATTGTTTTATGATATCGAGTCCTGACTGTTGGCGGGCGCGCCACAAGAGTATGGCTTCACCTTTATTGAATTCTAGAACCCGGCGTCCAGCCACGAACTTGAACGCGAACTTCGTAGCGACCTTAAAGCGTATACGTTCATATCGTTCATGTCTTATTTCGTCATATCCTAACTCATGATTATAAAGTGTCTTGTCTACGTTGAGCATATCGGAGACAAAGCGATGAATAGGGGCAGGCACAGACTCCTGAGGTTGTTCGACATTGAAATCGAAGAAGCGTCTAGTCGACTCTGTGTCAAGTTTCATTGTATAGAGCAAATAGTCGTTTACCCCCATGCTGTCATGTATAACTTTGAGAGCCCCGACTGGAGCGCGCATATTAGCTAAGGTCCCGCCTAGGAGCATTACAACGTTTGCACTATTCTTTTCTTTTATATACTCTTCTGCAAGGATATTCGAGAATCGGTCATAGTTAATATCAAGTTCATAGCCCTCAAAGGTAATCTTGTTACCGAACCACTTCTCTATGTTCAGTCTCGCTATTTCCAGCATCTCTTTGCTGATATCAATAGCTATGTAACGGCCCAGTAACCCTTCTTCCAGTAAATGCCCTATAAATTCTTTAGCTGGAGCAGCGTTGCCAACCCCTATATCAATCACATTCACCCGTTCGTAACGGGACATCAGATGATCTATGTACCCCTGGTTCTTGTCAAGGAGTTTTACGGTACTGTTGAGTATATTTGGAGCGCTCTCATGTCCGAGTCTATCAGCGTATTCTGCCCAATAGGTCGCTCCGCCATCGAAGTAATTATACTGGCGCGGAATTTCGTGGTGGATTTCCAGGTTTGTCACGATGTCGTAAATTTGCGCCTCGGAATACAGCCTATAAAATTCCGGCCGTGGCGATACCACTTTGACTGCGCGGCTGTTGCGATATTTTTTGCGATCCTCGACCAGCTGTTTAATCGTTGCGACGTTACGCGCCGTATTGGCAACGTACGATTTGCCATTTTCTGTGTGCAGCGTGAGGTCGAGCTTGCCCTGCTTGGCCGCCTCAATCCAATTAAGAACGGTGCGCAGCGTAATATGGTGCAGCCGGGCAAGTTCGGGATTTTTGAAATAGAGCATGGTTATATGGATAATCCTGTCGATTTTTGTTGACACGTTTCATTATTTGAATGTAACATGTCGAAAGCAATCGATTGCTAGTTCAGTTCAGCGAGTTCAGTTACTTAAGGTAACACTTCTATTGTAGTTCTTCAAGCCTATTTTAGAAACTTAAGCTAGCTTTTGCGTCTCTTAGCCTACACATACTATGTGGCGGTGTGGCCTAGACATCATTATACGGCCATGATGCCAGAATCGGCAACGCCCATATCACAAAATACGTCATGTCTCATAAATAGGCATGGCCGACGAAGATGTACGCAAAGCCAGAGAAAGCGTGTTTTCGCACCATGGTAGAACAACTGCCCAGCAGTGCCTCTGAAAAAAGCCCAACCAAAGTCAAGACTTTTACTGAGGCGACAATTGCAGTCGAACCTGGTCGCGCCCATTCGCTAGGATTGGGCGCGTACGATGCGGCGAAGCCAATGCCGTTGTTCGACTTGGCGTACGATCCGAACCTGGAAGATTTGATAGGCGCCTCATTAGAGCGCCTTGACATTCCGGGCAAGGCTAAATATATCGCCGTGTACCACTTTCACAATTTCAGCGACAAAGCGTGTCGCATAACCGTGCGTCGACATCGGTAGTTGGTTACATACCGAGGTTTCAGAAATACTTTTACCACTTACAGCATACGAAAGGATTAGAATGAATGGCTATTGTTTCTTGGCCTCATAGTACACGTATCCCATCTTCACTACTTTGCATCATCTGTAACCAGGATCGCTCGCCCGAAGAAATGTCCGCCGGCTTGTGCGATGCCAGCGGCAATCAAGCGTTTGCTTGCAATACACACTTCTGGTTCGGCAACCAGTTCATAATGGGGTGGGCGATATTTGCCGCTCGCCAACGAACGCTCCTGCTGCAAAAAGGCAGTGAGCTCCTTTTCAACGAGGGCGGCAATGGCTGGATGCTACGTTGAGCGCCGCACTATAAGCACGAACTCGAGCATATCCTGGGACATCGCGCATCACTTGTACACTAGACAGCTACGTGGCGTCGCCGTTGTCATATCAGATAAGGCCGACGGCTTGCTAGCGGCGCTTACAAAACAGTGGTACAAAATCTTGAGGCAGACAGAGCGGCAACGAGCCAGCACTTTGAACGCTAGCCGCATTATGGAACTCACCTATGAGATAGCTAGTATGCAGCGCTTACGCTTTAACGTTGGCCTGCTGGACGGGCTGGAAGATGGTGGTGTGTTTCTGGTCGCATCAGATCAAGTTAAGAATCTGCCAGTCAGTTGCCACACGTTGTATATAACATGTGAGCTCGACGAGCCGGCCAAAACATCCCTCATACAAATGATGCCACCAGGTAGTCTGGTGGTCACCTACGTGTAAAGGTCGCTATCAAAACAACTCCAGCAGTGCAAGAAGGCGCCGAACTATTCCGGTGGAACCCAGGAAGTCTAGAGTCTGCTGCAGGTAGTAGATCGCCGGGGCACTTGCGCAAGCCACTACGCGAGTGCCACCAGGAGGATCTTATGACAAACCCTCGATCCGTAAGGAGTCGAGGGTTCGAACTTGGTCACTTTGGTGGAGCTACAGGGACTCGAACCCTGGACCTCTTCCATGCCATGGAAGCGCTCTAGCCAACTGAGCTACAGCCCCGCGAAAACAGATGTAGTATATCGCATCGGTTTTTCTTTTTCCAGCGGTAATTGCCGCGGGCCGCCATGAAATACCATGAAGCGCAAAGTATCCGCCCGTTTTCTCGGGGCGGATACTTGCTTCGTGCGCGCCCACCCTGCGGCGGGTAGACGAGGCCATTTGTTTGGGATGGTTTTTGTTCTTAAGCGCCGCTTGCGAGCGCACGAACTACATTAAGCATAACCTGCTTGCTCAGCTTGTCAAGGCTTGCGCTCCAAATAGGCTTTGAGCAAGCGCAGCGCTTTGCCCCGGTGACTATGCGCGGCAAATTCTTCGTCAGTGAGCTGAGCGTAGGTTTTTTCGAATCCGTCGGGTATAAATATGGAGTTCCAACCAAAGCTTTCGCCGCGCGGCGCTGGAGCGATTCGACCAACAGCGTCGCCGTAAAAAGTTTTGAGCATACTGCCATCGTATATGGCATACGTGATGGCGGCGACCGCTTTCTGATGTTCGAGCCCGGCGGCCAAATTACAGAGTCCGACAGGCCCCAACTCCTCTAAAAACCATCGAATGAATGTGCCCGGCAAGCGGCCCATGGCCGTAAACGTCAGCGTGACATCTTCAACTAGCACCGGCTCTTTGACAATTTCATAGGCACGGCGCGCTTTGTCGGCCAGCACAACGTCCGGTTCAAGCGATTGTATTTCCTCAAGGTCAAGTTTGCGATGCTCGACCGGCTGGCCAAGCCACTTAGCCAAAAAATCAGCCTTATACTGGTTGCCAGTAATGAAAACCAAGCGTTGCACTAGTCTTCACCCTTGATTTTATCGCTAAGCTGCTGCAATTCGGCAGAAACAATATCGAGCACGGTGTCACGCTTTAGCTTGGCTTCGGTATTGTCGAACCAGATCGAAATCCAGCCGTAGCCGGCGATGACATCGTTGCTTTCGTTCGTCCATTTGAGATCTGGTTCGTCCTGCAAGATGCGTTCAGCGCCCGCAACTTCCGTACTGTAAAAGTCGACGTGATCGATCCCGACCGCATCGCTTGAGCCAGGTCGTCGCTGCATAATTTTCACGATCTCGATGTCGCCTGCGAGCTTGACATCGCGCAAATGAAACTTGGCAATCCAGCGGCCGTTCATCCAAGTCTCGGCGATGTGGTCGGACTGGTCGTGCAGTTCGGCGCACAAGCGGTCATATTCGGCGCGGTCGGCAGTCTTCCAGCCCACTGCCGTTGGCATGAGACCCTCGAAAAACGTTTTATTGCGGCGGCCGCTGACCAGCTTGTGCCATTTGGCGTGATATTGCTCAAGTGCCTCGTTCAGTTCGTCAATCATCGCTACCCTCCTTTAGAATTTCGAGTAATGCCCGTTCGTTGATCTGTTTCGTACCAAGTTTCTCGGCTTTTTTGAGTTTGTTGGCGCCGACGTTTTGACCGACAACCAAATACGAGGTGTCTTTGCCGACCGAAGTTTGAACCGTGCCGCCGAGACTGCGGATTTTTTCGGCGGCTTCGTCGCGGCTCATGTGCTCAAGCGTGCCGGTAACGACGAAACTTTTGCCGTGCAGCGGACCGCGGACACGTGATTGATAGTAGGGCTTGACACCCAGCGCCGCGAACTTTTCGAGCAGCGCCCGATTGTCCGGGTCGGCGAACCACGCCAAAATCGATTCGGCTACTACTTCGCCGATGCCTTCGACTTGCAGCAAGCCATCAAGCGTCGCCTGCGCCACATTTTCGAGCGAGCCAAAGTGCTCGGCCAAGTCGATCGCCGTTTGCGCGCCAACATGCCGAATGCCGAGCCCGTACAAAAAGCGCGGCAGTTCCGGCGTCTTGACGGCCTGCACGGCAGTGACCAGCTTGGTAGCGGAAATTTCGGCGAACCGGTCGAGTTCAATCACCTGCTCTTTGGCGAGCGTATAGATGTCGGCCAGGTTGTGCACTAACTTGGCGTCGACCAGTGCGCCAACGTTTTTTTCGCCAAGCGTGTCAATATCGAGCGCGCTTTTGCTGGCAAAGTGCTCGAGCGCCTGTTTGAGCAAAAGCTTGGCGGTGGCGCCCTTTACACGATACACCGCCTCACCCCCGGGCCGCACAAACGAGAGTTCGGGGTACTGCCGCTTGAGCTCACGCTCCATATTAAACTTCCGAGCCTTTTTCGGCCGCAGCTCGCGCAACACCTTCGATACCTGCGGGATAATGTCGCCAGCTTTGAAGATGACCACAGTGTCGCCGACGCGCACGTCCTTGCGGGCAATTTCGTCGGCGTTGTGCAAGCTGGCGTGCTGCACGGTGGTGCCGGCAACTTGCACCGGATTGAAGACGGCCACCGGCGTAGCCGCACCCGTTCGGCCAATGCTCAGCACAATGTCGCGGACAACAGTCGTTGCTTCTTCGGCGGCGTACTTGTAGGCCACGGCAGCCCGCGGCGCTTTGCCCACTACGCCGAGCTGCGCAAAGAGCGCGCGGTCGTTCACCTTAATCACCAAGCCATCGGTGTTGAAGGGCAGGCCGTGGCGCTTGACACCCCACTTTTCGGCAAAACGCATGACGCCATCGAGCTGCGAGAACACAGCTGCCTGCTGGTTGGCCGCGATACCCAAAGCCCGCAATGCTTCGTAGGCAAACATGTTGCTCGGCACTTCGCTGGCATCGTCGCGAATGAGATCGTAGGCTCGGAAACGCAGCGGTCGAGCTGCCGCCAGTTTGGGGTCGAGCTGCCGGATGGTGCCGGCGGCCAGGTTGCGCGGATTGGCAAAGAGCGGCTTGTCTTCGGCCTCGCGCTGTTTGTTGAGCGCTGCAAAATCTTTTTTGTACATAACGATCTCACCACGAATTTCGGTGTGCCCGTGCAGGAACCGCTCGAATTTCGGATCATGCCGCAGCTCAAACGGCACGCTGTCGATAGTTGCCACGTTGCTCGTGACATCCTCGCCCACAAAGCCGTCGCCGCGCGTCACGGCCCGCACGAACTTCCCGTCTTGATATATCAGCGCACAGCCGAAGCCGTCCATTTTAATATCAACAAAAAACTCCAGGGCCTGGCCGGGCGCCAACTTTTCAGTACGTTTTATCCAGGCTTCGACTTCCTCACGATTAAAAACGTCGTTGAGGCTGAGCATGCGCGAGCTGTGCCGGACCTGCGTAAAGCCAGGCAACGGCGCACCGGCAACGCGCTGGGTCGGGCTATCTGGAGTGATGAGTTCTGGATATCGCTCCTCCAGCTGTGCCAGTTCGTGCTTGAGCGAATCGGCTGCGGCCTCGCTCATGATAGATTCGTCGAGGACGTGATAGTGATAGCGATAGTCGTTGATGAGGCTGCGGAGTTTAGCGATGCGCGCTCGGGCCTGCACTATACCCGCCTTGGTCATAGCAGCGCCCTGTAAAGCAAGTACATATAGCTATGGAAAATCGCCAGGCCAATCATTCCAAGCGCAAAGAATACCCACACGGCGGCAGGAGCCAGAAACAACACAACTGGAAGCATCAAGATACTCGCCCCAATAAGTAAAACGGCCGGCAAAAACAAAAGCTTGCGCATGACTGACCATCGCCGGTACAGCACCAACTGCCGAGCCGATCGAAGTGCCTTCATAGGTGTCATATCAGGCAGGGTCACTATATAAAGGGCGAAAAACGAAGAGCAAATCATGTACAGTGACAGAAGCACCAGCAAAAAGAACAACAACGCCCATGCCACTTTCTCTACGGCGAAAGCAGCAATGCCGCCAGTCACCACCGTGCTGTATAAAAACGCACCGGCAATAAGTGGGATAAGCTGGATGCCAACAACGGCCAGCACCAAAATAAAAGGGATTAACGGATACATCCCGCGATAGTAGCCATCACGGGCGCGTACGGATTTGCCAGCATGAACCTGCCGCAACGTCCAGATAATAGCCAGGCTGCCAATCAGCAATAAAACCACCTGGTAAGTGCCAGTCGTAGAGCTACCGGTGTTACCCGAGTTACCAAGTAGATCCCCGACCAGGGTAGCGCCATTACCCAAAGTGAGCCCTTGGCCGGATGAATTAGCCTGGATATTTGACTGGGCAGTTGAGATATTGCCGCTGCCACTAAGCCCCGTTACGAATATAATATTCAGTATGCCATACACCAGCATAACGACGAGAAACAACTTCCAATGGCGGGCCAAAACTTTGACCGATCTACCTAGCAGTCGGAATGAGCCAGGCAGCTTTGGAACAGCAGGCGTTATGCGTTTGTGCAGACGAAAGCTGCGATACTGTGGCGTTTTGAGTCGGCGAGCGATTGCGGACGAAGGTTTTGAATTCGATGTGGCTGCTTTTTTGGGCTTTTTTATACCAGTAGGCTTGGCTACAGTTTTTTTGGCCATTTATGCGTGCCTCCCCATGTCGCGCAGCCGGCGGATGCGTTCTTGAATCGGCGGATGTGTGCTGAACAGGTTGGAAATGCTATGGCCGCGCAACGGATTGGCAAAAAAGAAGTGTGCAGTCGAAGTGTTTTGACGGCGCAATATACTGCCCGTGCGTTCGATTTTTTCCAACGCGCTAACCAGACCTTCCGGATAGCGCGTGGTGAGCGCACCGGTGGCATCGGCCAAATATTCGCGCTTACGGGAAATCGCCAGCTGAATCATCGTGGCAACAATTGGCGCAATAATGGCTGCAACGATGCCGAGAATCATGATTGCCTGGTTGTTTTCTTCGCGGTCGCCGCTGCGGAACCAGGTCATGCGCAAAATGATGTCAGCAAGGATCGAGATGACCGCCGATAAGGCAAAAGCGACCATGCTCACCCGAATGTCGTAGTTTTTGACGTGCCCAAGCTCGTGTGCGAACACACCTTGCAACTCATCGTCAGTCATAATTTCGAGCAGTCCGCTCGTGGCGCAGACTGCGGCGTGGCTCGGGTCACGACCGGTGGCAAAAGCGTTCGGCGCCGGATCGTTAATGATAAAGACGCGCGGCATGGGCAGGCCATCAGTAATTGCCAAGTTCTCAACGACGCGCCACAGCCGCGGATTATCACCTTTTTGGATTTCCCGGGCACCGTTGAGCGCTAGCGACATCCGGCTACCGGCAAAGTAACTGATCGCGGCGTAGCACAGTGCGCCGATCAACACCGCGATCGTCAAACTCTGGCTGTTGGTATAGGCACCGAATAGCCACGCCAAGCCGCCGGCCAGCACCATGAAAAAGAACATGATGAACACGGTTTTTCGTTTGTTGCTTGCAATTTCGCTGTACATGATCCGAAAATTTCCTTGCGTTTATATTACTGCAAGGCTTAGCGTAGACGCCACCTTAAAATTGCACGTTGACCGGCTGAGCGGCTTTGGCAGCTTCGGCTTCGTCAAGCTCGAAGAACGGCTTGTCCTGCTTAAAGCCCAGGCCTTTGGCAAAGACATTGGTCGGGAAGGTTTTGCGCTTGGTGTTAAAATCGCGCACCACGCCGTTGTAAAAGCGGCGGGCGGCCTGGATTTTGTCCTCGGTGTCGGTCAGTTCGTCTTGAAGTGATTGAAAGTTTTCGCTGGCTTTTAGCTGCGGATAATTTTCCGCAACCGCAAACAAACTTTTCAGGGTTTGCGAAAATTGATTTTCGGCCTTGGCGGTCGCTTCGACGCCTTGCGCATTGAGGGCGTTGGCGCGAGCAGCGGTCACGTCTTCGAAGACTGATTTTTCGTGTGTGGCGTAGCCCTTGACCGTGTTAACGAGGTTCGGAATCAAGTCGTAGCGGCGCTTCAGCTGCACCGTAATGTCGCTCCAAGCTTCCTGGGCGCGGACGTTCAATTTGACCAAACCGTTATACATTGCCCCAAAAATGAGCAGTAACAGCACGACGACTGCAACGATAATCCATATTGTCATGTCTTAACTCCTTATATCTGTCAGCTTTCAGTATAGCAGTAACCCGGGCATTTGAGGATAGGATTCTGTTATAACCGATGCTTCTATAAAGCACTGAGCGAAATCGTTGTATGATAGGATGAGCATGAATAGACAACGGCGGCGGCAACGTGCTGGAGGCAAGCGAACAGGCCTGCTTGTTGCGGTGTTGGTTGTATGCGTAAGCGCCGCTGGAGTTGCGAACTATCTGCGTCCTTTGCCTGCTATTGCGGTGAGCCGGACGGTGATCAGCGGTAGCGCCGTCAAGGTCAGCCCGTTGGCCTGGCCGGGGGCAGGCGAAGCAGCGATCGGCGCACAAGGCTTCGGCCTGCTTGCCGAAGGCGGCCAAAATGCGCCACTGCCAGTCGCTAGCATTGCAAAAATCATCACGGCCATGGCGATCTTGGAACAAAAACCGCTCGCACCCGGTCAGCAAGGGCCCGGACTCACCATAAGCGCCAATGACGTAGCGATTTACCAGAAGTACGCGGGCGAAGACGGCTCTGTTGTGCCGGTCGTCACGGGTGAACAGCTGACCGAATACGAGATGCTGCAAGCGATGCTGCTGCCCAGCGCCAACAATGTTGCCGACTCGGCCGCCATCTGGACGTTCGGCTCCTTGCCAAATTACGTTACCTATGCCAACCAAATGCTTCAGCAGCTCGGACTCACGCACACCATTGTGTCCGACGATGCCAGCGGTTTTTTGCCACACACTACCAGTACCGCCAGCGATCTAGTACGTTTGGGACAAATTGCTCTGCAGAATCCGGTACTGGCCCAGATTGTCGCGCAGCCACAAGCCGACTTGCCGGTAGTTGGCACGGTACACAATGTTGATGCTTTATTGGGCACGGCTGGTATCGTCGGCATCAAGACAGGCAATACCGACCAGGCCGGGGGATGTTTTTTGTTCGCGGCAACGTACACGCCAGCCTCTAATCACGCTATCACTATTGTGGGAGCGGTGATGGGCACGCCGGATTTGGGCGCGGCATTGCAAGCGTCGCTGCCGCTGCTCGCCTCGGCCCGACAAAACTTTCAAGTGCAGACCTTCGCCCAGGCCGGCCAAGTCATTGCCAGCTACAAGGCGCCGTGGGGCGGGACGGCACAGGTCGTAGCGCCCGAAGACGTGTCGGCAGTCGTCTGGAGCGGCACGCCTGTTGAGCCGACGGTCAGTCTTTTGAGCGCGGCGTCGGCGATCACCAAAAATCAACGAGTCGGCACCATGACCGTACACGCCGGCAACAGCTCCAGCTCGCATACATTGGTAACGACCGCCGCTATTCCGCCGCCAAGCTGGCATTGGCGCCTTTTTCGCAATCCGTTTTAAGTTCCACACGGCCTAGACAAAACAAAAAACAGCCGTCGGGAGACAACTGTTTCTGGTGGGTGATGAGGGACTCGAACCCCCGACCCTCTCGGTGTAAACGAGATGCTCTAGCCAACTGAGCTAATCACCCACGGAGCACCAGGTCATTGTACGGTAAGGCGGCGATTTTCACAAGAGAGTCGCCTTTCCGTACAGTTGAGTAACAAAAAATATTCTGGTATAGTGGGATTTGTTTTTAAGGGGGAGTGAGCATGGCCAATCCACTGATCGAGGCAAGGGTGTTGTTTGAAAACCAGGAAGCGCGCACATTGCACGCAGATGGTTTGACAAATGCGCTCGCAGGCAGATTCGACGACGCCCAGGAGTTGTTTAGGGCCGCGCAAGAAGCATTGTCGGTCGACCCGCTGACGCTCGATAGAACCGTGCAGGCGGCGCGCATTACGCGCGACAGTGGTTTTACTTGGTTGCGGGCCGCCATAGCCGCGCCGGAAAACGACACGCCCGCAGTATTGGCTAAGGCCAGAGATACGCTTGATAGTTCTCGACATGTGACAAAGGAATCGCTTACAAATCCTCCACCTGCCTCCTACGAGCGGCCTTCAGGCTTAAGCACTCGTCGGGCGCGCCGCGAAACCTGGGCCGAGCACGGCGAAACCCTGAGTTTGTTAGGCCGATTGGGCACGGCACACGCCGTTTTGCTTCCTTCTGATAGCTCAAAAGAAAGTCCAAGCACCGCAGCTTACGTCAACAACAGCCCCCACTATTATCAGCTGGCGCACAACGCGCTGATCGCCGGCAACAACGGCTATTACCGCGTTAGCAATGCCCTTGCCGCAGCCCGCGATGCACGCATAAATCAGCACCGGCCCGACTCAGCGGAATGGGCGGCGCGGGCAGCCGTTGGCCTGGCCTGGACAGCGATGCGTGATCCGCAACACCTTGTCGCCGCCGCACGCACCACTGCCAACAGAGCGCGTGATTTGCGCAACCCTCAAGCAGCGCAGGCTTCCGTCCTCGCAAGGCCATAGCCTGGCGCTCGCAAAATAAAAAGTCCGAAGTATGTATCTCTCGGACTTTTATTGGTGCGCCGTATCGACCTGTCTTGGAACACAGTTTATGAAAACATCTTGCTTATAGCCAAAAGCTAATCAACATATACGCAAATGACAAGAATTAGCTGGAGGGAGCGCCGAGCAGTATTGCTAAGACTAGCTCTGTTAGCTTTTCTGTTGCCTGGGAAGCATCAAGCGTAACGGGGCTCCCGGGAAACCTTCGTAACGATCTCTTACTTCAAGATAACCTTCTAACGACCGAATGTTTGAGTCCGATCCTTCTGCAACACGTTTGGCAATGCGTATCTCAGCCTCTTCCTGCGGAAGAGCTAACAAGAATACGTCGAGTGGAACATGTTCATCGGACGACAACCGCTCAAGCATCTCATGATAGGTCGGTCTTGAGTAGGTGGCTGCTAAAATAACAGCTCGTCCGGTTTTCAGTGCCGCCTCGGCCTTCTCGTGATTAAACTGATAGGCCTCTAGCATGATCTCCCGCTCTCTGTCAGAACCAAGCCAATCGTTACCACGCTTCAACTCTTGTCTAGCTCTATCGACGTCGAAAAAGAGGGCATCAGTTTTTTGGACCAGCCGTTCGCCAAGTGTCGTCTTGCCTGTTAATGGTAGACCCGTCAATGCGATTATACGTTTTTCCAGTTGAATCATTCGTATATAGTATCAGCTCCGTCTAGAATCAGTAAGGACCTGAACCCTGGCAACATATTAGAAAATTATGTCAAACAAAAAATGTTCCTAACATGGAACACTTTTTGTATCTTGAAATCTATCTTGGTGCAGCATAAAGGACGATTACAGAACTTTGATCGATCTCGAAAGCGTTAACGTTGTAGAAACCTATGCTGCCGTTGACGAGGAAGAGGACGATGAATAATCTACTGAACCCATTTCATATCTCAGTCCTCCGCAAACAGATAAGCAAGCACGCAAGGTCAACATGAGCCTGAAACATGGAACACTTCCTGTCCCATCGGTAGCGTAGCTTCCGAAAGTATTTGAGCCAGGCGTTGGTTCGCTCCACGAATGCTCGGAATTTGAACTGAGCTTTATTCATGTGTGGCTTTCGGCCATGCTTTCTGCGGTGCTTAAACTTGCGTTCCGGTATGTTGGTTTTGGTGCCTCGCTTTCTCATATGTCGCCGAAAGGCGGCACTGTCGTAGCCCTTGTCGGCGTTCAGCTCGACCACTCTGCGTTTGGCACTGACACGCAACTTATTCATGGTAGCTGCTGCTACGACAATGTCGTTACGGTTGCCTTTGAATGTTATGTTGGTGAGCGGTAACCCGTTCCGCTCTGTGAGGAGTGAGATATTGGTACCGTACCGGTGGTGTTGGCTGTCGTAGCCGACACCAGCATATTGCGGTGCCTGCACCAGGGTTCCGTCCATGTTGCCCAAGGAGAGGTCGAGTTTGTTTTCGTTGTCAAGGATAACCAGGATACGCTGCCAGACTAGTTTCAGCTGCCCTCGTTTGCGCCAGAAGTTGAGTCGACGCCAACAGGAGGCGTAACCGTGTACACAGATGGAGCTTGGTATATCCTGCCAACGACAGCCTGTTTTGAGTACGAACAGTATGCCATTGAGCAACCCATTGTTTGGAATAACATGTTTTGTCGTGGCAACAGGCTCTGGCAGAGCCTGTGCAAGCCAGTCGTATTGCGACTGTGAGATGAAAAATGTAGCATGTTCCATGCGGGGTACCTCCTTGTTTAGACAACAAAAAGGGTACTCCGCTCTTTAGATTAGCTCAAGGGGTTTGGAGATATGAAATGGGTTCACTGTCTTCTCGCAAGCATTACCCTGGATACTTCCTTTGACATGGTATGGCGCGAAACATGGCGCGAAAGTGGCGCGAAATGTCAAATCGTGCTAGAATGTACTTATGGCTTACCGCCCAAGATACCAGATAACCAACAAGCTTTTATCTACTATTGCATAGCTCGAGACTTTGCGTGCACAAATTAGTTCTAGCTATATTTTACCCGAACGCGAAATTGAAATGCGCTATCGGGCAACTGTTGAAGAAGTACATAGCTCAACTGCTATCGAGGGCAATCAACTCAATATAAAACAAGTAGAAAAAGTGCTCGCAAACGGCACACCATTAACCCGCCATCAGTATGCCGAAATTGAGGTACGGAATTACAAAAGAGCGTTGGAATTCGTAGACAAACGAAAGCTTACAGGCGAGCCAATTACACTTAAAGATATCTTGACTGTTCATAGAATCATCATGAGTGGCTTACTCTCTGACGAAAAAGTAGGCAACCTTCGTACCGTTGGCGTAGATATTGTCAACCAAGACGACACTAAACTGTATGTCGCTCCCAAGGCATCCATACTCGATTCTGAGATTACAGGGCTCCTCAACTGGCTCAATGCCAGCGACGACATTCATCCTGTTATCGCAGCAGCCGTACTGCACTATCAATTTGTATCGATTCATCCTTTTACGGATGGTAATGGGCGCACTACTCGTGCCCTAACACATCTATACCTTGGCCTGCATAAGTATGACTTTCGTGGTGCACTCGTGCTTGACTCATATTATCTCGCCGACAAGCCCGCCTATTATAGTGCGTTGCATGAAGTACAAGGTGCTATCTACGACCATGCTGTTATTGCAGGACTAGATCCGTGGATTGCGTACTTTACTGAAGGCTTTTTGTCGTCCGTCAAGGTGTTATCTATTGAGGTAACAATGCTGTCAAGCGTCATGGGTGGCAGTAAAGTACCCAAGCGTGTCAACTCTGAAGACGCCGATCTTTTGAGCTACGCAAAGCAATTCGGGTCCATATCACTTGCCGAAGCTGAGGACATATTACCGAGCGTGTCTCGACGCACATTACAGCGCAAGCTCAAGATGTTAGTGGATGACGGCTATTTGGTAGTTTCTGGCAATACTCGCAATACCAGCTATGTGTGGAATGTAGCTACTTAAAGTTCGGCTGTTCCATACGCCTTCAAAATAACCAAACCAAAACACCCCGTTTTACAGGGGGATTAGGTTTTTCCGCAATCATATATTTTTGTAGTATCTATTTTACGGGCGTGGGATTTCACGCGCTCGTAGTTGAGGTGGTTGCTGTGTACGATACTCATCATCTTTTCGAGCCCTATTGCTACGCGCCTCGCTAGAAATTTGATGAGCCAAATAATCGTTAAAAAGCTCGTCGCGTCCTCGGCTTTGTTCTTCGGTCAGCGCAAAGTCCGGTTTATTATGGTAAAGCTCTTGATATATTCTTTGCAGCTCTCTTAGATTTTCACCCTCAACTCTTAATACTACTTCTGGATCTACAATTTGGGCCATGCCTGCTTTACCGTTTGCCGCTTCTCGTCTTTGACCGCGTACCACACAAACCGAATCATATTTGCCAGGGAAGGCCATGGTTAACGCGACAGCATTAAAAAACGGTAAATACGTCCAGACATATGCATCTTGTTGCCCAGGTGCAAGTCCGCCAGCCCGCACCCCAATATCTCCGTAATGGTCACTTAAAGGGTCTGTCGTTATCCCTCGCATTAATCCTTCCGTAAGTGTCCGTAGCCCTTGTGCTGACGTAACGAGGGTATCCGCAATATTAACTGTTTTGTACGCACCGCCCGACTCGGGCATCAGAGGACTATCCGGGCCTGGGTCAGGGATTTGAAAGTCCATATCGATACGTTCACGATCAATCGTTGTTCCAAAGTCTGCTTCAGTAACTATCGTTAGCTTGTGCTCATGAGGCAGATTGGGATCATCGGGTTTTATAGCTACCAATGCATACTGTGCGCCGACTTGATCGTCCTGTGGTATTTCGTAGAGGTCCGTAGTGTAGTCAAGATAGGTTGAGGGGACATTTCTAAACAGCTTGAACTCTCGTTGTCCCATTGTGAGACGGGGTATGCTTGCTGGGTCAACGCCCCGCCTTTCAAGCCATGCTTCTTGAGCCTCTTTCAGCCCTTCTGCCGCTTCCTGCCCTCTATGCAGTTCTTGATCTCCAAAATTATCCGCCTCCAACGGTGGTAGGTGTTCGGGTGGAGAGCCATCAGGAGTACTACTGTGGGATACCTCATTCATTTTGTTTTCCTCTTATGCAAAAATCATATCATACGATTGGCTGCGCACAAAAGTTAGGTGTTAGTAAAAGCCAATTAACTAAAGGCATGTCATTAAAAGAGTTTGATCGTCCTTTATGCTACAAGAATAATCGAACTAAAAACACCCCATTTTATGGAGGTGTTTTGATGAATTTGAATTCGTACTCTTGGTGCAGCATAAAGGACGATTATAGAACTTTGGTCGGACTCGAAAGCGTTAACGTTGTAGATATGCCTACTGGCGTTCACGAGGAGGAAGACAGTAAGCGGCCTACGTACGAAAAGTCTTAGTACACCTGGCTATGTGAGCCGATATCAAGGAACACGATTGAGTCCTCGAGTACCACGTAGATAACGCGCACATCACTTGCGATGGAAAAGGCACGTTTGCCAGCAAGCCTACCCGTTAATGCGTGATCATGTAATGGATAGCCGAGTTCACCTGCTATATATAACGCCAGTCGCTCTTTGAATTGTTCCCTTAGCTTTTTGTTCTGGCCAATCCGTTGCCTGAAATGCTTTTCGAACGTTTTATCACGCTTGACTGGCTTCATGTCTACAAATCTTTCATGAAGTCGTCAACTGACGCAAACGGACCAGACAGATCTTTGTCCTTTTTAGCTTTTACCGCTGCCGCATTTAAACGCGCGGCCGCTTCGTCGCTTGGTTGTCCCCAGTCATCTACGTCTAGATCAACACGGCGGCCATCAACATTAGCCTTAGCTATAAAACGAATATATGACTGGAGAGAATCAAAGCCATTCTGGCTAGCGAAGCTCTCCCATTTGTCACGTGTTTCCTTGTCCATTGGTACTTGCAGTTTGACGGTGCTCATGCTTACAGAGTACCGAATGAGTACAATTATGTCAATACTAAGACAGCCTCAGTCAGGGAATGCTAGCCCGAAAAACACTGGATAGTAAAAACTACGGTTTGCTCGTCTTTGCCGCCAAGCGGAATTACTCCTGCCTTCAAGAGCTTCCATTTAGATTTTTTGAAGGCCGTGAGTTCACCGTAGGTTACGCCCTGCCGTACGAAACCGGGGACAAATTGAGCCGTATCCCGATTTATCAAGATACATTTTCAACGCCGGGATCTTATGCTCCGGAAATTCTTGGAAGCAGTAAAAATCTACTAGCGCATTTTCAGTATAGAGCGATATCAGTAACGATTGGAGACTCCTGCCTAAGAACACATTATATGTAAGACCTGAGAGCATAGTCGAAGTATAGCATCTCATACTGATTCAACCAGAAAGGACTCGAACCCTTGAAACACATTAGAAATTATGTCAAACAAAAAATGTTCCCAAATGTGGAACACTTTTGTATCTTGCAATCTATCTTGGTGCGGACGAGAGGACTTGAACCTCCACGAGTTGCCTCACTACCACCTCAAAGTAGCGCGTCTACCGATTCCGCCACGTCCGCGCGGTTGCCCCGACCTCGGGCTCAAATTTTAGAAAGAACCTAGCTATCTTATCTGTTTTCCGCAAAAAACTCAAGGTCTTGATTTAGGCGAATTTCTGCTTGGGCTTGGGCTTGGAAAGCTTTACGAAATAGCTCGGGCACTTTTGAAATGAGCAATGGCATCGGGGATAAAGTCGAGCTGCGACCGTACGATGTCGCCCGGCAACTCGTTGGCATCGTAAAACGCTCCTTCGATCGCCTCGCCTTGCACTTCTACCCAAAATATTTGCGACGCTTCCATGCCTCGTCCCGAGTGGTGCAAAATATTTTTGACAAAAGTCAGTGCGGAAGTTGGCACGCCATGCAATTCCTTTGATAGCACACGCTTAAGCGGATCGTTAAAAGAGCCCGGCGTGTCAGAGGCCCTCACGACCGTCCCCGGCACGTGCAGCTGGTTTGGCCAAACTGGGTCGTCGACCTCGCGTCTGAGTAGCAAAATTTCCGTTTTGCCGGCGTTGGTACGCAGCGGCACCACTTCGATAATGGGCGTGGCCACTAGTCGAGCCACCTGATGAAAAATATCGAACGGCAACAAGTCCGGCTCCAGCCTGGAAAGCAGGTTTACGACTTGCGCAACTTCTTGCGCGGAAAGTCCGTTGTGGCGCGCGGGGGGGGGATATTCATACTCGACCTATAATAATCTTTTCTCGTTAAACTTGCCCCCATTACGAGTGGGGCATGTGGTCGTGCAGGTGGTCAAGGGTGTAGGTTTGGCGGAGCAGCGGCTTGACTTGGTCGAGGCTGACATTGATCTTGACGCCGGGATTCATGGTACCGTACGGGTCAAAAATTTGCTTCACCTTTTGGAACAAAGCGTATATTTCCGGGCCGTAGAGTTTTTCGAGGTATGGGCCGCGCAGCCGGCCGTCGTTGTGCTCGCCGCTGGTACTGCCGCCTAGGCCGATGACCAAGTTGTAGTAGTCATCGATCAAGCGGAAGGCTTTTTGGCGATCGCCAACTTGGGCCAAATCCAGAAACGGCTGCATGTGCAGGTTGGCATCGCCGGCGTGTCCCCAAACGGCGGCGTGTAAATGTTGCTTGGCGAACAATTGGTAGACGCCGTCCAGGTATTCGCTAAATTTTTCGATCGGCACGACACCGTCTTCGATGATTGGCACGGCCTTGAGATTGCCCTCGCTGTGTGCAACGACTGTTGCCGAGGAGTGGCGGATTTTCCACAGCTGCTCTTTCTGCAGCGGATCGGTTTCGAGCCGGTGGCTTTTGGCGTGCTTTTCAAAAATTTTGCGTGCTTTTTTGAGCAATTTCTTTTGGGCACGCTCATTAGCAGTGTCGAATTCAACCAGTAAGGTCATGCGCGGAAACGGCTTTTCGACGATGCCCTTCAACTGATTTGCATTGAGTTTATCCACAAGATCAAGTAGTTGATCGTCCACCATTTCGATAGCGCTTGGGAGTTCTGGCAATGTTCGGAATTCCAGCACCGCAGCCTGCGCGGCCTGAATGGAGTCGAAAAATCCGACGAACAGTGCAGTGTCAGCGTTGTATTGCTCCGTATCAAAGGCAACTTCGGTGATAATGCCCAGGGTTCCTTGCGAACCGACGAGCAGCGGCGTCAGATCGAACGAGCCATCCTTGCGCCGCACCTGCGCCAGCGCGTAGCCAGCCGAATTTTTGGTGACGCTCAGTGCAGATTTTTCGAGCAGACCCTGATTTTCCTCAAGCAAAGCATCAAGGGCGCGGTACACCTCGCCCTCGAAGGTCGACAGGCCGAGCTTTTTGCTGAGGTCGCGCTTGTTCAAACGGCCGGTTTCGATGAGTTCGCCGTTCGCAAGCACCACGTGCAGGCTACGGACATATCCGCGCGTATCGCCATATTTGAAGGTTTTTTCGCCGCTGGCATTGTTGGCGACGGCACCGCCGATGGTGCAGTATTCAAGTGAGGCTGGAAAGGGCGGCAAAAATCGGTCATGGGTGTGCAAAGTTTGTTGCAGCTTGCCATAGTTAGCACCCGGTTCGACAGCAACAACACCAGTTTTATCGTCAAGCTCAAGCACGCGATTCATATGCGCGGGAAACGCCAGTATGATACCGCTGCCCAGTGCCGCACCTGCCTGGTCAGTGCCAGCACCGCGAGCGGTCATGGGAATAATCCGTCCGCGCTCGGCCAGCTGCCAAGTAAAGCGAGCGGTTTTGCGCACGTCGTTCTCATTGCGAGGATACACAATCAACAGCGGCATCAGCGTCAGCACACTGCCATCGGTAGAAAAATAGCGCCGAGCGTCAGCAGAAACCGTAACCTCACCCATCAAATGCTCTTGTAAATAGTGCGCAACTTTACTCATTGCTTGTCGTTACCCCAGTCTCGTCGTTACTTAGCTATGATAGCACAACCGGCAACCAACGGCTTATGCTTGTATCGCAGAATCAGCAGCCAGTCCGGCAGTTATTTAACAGATTATTCGACAGTCACTGTCAGCTGGCCTACGACTTGTTCGAGCGGCGCAAGCATGGCGGCCGTCGGACTACTGCCCTTCATGCTGCAAGCAACGGCCACAATGGCACGCAAACCGTTCTTTAAGATGTCAACGCTCTGCACGCCAGTGGCATATTCGCCCTTGAGCGAGTATTCGTATTGAAAGGTGGGCATACTATACACTTTGCTGCTATTGTTAGTGTCCTTAAAGGTACGCGCCTGCACAGCAACTGGTGCCGAAGCAGTCGCGCCTTTGTTTTTAGCCTGTTGCAAGGTGTCGTTTACCACATCGGTAATGCTGTTGCCCGGGTCGATCGCAGCTGTGGCAGTACCAAATGTCAGCGCGCAACTTTGGTCGGCAGTAGTGTATTCGGATGCATTGGAGTTGCCGACAATATCAACTTTAGTCAGCCCAGCCACGGCGCTAGCCGGAGCTGCAAATTTTACATCGTTAAGCGTGCCCAAATCAGTAGCATTGGCTGCCTTGCTGTTAGCGGTGGCACTATTGACGGCGTTTTTAACGGATGCGTTTTGGCTGTGATTTTTGAAGGCTTTGTATCCAAAGTAGCCGCCTACGCCTAGGATCAACACAATAATGACCAGCAAAACCAGCTTGGCGGCTTTTCCTTTGGCTGGACTTGGCGGCATGAGGGGCGGCTGCGAGCCGGCAGCCACGTCCGGCCCCGTAACCTGCGATTGCGGCCCGCCAAAAGGTTCTTGTGGCGCAGGTTGCACGCCTAGCGGCGGCGTTGGCTCGGCTGGCGGCACGAAGGAAGCTGCCTCCGTGCTTTGCGGTGATTGCCCAGGCGATGAGGCGTTGGAATTCGCAAGCACGTCAGAATCCGATGATGAAGGTGGTAGCGTGTCCGGTGTCTTGCCAAACGCGCCTTCCCTGGTCGTGGCTTCAGGTTCTGTTGTAGCTGCGCCGCCCGACGCTCCGTCCTGTGGCGGAACCCATGGTTCCGGCTGCGACGATTCTGGGTTATTGCTAGCCGGACTTACCGAACTTTGGGGTGCTTGATCTTCTGGAGTCATTATTCCTCGCTTGTAACTTACGCTTAATACTCCATGCTATTGTAGCATAAGCGTTGTCGCGGCGATGCGCTTGTTACCTCGCTAAAGCCGGAATGAGTTGATCCAGTCTGGCGTGGTGTATGAGGGCCAGGCTAAACTTCATCCCTACCGGTCATGCGCTCTTGGGATTCCCTAACTCTTGCATTGAGATATTGCGAGAAATCATTGGCTATCTCTTGCGGCGGCCGGTTGTCGCCCAATTCCTTTCTGCTCATGACTTGCTGCTGGACAAGTATTGCGAAGCCTTCATCGAATTCGCTTGCCGGCTGCTCATCCAAGTTAGGCAGTGCGTCTATTTCTTCGTTGCCCGCACCCGCACCATATAATTTGCTTTCCATATATTATATTGTATGCCATGTTGCACTAAGCTACAAGGGTCTTGCCAAGGCTATCGGACGGCTGTATCGTTCGGGCTTGCGTTCGTTAGGCGTTTACTCGTCCTGTAGCATTTCACAGATTTTGCGCGTCGTATTCAGTCCTCGATTAGTCATATCTTGATAAATAGGAAAGTTACTGAGCTTAAGCATGGTACTTTTTGTGAGCCCGTCCAGCTTGGCCGACCAAAAAAGCACGCCAGACGCATAATGCAACTCCTCGATACCGGGTTTTAAGTGCAAAGTTTTCCAAAATCTTCGGATCGTCGATGGTATGACGCAGAAAAATAACATGGCGAGGTGGGCTGGTTTCGTGACCTTGAACGTGGATGATCAATTCGGCTTTTAACCAAGGGCGAGTTTGAATCTTCCAAGCATCCAGATACTGCAGATGTTTATGCAGTGGGATGTAGCACACACTGACCAATTGTGGCATTGCAGGCCTTCTCTTCCTCATTGTTTATTTCCGCCGGAGGTATCATCTGTACAGGCCGCCCTTACAAGCTCTTCAAGGTCCTCGGGATCTCCTCTATATGAAACACAAATACGATGAACTTTACTCGCAGGAACACGCTGGTCATATTTTCGCTTTAGCCTCCGATCAACGCGTGCCAACGCCCACACTTCTTCGGGCGTTAAGCCTCTTTTGGCAAGCAATTTAAGATCACAATCGGTAAAAGAGAGACTTCTTGCCGAATCTGTCCGTAATAGTTCGAGGGTTTTTTCAAAAGTGCGGATTTTCTGCAAGGGACGAGTTGGCACACTGTAAAAAGCTACATCGACAAAGCTACTAGAAATATCCGGGTTTCTCACTGCATACGCTTTGATCTGGCTGTATGGGTCGGGAGCATAGTAAAGCCCTATATGTGGCGCAACGCTTGGGCGTGCACCCAACTCAAGCAAAGTCTGCACATTTTGCCGATACTGCTCATGCAGGGCCGAGAAAGTAGCCTCATCTAATTCCAAGCCTCGTTTTGCCAGAAAACGATGTGCTGCTATGTACAGCCTACGAAGGCTGGTTTTAAAATTGTCGGGTGCGTCAGGCGAGAACTGCTCAATATCTAAATCGCCCTTCCAATTTTTGGTTTGTATTTCTCCTGTCCATAAACCCTTGTGAAGGCCTGTCAGCAACACGTTCGGCTCTGCACGAATATCATGAAGCGCTTTATCGCTTTTGGAGATTTCAGGGTCGAGATACGGTAGCAGTACAGAAAATACATGCTGGCGCAAGTCGTGGACCTTAAGCGCCCCTCTTGTGGCTTCCGGGTCAATAACGTGCCGTACAAAAGGCGTAAGATTGAGCGCACAGAGAATTGCCGCCTGTTCATCGTCGGTAAGCTCTGCATATCTATCGTGGAGCCGAAGTATTGGTCGCTCGCCTGTGGTGTCTACAAGGACTACTTGGTATTCAAATAGTTCTTTTATGCGCGCATTCGTAGTAGGATCTCCATCGAAAACTATGTCTTCGATGGAACCTTCTAGCTGCGATGCGGCCCGAAGCCTCGCTTGCCGTCGTCTGACAATAGGCGTATTCGTAGGTCCTCTCGTAGTTTTCTGGATGGACAATGCCGCGGGCCAAGGGTTTGCCGGCTTCCTTACCAAGCCTGATCCTAAAACGCTGCGCGCAAGGCCCATCTGCTCCCCGGCACGCAAGTATGCCGCGTAAAACGCCGTGCTATGATAGGTCGTGAGCCGCGCCACGTTAGAGATACCGAGCGCTGCACTGGCCGTAGCTTCAGACACAAAGGCACGAGCAAAAGGATAATATCTGGTGAAGTCAATGTCCCCAAACCTGAGATGCAGTCGCCTAAATTTGCCGCTTGCATTGCGCCTCGCAGTGCGAAGAAGTATATGTTCCCCAATTTCTCGCGCTATATCCTCACTCACACCTAGTTCGTGTAACAGGTTGGGATCTCGTGCAGCCAGCTCCTCTAGAACCCACTCTGCCGTATCAACGTAGGATGTCTCATTCGTACCAGGCTATATATGGATATCTGGCCCGCGCGAACGCCTTGCTGCACGCTTCGTAGCGCCCGTTCTCCGTCATTCGGTAATGTATGCCTATCAAACCTTAAGGTCACTTCTCCGAACTGCTCGATCGGGCTCAAATCAACAGCACTTGCGTTTTCCGGCAAGACCTCACCCCCCACTACAGGCCGAACCTCACCCCGTTGTGCAAGAATTGCGCTGATCGCTCCGCGTTGTTCCTGACAGTAGCTTAACTGTAGGCAAGCTCCGCAGGCTTGCTTTGCAAGTTCCACGGTCAAAGGACTAGTGAAAAGCGGGGCGTCTGTTTCTACACAGTTGCCTGTAGGTATAAAGTCACGTATTTCAGACATACCTCTATTGTAAACGAGCCATACTTATCGGGAGTCAATTATGGTGCGCCAATGTGATTTGTCGTGGAACCAAATTGAGGCAATATTTTACTCATAATATCAGAAATTACTCAAGCCTAGAACCCTTTCTCTTCAGAGCAACCAGTGGTTTTGCTAGGCGCTAGCTGCACCAAAGACAGGTTACCATTATTAAACCCTGAGACCCTATATGACTTCACCACAGATAGAGTGGCGGCCGTACTGATATTCCCAAAGATTTCTTTGAGACACCCATTTTAAAAGGGATCTTTTTCAATGAAATCGGATCTGTACATCTTATCTTTGAAAGCACAATATCGTGTTCAAGTACAGATTTGGTGAAGAGATTCGTCCCAAATAACGGGGTTAGCGAACTTGTCCTTGTAAAAGAATCTGGACTTTCGCAGTTTCTCCTATCGGCTCAAGGTTATATCAGAGAGATTGCCAAACTGAGTATTGAGGGTTGCGTTCTCACCTGAGAGGACGAGAACCCAATGTCACAGATTAGAAGCCTGCGCGAACAAAGCATGGCCCATAAAATAATTAGGGGGAACCATTCTTATCTGTTTTCTATCATAATGTACCACTGTGATCTTCTGAATTCTGAAAAGCAGTTGATGCGAAGGCGGCTATACCTGCGGCAGAGCACCGCCGTCAACGACTATGCTGGCACCTATAACATTTGACGCCTGGTCGGAGGCTAGAAAGGCAACGACGTTTGCGATTTCACTTGGTTCGGCCGCTCTGCCGAGTGGAATGTTCTCGCCGGATACCAACATTTCGGTGGCCGCCTGCGTGTCTTGGCTACTCTGCTCAGCAATTCCCTTGATAACGCCGTTCACTGCTGACGTCATAGTCATACCGGGCAGCACGCTATTAACTCGAATATTTTTAGGCGCAAGTTCCGTTGCCAAGGCTTTTGCGTAGTTGAGCATAGCAGCTTTGGCTGCCGAATAATGCGGCATAACGCCCACCGGACGGTAAGCGGCATTTGAGGCGATTTCAATCACGACGCCGCTGCCTTGCTGGAGCATAGAAGGTACAATTGCTCGGTCAAGACGTACGGCTGCAAGGTAGTTGATACTCAGCATATCGATCCATGCGTCGTCGGGTATGGAAAGTATTCCCTGCATGTACGGCACACCGCCACCAGCATTGTTGACAAGAATATCGACACCGCCGAGTATTTCCAAAGCCCGCTTGGCTACTATCGCTACTCCGTCCCTGGTCGAGACGTCGGCAATCACGAGCGTCACGTCTTCAGGCAAATTCGCAACATGATTGCGTGCCGATACAACTACCTTGGCGCCCTCTACGACGAATCGCTTCATTATAGCCTCGCCGATGCCCCGCGTGCCACCAGTTATGACGACACGCTTGCCCCTGAGATCTGTAAATGTTCCGTGTTCTGTATTTTCTTTCATAGCTTCTCCTCCGCTGCTACGAAGAATACATAACTACTAACTATTTAACAAGAACACACTCTAACGTGATATACTAACTCAAAAGAAAGCAAAGGAATAACATGATGCCCAAAGATACTACCCTTAGGCCTGAATACGCGTTAGAAAAAATTGGCGGCAAATGGAAGATACGAATCTTGTGGCATTTGAGCCGTCAAGATGTATTACGCTACGGTGAACTCAAAGGCGCGCTCGGCACTATCTCGCATAAAATGCTATCTCAACAACTGAAAGAGCTTGAGCAAGACGGGCTTATAATCAGGACACTTTACCCCGTTGTCCCGCCAAAAGTAGAATACGCTCTTAGCGACCGAGGAAGGCTAACGCTCCCTGTTATTTCGGCGCTCTGCGACCTCCAAGCCACGCTTGAGGGCGAAGCAGTGTGTTCTGATGTAAGTTTAACAGATAAGTTGGGCGCCTAAGGTCCTGAAGCCGCTGTGAACTCTTAATGCATAAGGCTTTGCAGCTTTGTTCATGTTCTGCGCGTGTAAGGCGGAGGCTTTACTTTAGTAGTGTGCGGATGACCTTACCCAAAAGTTCTTGGCGCTCGATACTGTTACATACAGCCTTTCGCAAAATTCTGAATGAGCGGATTGTATAGTATAGGCTATGGCACGCTAGCTACAAAACAAGGAGTCGCTATAAGTCGGCCCCTATATCTTGCCTAAAACTCAGTTCGCTAGGAAGGGAAGCACCCTCCAAGTCATCATAGGTCATAGTCCTTAACACTGGAAGCGTTGAACCAGACCTTGTATATACTCCAGCCCTGGATGATGACAGTTTTAGCTTGCCATCTTTTTGTCTTTTGACTCTACCTAAGTGCAAGCTGCCTCCAGCCGCTTTAAGCCGTTCCGTCCACAAACCATCGACGATCACCCCACTGTTTGCCCTAGGGTAAGTAGTAGGTGCGATTACTACGCTTAGGCCATCGGTTCGAACATAGCGAGGAACAGTCATGCTATCCGAAGAAGCGAGCGAAAGAATTAATTGAGGCAAATCGTGGTGCTCCATGAGTCTTTTCAAGAGACATATTTCGGGGTCTCCTAACCTGACATCTGATTCTATATATGTAATAATTTCTTCGTTTACAATAACCTCGATGGAGAAGCAATGTAGTCGATCACCGTTCTGTGTCGTCTCGTTAACAATGTGCTCGGCGATTCCCCTAACCGTTTCTGCAGTCTTTACTAATGTAGGTCCATCTACCTCCTGGATTGCCACGCATCCCATGCCCCCCGTTTTACCTCCTTGCTCATGGTCTAATCGAAAAGGGTAGGTTCGCAATGGCGGAGCAATATGTACTGACTTATTATCTGTAAATACATAGTAGGTCAGCTGTTGCCCCTCCACATATTCTTCAACAAGAGCCGGTCCGTTTTGTAGTAGCGCCTCTGCGTTTCGCCTACTTGCATCATTACGAACAACTACCGTTGTTGCTGGGCTCTCCACATTCTTTCTACGTACCACATATTTAAGTGGTAGCGGTCCATGACTAAGATCGGACGGATCTGTGGCGGTTAAAAGTAGTTTTGGCAGTAAGGCTGGAAATTCTTTGCTAACGATTTCTCTTGCAGCTGCTTTATCTTGTTCGAGCATGCTCGGGGAAACATCTGCACCAAAAACACAGAGGCCCTGCTGACGCAAATGCGTAGCAACCCCTTGAAATAGTAGGGTTTCTTCTTGCACGATCACTGTTTCCGGCCTAAGTTGTTTTACAGACTCTAACGCAGACGTTGCATAATGGTAGAAATCACCAAGTGCATACGCTCCGTCCGCATGCACCAACGTCCGATCTTTGTCGTTAGTTACGTTCGCCACACTGTAACCATAATCAATAAACGCCTCTGCTATACAGGTTTCACGAGAACCAGAACCAAAAATAACAGCATTTTTACCCACCTGTTAAGCATTACCTGAAACTTGCTAGACTTCTTACATACTCAGGATCACCAATATCCCGCCTATATTGGAGAGGTCCTCTAACGCCCGTGTCAATTGCCTTATAGACTTTCTCGCGGGCTTCGGCTAGTGTTTCGCCGATGGCACCAATGGCTAGCGCGCGGCTCGTACCCACAGTTACATATTCGCCTTCAGTTGGACCAGCTTTAGCGGCAGAGAAGAATAAGTGGGATCCCGTCTTGTCTACTGCATCGTGATCGACTATAAAGCTTGCTGGTTCTGGCGCTGTACTGAGCGCATAATGCTTGTTCACCAGATAGACTATGACTGATGCCGCATCTTTATATGAAAAATGATGCGGAGTTAATTCCTGCGCCGCAGACTTTCTTAGAATGTCAGCAAAATTTCCCTCCATAAGCATCATTATATTCATGCACTCCGGATCACCTGGTCGTGCGTTTGTTTCTATAATTTGCAGGCCGTGCGGTGTTGCAAACAAGCCGATATTTAGAATTCCGCTAAAACGCATACCCTTCGTGGCCATAGCTTTAATCAAGGCGTCGGTAACAACTTCGGTTCGCTCAAGCTCAGCCGGAGTAAGATAACTTGGCTTCCCGTTTTCAGTAAAGACACCCATGCCGCCAGTACCAGGCCCCTTATCGCCCTCGAATCGATATGGATAGTCCACGGTAATAGGCGGATAGATAACTGTCTTCCCATCGGTAAAGGCTTGTACGGTATATTCAGCAGATCTAGGATCAACTTTTTCTTCTATAAGAACCATCTCGTCCCCATTTCGCAAAAGTCCGTTCCCAACCTTGCAGGCATCGTCGTACGTTGCAAAATGCGGTCCCATAACTTGCACACCCTTACCACCGGTCAGGCCAAGTGGCTTCATGACGACTGGCGTACCTTGATTAGCAAAGAAAGATACGGCTTCTCTTACTTCTCTCTCGTTTCTTGCCAAACGGTAAGACGGGTTAAGAGAGGGGTCGACCTCATCAAAAAATTGTCTTGCAAACGCTTTATCCCACTCAATGCGTGCTGTCTGCTTGTCAGGCCCTACCGTTGCTATACCTTGGGCTCGTAAAGCGTCAGTTACACCATTGGCGAGTGCATCATCGTTACTAACGATAGCCAGATCGATCTCTTTACTAGCTGCAAAATCTGCCACCACTTCCGGATTGGTAAAATCTCCGATGATGTGTTCTCCACCCGTTTTTTCTACCAAATCTACAATTGTAGGATTTTCGTGAGCTAATACAGCATTTACTACTGTATTAGGTTCATCGTGAACCACACGATATACTAGGCTTGCTTCACGACCACCATTACCTTCAACAAGTATCTCCATTGGCTACCACTCTCTTACTTAATGAGCAAGTCCATATTATAGCAAACGCACGCCATAAGAACGATTATAGAACTTTGGTCGGCCTCGAAGGTGTTGATCTCGTAGACACGTATACTGATGCTGAGGAATTAGAAGGCATCAAACTAGAATAGCCCTCTAACTTGAAGGAGAATCTTCTTGATCGTCATGTCCTTTAGTATACCGGCAGACCTATCTATGAGGGTAGCGTCAGCGGTAAAAAGCTTGTCCGGTCGGGCATAACTGACAATGGGCAATCCACCTAAGGCGAAGTCAGCGGTCGCAATAGCTATTGCCGTCTTACTAGAATAAGATTTTGAAGTAATCTGGCATAGTATCAAGTCGCCAAATTCAACCTCTGCCAATACGAGCGCTGGCCGGCGTTTGCTGCTGCTGAGATCTGAGAATGGAAAAGCAGTAACAACAACGTCACCGACTACAAATTTGCCCATGCCCGATCCTCTTCAGGCCTATCCCAGTCCCTTAGCAGAACTTTCTCGCTCAGGACCATAGTTTCATTTGCGCGTTTTTTTGTAGGAAGCTTTATGGGGATAATCTTTAGCATGCCCTTGCTTGCTTTGATTTCTACGTCTTTATCAATCCCGCTTTCCACAAGCAAGACTTTGGGTATTCGAATACCTTTTGAATTTCCAATCGGCACAAGTGACGTTTTCATAGTAATTACATTATATGTACGTATGCTAACATTGTCAACGTACTTATTCTTACGTTTTATCACCTTTAAATATCCCATCGAGGAGGAGTGCGAAAGGGTCTATGCCAAGGCAAAAAGGGCTCGAACCTTAATGATGCAAAAATTAAAACCACGACCTCTGTCGTGGTTTGATTGAAGTAGTTGATTTCAGCCTGGTGCGCGAGAGAGGACTTGAACCTCCACGAGTTGCCTCACTAGTACCTGAAACTAGCGCGTCTACCATTCCGCCACTCGCGCATGGAACGGATGTATTGTACTACGTGCCGCTAAAATCTTCCAGAGCCGGTCAGTCTATTGCGGCGGCGTCGTCCAAACCTGCCGGATCATCCAGTTTTCCACGTTGTTAAAACGATCGGTCCCAGTGTTGATGCTATGCGCGGTCAAGCCAAACACTGGGCCGCGGGTCACATACAAAAATCGCGGCTGGTACAGGCCAAGTGCCGGCGCGTCGGCCTGCCACGCCTGCAGGAATGGCGCGTACTTGGCGGTACGAAGCGCCGGGTCGAGCCGGGTGCGGCCGGCCTCGAGCGCACTGTCAGCGGCGGCGGACTTGTATTCAGAAAAGTTGTAGCGATGCGCGGCCCGCGGGTCGGCCTGCGAGCTATCCCAGTAGGCGAACACATCCGGGTCGGAGCCGATCGAAATGCCATACAGTAGCGCATCGTAGGCATGCTGGGCAAGGGTCGTCTGAAAGTCGGTATCGCCCTGCAAAATCACCTGTGCATCCCCGCCGATCGCAGCCCATTGTTTTTGCAAGGCCGACGCAACGGCCGCGTACTCGGAATCATCTTCGGCATAGAGTTTAAAACTCAACCTTTGGCCGGCTTTGGTTTGAACGCCATCTTTGCCAACCGTCCAACCGTCTTGGGTGAGTTGCGCACGCGCCGCATCAGGATTAAAGCCAGCCTGCTGATATGCCGGATTGTAGCCCAGCTGACCGCGCAAATCCGGTTCGTTCACCGGCAGAGCCGGATAGCCCAAGCTTTGCACAATCGCCGGCACATTGGCGCCTTTTACTAACGCTTGCCGCACCTGCGGGTCACTCAAAACGCCTTGCGACGTCTTAAAGAACGTCATGACAGCCGCCGTGAGCGAAAAGCTGTCGGCCTGCACACCCGAGAGTTTCGCGACTTGCGGCGGCAGCGAAGTAAGGCCAGCCACGGCGTTCACCTCTTGCGCTTTAAAGGCAGCGATCAGCTGGTTTTGATTCAGGAACGAGTGTATTACGAAACTGTCGAGTTTGGGCTTGCCGCCTTGATAGCCGGCGAACGGCAGCAGCTCGATTTCTTCTTGACGATTTTGATCCGCAGTAGCACTCACCTGAATGGCTTGCCACGAAAACGGCCCGGCGCCTATCGGGTGCATGGTGTTGAAGGTCGATGACCGCAGTTGGCTCATAGGCACATCGCCCAGCACATGTTTTGGGATAATGCCGGTTGTGAGCGCACTCGGGAAGGAAGCGAGTACGTTCGGCAAGGTGAAGGTAATGGTGAGCGGATCAGGCACCGCGATCTTGATGCCCGTCCACCCGCCGTTCAACGGCGACTGGGCGTCTGGGTTTTGGATAGTTTGGTAGGTGAACGCCACATCGGCGGCCGTCAAAGGCTGGCTGTCCTGCCAAGTGAGATGCGGCCGAAGGTGCACCGTGTAGGTGGTGCCGCGCGCATCGACGCTCCAGCTTTGCGCCAGGTCACCCACCAGCATATTGTTGTGGTTATATGTAAGTAAGCCGGCAAAAACCAACCGCGAAACGGCGCTGTCGACCGAATTTGAGGCATAAAGCGGGTTGGCATTCGTGAATGTGCCGAGAATTCCCTCAGTGTACGAGCCCCCTGGCGCCGGCTGCAGCGTTTGATAATAGCGCCCAAGGCCGTACATCTGCACGATTAAGCAACCGGCTAGCAAAACGACAAGCACGATCCAGCTCGCAATAAAGCGCCGGACGCCGACAAGCCGCTCAAGCCGACGGAAAAAATCGCGTTCTAAACGGTCTTCGGCTTGTTGGCCGAACTCCTCAACTTGCTGCTTACCACGCCGTATCCGCCGCCGAAATCGTAGCTTAAATGCACGGCTGACCACCATCTGCTCCTTTTGGCCTCAGGCCACTACAACGCCTAAGATCAGTGATAGCGCAAACACAATGCCGCAGATAATTGTCAGTTGGTAAATTGTCTTTTCGGTGCCGCGCCGCACAATATTAATTTCGCCGGCGCCGCCCAAACCAGCGCCCAGGCTAGCGCCGCGGGTTTGCACCAAAATAAGCAGTGCAAGCAAGAGCACCGACGCAATTGTTATGTAGTTCCAGACGCTCATATGCATATTTGTCTCCTTGACGATAGAATAGCTCGGACGTTGCCGACCTAACGATCTTCCACGATAGCCGTCACTAAATAGTTTACCAGTCCGATAATCACTCCGGCAAGTACCGCTGCCCAAAAATTCTTTACGTGCAGCGGCGCGTACAGCTTGCTCACCAAAAACACTGTAAAGCCATTGATGACAATCATAAACAAACCAAGCGTGAACAAAATTGCCGGCAAGCTCAGGATGATAATCATGGGCCGCAACACAGCGTTGATGATAGCCAGGACTAGCCCGGCGGTTAGCACCACGCCGATGCGGTGATCGTAGCTGATGCGCGAACTCAGCAACCCGGCCGCGATCCATAGCCCCAAACTACAGACCAACCAGCGCAACAGCAGTTTGTAAATAAATCCGTGTTTTTTCATTGCTTTTTACTATTTTAGCACAACGCCCGCGGGAGCTTGCCGCTTAAATTAACGGCGCCGTCCGGCGTAATGAGAATATCGTCCTCGATACGCACGCCAATTTCTTCTTCTGGAATGTAAATGCCCGGCTCAACGGTGATGACTACGCCCGGCTCGATCGGATGCTCGTAATCGCCGGCGTCGTGGGTGTCCAGGCCAAGGAAATGCGACGTACGATGCGGGAAATAGCGTCGCACCGCCTCGGCATCGATCGTTTTGATCAACCCAAGTTCACGCAGTTTTTCGCCCATGTACGCCTCAACCTGTTTTTCATAACGCTGCAATGTAACGCCCGGCTTGAGCAGCGAAATGGCATGGGCTTGTACATCGAGCACAGCTGCAAAAACCTGTTTTTGACGGCGCGACGGGTTGCCGCCCAGCGACACAACGCGGGTGATGTCGGCGGAATAATGCGCGTAGTCGGCACCGACATCCAGGAGCAACAGCTCGCCGGCAGTGAGGGGCGAATCGGCTTTCATATAGTGCATGGTGCATGTTCGCTTGCCGCTCGATACAATCGGCGGAAAAGCGTGGCCGCGCGCGCCGCGGCGCCGGAAACCGCGGCTCAAGTCGGCCTCGATTTCGTATTCGTAGGCATATTTGGCGAGCGTTTTCGGTCGGATGACTTCGGTGATGGCTGCACTTGTGATATCAATGGCTCGCTGAATGGCAGTAATTTCGACCGGCTGTTTGACCATGCGCATACGCGACAGATGCGTCCGCAGATCAAGCAGCTCGATGTGCGAATTGACGTCTTTTATGCGCTGAATTAGATCGGCGCGGGCCGGATTGGTGTACATGCCGAGATATTCGATAAACCGCGGCGCGGCACCCAGCGTGGCTACGTGCCGGGCTTTTTTCAGGCGGGCGCTGAGTTGCCGCCAGCCGTCTTTTTCGGCCAAGACTGTTTGAATACCTGAAACCCGCTTGAGTTCGTCAAGGTCGATGGCGCCGTCAAACTGCTCGACCACAACTTCGCGGGGCGGCACAATCAAATACTCCTTGGCCTTGTCCATGACTAAAACGAGGCTCGGCTCGTCAATGCCGGTCAAATAAAAAAAGCTGCGGTCTTGATGAAAGGGATAGGCACCATCGGCAGCTTGCTGCAACAATCCGTTGGCTGTAATAACAATCGGTGCCGTGCCAGTAAAAAGCTGGCGCAGTCGCTCACGATTGCCTTGGAAGAAATCGCTGGAAAAGTTTTCGTCCATTACAAGAAGCCAGTATAGCAGAAAGCCGCACGCATACGTCAAAAACCATACTGAATAGTTGTATTTTTAGCAATTTAGTGTTATTTAGTATATATGTTGACTTGGAGGCGGTCATGGCAAGCAAAGAGTTTTCGCTAAAACAAGGTGCTTGTTGTTTTGCGTACGGAAACGATAGATATTTCGATGCCAACTATAGACTAGGGTGGCGCGGGGGCATACTTGCCCTGCGGAGAGTGCCTGGACTGACTAACAGACAGCATCGTGTCTACTTGTTAGGCACCCTCGGTCTGGAGTTAGAAGAAATTGCTCAGGAGATTGCTTATAGCTTCGAAACCGTGAAAAAAGACAGAGGCACGATCAACAGGTCACTTGGAGCTGCCAACATTCATCACGCCACCACCTGTGGGCTGCAGACAGGCTTACTGCGTGTCGTCAAGTCGGGCAACGGACCGAGACAGCCGTTAGCGCGTGATGAAACTGAAGTAGTCAGGTTCATCGCAAACGGTGACAACAGGAAAGAGACAGCTACTGATATGCATTTCGGCGAGAGAAGTGTACGCAGACGACTGGACGCTATCTCTACTAAGTTGGACGTACACGGCATGGGGCAGATCATCACGGCTTCATATATGGCGGAAATTATTCGTCCGGATGAGCTACCGGTATGTCTTGAGAATGAAGAGCTGCAAGCGCAGGCACTACACTTTTTGGAGCAAGAATTTGTCGCACCAAGCTTGCTTTCTTCAGACCGAGAATCGCTGCAAGTTCCGGTTCACTCGCCTGTGTAATGCCACGCACGCTACCGAATTTTTGCAGGAGTTTTTTACGCGTAGCTGGCCCGACGCCCGGAATGTCGTCGAGCAAGCTGGCAGTCTGGCGCTTTACTTTGAGGACGCTGTGGTAGCTTACTGCAAAGCGATGCGACTCATCGCGGATGCGCTGCAATAACTTCACCAAATTGGTGTTGTGCGGCACGTTCACCAGAGTAAAATCATCGCTTTCGGTCGAAAAACCGCCGAGTTTCCGCAGCACCTGCATGTTGAGCGCCACGTTCGATGCGCCTTTTTGAATAACGATTTGCTCCTCGCGTTTGGCAAGTCCCACTAACGGAATTTTGCTGCAGCCCATGTCGTCGCGGGCGCGGGTAGCGGCGTCAAGCTGGCCTTTGCCCCCGTCGATCAGCACCAAGCTTGGCACGCTCCACGCCTTGCGATTTTTTTCGCTCAGCCGGCGTTTGATCGTTTCGTTCATGTTATAAAAGTCGTTGTTGTGCTCCTTTTTAGTTTTGAATTTGCGGTACTCGCCTTTGTTGCTGACGCCGTTGGTGAAGACGACCATGCTGGCCACGACGTCGGTGCCTTGCATGTGGCTGATGTCGTAGCCCTCAATCCGGCGCGGAAACTTTTCCAGGCTGAGCAAATCGACTAGCTCGTTCAGGGCGTGATCTTTGCTGATGTCCAAAAATTCTTTGTCGCTAAAAATAACTTGCTTGGTAAGGCTGCGCAAGCTGAACAGCTGGTTGCGTTTTTTGGCCGCGCCCTCGAAATCTTGCGCTTTGGACAGTTGCGCCATTTCTTTTTCGAGTTCGCGCTCGACAGTGCTGCGCTTGCCTTCGATGACGTGCATGAGCTTGCGCAAGTTGGCGCGGTAATCATGCAAGCTGGTTTTGCCCTCTTCCAAACCGGGATCAAGACCAAGGTGGTAGTGCAGCGTGGCGCGCTTTTGCCCGCTTATGCGCCGCGCGGCAAACGGAAACACGCGGCGAAGTAACTTCAAAGCCTGGCGCACGCTCAGCACACTCAAATATGGACCGAAGTAGCGCGCGCCGTCATCCAGCGGCCGGCGCGTAGTGCCGACGGTCGGAAAATCGCTGTCGTAATCGATGCGGATATAGACCATCGACTTGTCGTCGCGCAGTAAAATGTTGTAGCGCGGCATGTAGCGGCGGACCATTTCCGCTTCTAAAAACAGGGCTTCGAGCTCGCTTTCCACCACCATCCAATCGGTGTCGGCGATCTCGCCTACTAAAGCGTCGGTTTTCGGATCGCGCGTGCGCGACTTTTGGAAATATTGACGCACGCGGTTGTTGAGCCGCGCCGCCTTGCCCACATAAATAATTTCGCCGCTCGCGTCTTTGTGAAAGTAGACGCCCGGCTCTTTCGGTAGTTGTCGTAACTTTTCTGCTAATTGCAAGTTCACAGCCTTGATTATATATTCGAGTCCAGGTTTAGGCTAGGCAGCCCTCAATCGCGTTGACAATGGCAAAGGTTGGGCATAGAATTTGTGAACATGGAAAGATCAATCTCAACAGAAGATGATAGGTTCCCTGATTTTGAACCTCCTCAAGTCGGCCCTGCCTATGTAAAGGATCCGGCCACATGTGTCTACGACAGGCCGCCCACCATTCAATCAGCCTTCACCACTTGCCCTACAGCAATGTGCGGAGCCCGAAAAATTTCGTATCTACGCTCAACATGCAGACGAGTGCAGGACTGGGCGGCGGCTAACGATCAGGCGAATGCCGTCAATAACTCAGCTTACCAAGCATATATGGCAAAACGAGACGAATGGACAGTCGCCAAGCAGACAAAGCTGAACGGCAAAGCCGCGAACGGAGTGCACAGCATTGAATCTGCCTCTTTGCTCGGTACTGCCGCTTTGCAAGTCGAGCAATTGCCCGAAGAAAATATCGTAGAGCCCATGCCTGTCGAGCAGCCAGCTATTAATACAACCCCTGTCATAGAAGAGATCGCTCTCTACAATTAATTTCCATACCGGAAAGCTCGGCCATGGCCGCGTCCTCAACCTTTCGAGCATTGTCAAGCGGCGTTGACTCCGACATGACGCGCGTTAAATTGCTCTTGACAAGCGATACTACAGGTTTGGTGCGCCTGCAAACAGTGGTCGCAAATCAAAACGAGCTTGTTGCAGCTGGCAAGTGCACAATTTTCGTAGTTGCTGGTGGACTGACTGCAGTAGATGCAGCTTCCTATGTCTTTGGCGCGGTCGGAAAATTTGAGATTCATACGGCCGTCAAAAACATACAGTGAGCCTTCCCACAGGCCGTCGTCGCCGTACGCTTCGCCGTAGTTCACAATGCCGCCATCTATTTGGTAGACTTCTTTGAAGCCGCGATTTTTCATGAGACTGCTCAATACTTCGCAGCGAACACCGCCGGTGCAATAGGTGACGACCGGCCGGTCTTTGATATCGTTATATCTGCCGCTTTCAAGTTCTTTGATGAAATCTTTTGTGGTTTCGGCGCCAGTCACTACCGCGTTTTTGAAACGTCCGACGGCCGCTTCGTATGTATTGCGGCCGTCAAAAAAGACAACGTCATCGCCGCGTTCGGCAATTAGTTGTTGCACTTGCGCCGGGCTCAAATGCTGGCCGGCGCCAATCACGCCCTGCTTGTTGACTTGTAGCTCGTCCGCCGCGCCGAAGCTGACGATTTCGTCGCGCACTTTGACACTAAGTTTTGGAAAATGGTCACGCTCGCCGGCCGACCATTTAAACGCCATGCCCTCAAACGGTGCGTACGCTTTAGTTGCATGCGCATAGGCCTTGAGAGCGGCCAGCTCGCCGCCAATTGTGCCGTTCAAGCCATGCTTGGAAATAATAATCCGGCCGCGCAGGCCGAGCTTTTCGCAAAGCGTATGCTGCCACAGCCGGACGGCCTCCGGGTCGCGCAGTGGCGTGAATTTGTAATACAACAAAATCTTCTGCATTGCCAATAGTATGACACGGCTACCCCTGTCGTGCCAGCCTGTGACGGTTTGCACATGGCTGTTGTATTTAACACTTCAAAATATGATCTGTTAACTACTTGACGATGATGATAGAATGTAAAAGTTGTTATGTAAAGGAAAGGGCGGCTTTTGGAATGTACACGCAAACGGAACTTGTTGGTCTCGGCAGCTTCGCCCCGACCAACTTCTCACCCCTTGAATCAAAAAACCAAACTGCGAACGACGAGCAGTAGCAAAAATCTAAGCAATATATTCTACCAATCGTAACACCTGGGCAGCCGAGGAGGGCTCTCGCCTATGTCTAAGCAAAAAGATTTCACCAAACAAGTAATCGCATTTTACTGGTCGCAAGTTCGCACATATCCGCGCTACGTCGCCGGTATCTGCTTGGTTGTGCCGCTAACGGTTTTAGTCAGCCAGTACTTGCCGCCGCTCATTCTGGCAACTGTTTTGAACCGCCTGAGTCGCAGCAATTTTCAGCCTCACCACGTATGGGCGAGTTTTGGACCAGAGCTGGTGGTGTACGCCTTGCTGGTGCTGACGGGCGGTGTGGTGTTGTGGCGCGTTGTCGACACCTTCGACTGGAAGCTTGAAGCGAACGTCGAGCGCGACATCGCCCGCAAAGTGTACGGACACCTGCTCGATCAGAGCGCCGACTTCCACGCCAATCATTTTGGCGGCTCAATGGTGTCCCAAACCAACAAGCTCCTGAGCGCCTACATTCGCTCGGCCGACACGACCGTGTTTTTTGTGCTGCCACTCGTTTCGAGCATACTTTTCGCCGGCGTCATTTTGGCCGGCCGGGCGCCGTTGTTCGACGCAATTTTGGTAACTTTTTCGATTCTGTATATTGCCAGCGCCTTCTTTGTGACGCGGCCGGTGCGCGTCCTGAGCAACAAGCAAGCCGCGGCCGAAAGCACTCAAACCGGCTACCTGGCCGATAGCGTTACGAACGTGATGGCCATAAAAAGCTTTGCCGGCGGCGCCTACGAACGAAAGCAGTTCGCCAAAGCCACCAACTCCACGCGCAATCATCTGTTTGCCGTAGCGCACGCCCACAACCGCCAGCAAATATATTTCACGAGCCTGACCAACACTATTGGCGCGATTTCACTGACCATGGCCGTTATCAGCGTGATGTTGTTCCACGCCAATGTGGCCACGGTGTTCCTGATTTTGAACTACACCGCCAATATCACCAGCCAACTGTTCGGCTTCAGCAACAACGCCCTGCGCAACTACAACCGCGCCTTCGGCGACGCCAGCGACATGGTACAGATTTTGCAGATTGAGCCAGCTATCAAAGATCCGATTCGTTCTGAAAAGCCGCGTATTCACGCGGGCGCTATCGAGTTTCAGAACGTCTCGTTCACGCACAACGGCTCTGACGATGCCCTGTTCCACGGCCTCAATTTGCACATTAAGGCCGGCGAGAAGATCGGCCTGGTTGGACATTCCGGGTCTGGCAAAACCACACTCACCCGCATCTTGCTGCGCTTTTCCGACATCGACGACGGCGAAATTTTGATCGACGGCCAAAACATTGCCCACCTGACGCAAGATGACCTGCGCGGTAACATCAGTTATGTGGCGCAAGAGCCGCTGCTGTTCCACCGCCCAATTCGCGAGAACATCGCCTACGGCCGGCAAGATGCCAGCGAAGCCGACATTGTCGAGGCCGCCAAAAACGCACACGCGACCGAATTTATCGACCTGCTGCCCGACGGTTACGAAACTTTGGTCGGTGAGCGCGGCGTAAAGCTCAGCGGTGGTCAGCGACAGCGTGTGGCAATTGCGCGCGCCATGTTAAAGGACGCGCCGATTCTGGTACTCGATGAAGCCACCAGCGCGCTTGACTCGGAAAGTGAAGTGCTCATTCAGGACGCGCTCTGGAAACTCATGGAAAACCGCACGGCGATCGTCATTGCTCACCGCTTGAGTACGATTCAAAAAATGGACCGGATTATCGTTATGGAGAACGGCGTTGTCGCCGAGCAAGGCACGCACCGCGAACTCCTCAGACAAAAAGGCACCTACGCCCGATTATGGGCACACCAGTCCGGCGGCTTTCTCGAGGACTAATTGTCCGTCCTGGCAGATGCGTTTGCGTGCCCAGCCCTCACCTTTTGCCATTCACGCCAGACGAGCCAGATAATGACAGCATCAAGTACCGTCAAAAAGCTCATGCCAAGCGTCGGCTTGACAACCATTGCGTAGAGTTGATAGACCAGAAACAAGCTGAGCGCAATGAGTGCATACGGATACGCCCACAGTTTATTGCGCAGCAAACACACTACGAGCACAACCTTCACTGCGCCGTGGGTCAGCAAAAACAGCGTGGCAAATAGGTTGTGGCCCTGCGCCAGGATGTGAGCAGTATGCACAATGTGGGTAGCGACGAAGCTGTCCGGATCCGAGGCCAGCTCAGCTCGCGTGAGCCAGTGCGCCATGCTTTCGAAAAAGTGCGGCGGCACAAAAATAAGTAGTAGTGCGCCGATCAGCTCGATCGTGCCGTCAATCCCTTTGAGCAAAAGGCCAATTTCATAGCTTTTGTCGAGCAAACTTTTGGGGTGAAACCATGTCATAGCGTGTGTTAGCCTTTCGTGATAAACCTTCCTATGCGCAGCACCGTGCGGCCCAGCTGCTTGGCGAGACCAAACAGGCCGCTGTCATTTTCTGGGCCGCGCGGGCCTTTTTCACCAGCAGTGATGGCTTACTCCTTTGCGGCCTCAAATTGCTTCTTGCCACCGGATCGGTTTTCGTCTTGCTGCGTGCCTTCTTCGGCAGTACTGTCGTGGTCAGCTACTACTTCGGCCTGTTCTTCTTCCGTAGCGTCGCCACCAGCCGCATCGTTGGCGGCCTGGAGTGCACTTGGTTCATACACTGTAGCCAGAGACTGCGCTGGGTCGGTCTTCACTGTAACGCCAGCCGGGATAGTCAAGTCTGCAACGGTGGCGTGGTCGCCAACCGCCACGAGCTTCTCGGCATCAAAGAAAAGCTCGTCCGGCAATTTGTCAGCCACAGCCTCAACCTCGACCGTTTCCAGATTATGCAAGACAATAAGGCCAGCTCGTTCGGCAGGCGAAGCATCGTTGCCTTCGTCGTAGTGCGGGCGCACCGGAATTTCGGCCGTAACTTTTTCGCCGCGTTTAACGGCGTTAAACACCACGTGGGTCAACGAGTTCTTTTTAGGGTCAAACGTCGCGTGCTTAATCAAAGCAGTCTGCGTCTTACCGCCTACCTTGAGTTCGACAGGGTGGTGCCTGCCGGCCTTTTGGTATGTGTGATACATGGCCTGATATTCGGCTTGCACCACCAGTGAATCCTTGCCATGATCGTGGACAACCGCTGGCACAATGCCCTGCTTGCGTAAATGTTTGACGGCTTTGCCCGTTACTTCGCGTGCGTCGAGCTGTAATGTCAGTAAATCCATCATATCCTCCTTGAAGTTTCGTCGATCAGTACTGATTAGTATACACGAAAAGCTGCCGTTTAGCTTGATGTACGTGAGCTGTACGCTCGCAGGATGCCCCCGGAACTCAAGCCCTTCTCCTGACGCAATCTAGTAGTCATCCTCTGACCTTGTTCTATGTAAAAGAAGGGCTCAGTCAAAAGCCTTGCGCATTTGCATTTTTTCGCCAGTCATATTATCTTTTATAAACATGTCTCGTGAAAACCTACCGGAGACGACAGGAGCCGCTTTACCTATATTCGACGGCGAACAAGCAGGTACCTTGAGGAACGAAACTGGGTCCGGCGATACTTCAACCACCCTAAATGTTGAAGGCTTGCCGTCATCCGAGACTCTTTTTGAATCGACCGACCAAGTCCTGCCGGAATATAATGCTGATCCGACAGCATTGGACCTGCGATCGATCGAAACAGTAGACGTGCCGGATGAGACTGAAGATATATATGCTCAGTTCAGATCCTCGGAGAACGCGAGTGGTGATAAGAGAAATGTCGCTCTCGACCCTGAGCGAGTCTACTGCAATCAAATCGACAAAATTGCACTCTTGGGCGCCGAAGAAGAAGTCGAGCTGGCACAACGCATCGAGGCTGGACTCATGGCAGCATACAAACTGGCGATGAGCAACCAGCCAGGAGAACTTACGCCCCAACTTCGCAGAGACTTACAACAACTCGCCAAAGAAGGCCAGCAAGCGAAACAAGCTCTCACCGAAGCGAATTTACGGCTCGTTGTCCACTTTCTCAAGCCATACAGAGGACGCGGCATGGAAGCTTCTGATCTGATCCAGCACGGCAACCTGGGACTCATGCACGCTGTCGAGAAATTCGATTACACCCTGGGATATAAATTTTCCAGCTACGCTGGGTTTTGGATTAAGCAGTACATGCGCTTTGCGTTGAAGACGAGAACTCGTATTATTTATGTGCCGGATGAGCAGCTAGATAACCTGCAGTCAATCCGAGATACGGAAGAAGATTTGGGCCTTGCCCTCGGACGCGAGCCGACCCGCGCAGAACTTGCACAAGAGATAGGCATGGAACCGGCGGCTTTACACGAGTTTCTCGTAGCCACTATGCAGACAGTCAGTCTCGACAAAAAGGTATCGGCTCAAGAGACGACAACTCTCGGTGACCTTTTAGTCGAATATAGCCCCAGCACAGCAGAGATTGCTCTTGCTGGACTGGCAGGATATACAGAACGCCTAGCCCCTCTCTTAAGTCCGCAAGAACAACGCCTGCTACACATGCGCTACAACAAGAAGCAAAGCGTGGAAGACATAGGTAAAGAACTCAACCTCTCTGATTCCACTGTCAAAAAAGCCTTTGGACATATCCATAGCCGGTTAGCCCACCCCGCAACTGATTTAAGTGCTAATCTGGATAATCTGCCGCCGACAGCTGGCGTACAGATGCTCGTTGCAAAGGTATGGATCCTGCAATATTTTTTGCTGTGGGAAGTACACCTAAGCAAATAAAGTCCATCTGCCAAGCTTGCCTGGTGCGTGGCCAGTGTTTGGATTTTGCGCTCGATAACAACAAACTGGGATTCTGGGGTGGTATGTCTGAGCGCGAGCGCCATAAAAAGAGCCGCGCTCAGTCTGCTAAGCAAACCAAGCAACAACCGGAACAGGTTGTCTTACCCACGCCATTTAGCCCTAGTACGCCACAAACTCCCCCCTTAAATCGCAAATGAGGCGTTCAGGAATAGTTGCCCAAGTAAATAGTGGACGGGGGCGGCAATGCAAGTTACTATGTTGTGAGATGTTCGACGTCAATCATATTCTGCAGAGCGGCGGCCTCCTTGCCATCGCCGCGATGGTTTACAGTGAGTCCGGTTTGATGGTCGGGTTCTTTTTGCCAGGCGACACGCTGCTCATTAGCGCTGGCGTTTTTGCGGCCGAGGGCAAGTTGCCGCTAGCCCTGACCATCGCCGTCATAAGCCTTGCGGCCATTCTCGGTGATAATACCGGCTACACCATTGGCCGGTTGCTAGGACCAAAAGTATTCCGCAAAAAGGACGGCATAGTGTTTCGCCAAGAGTACGTGCAGCGAGCCGAAAAATTTTACGAGCGTTTTGGCAGCAAAACGATGTTGTTGTCGCATTTCATTCCGTTTGTGCGGTCTTTTGCGCCCATGGTGGCTGGCGTGGCCAAAATGCCCCGGCCATCGTTCTTTCTGTTTGATGCTGTTGGCGATATCGTGTGGGCGGTGCTGGTGACGCTGCTTGGTTATTGGTTCGGCAGCAAAATCCCCAACCTCGATCATTACATTTTGCCCACTATCGCTGTAGTTGTGGTAGCCAGTTTCGGCCCGATGTTCTGGCATTTATTTGGCGACAAGACGACGCGTCAGCGGCTATTTGCAGCGATCAAAAAACGCGGTTCAAAAAATATCGAAAAAGAATAGGGGCGAGCTGCCGATTCTTTGCTGCTTGGTCTATTGACCGTTCTCGTGGTCAATCTCTTTTTCGACCAGCTCGCGCAGAATTTCGGCCTTGGTCTTGCCAGTGCGCTGCGCTGACCAGCGCAAGTAGTTATAAATTTTGCGGTCAATAAAAAAATTGAAACGCATGTCTTTTGACTTGATGTCGTTTTCTTCGACGAATGCTTTTATCACTTCCTCGGCATCTTCCATGGTGTATTCTTGATGGCGTACCCAGTTGTCGATAACACCGGTAGCGAAAGCATTTTTGTCAGCACTTTGATGGTGAAGCAACAAAACGGGCTTTTTCTGATATACAGCTTTCGCAACTTGATACCCGACCGCAAAGTTCTCGTAGCTTGCTTCGGCGATAACTATGTCGGCTTTCGCGATGGCATCGAGCCGCTTATTAACTACGGCAGTCCAATCACTGCGAACCGACTTGTTTTTTACAAGCAAATCGTACGCGTCTTCAAACCATTCATCCACAATTACGTGCCCGTTGCGCTTTACAATGTTGGCAAGGACGCGTAAATTATCCATGTCCTTCTCTAAGCTTGTTCTGGATGCAATAAAATGTATGTTCATGGCATTTTTAAGAGGGTCGAGCTTAAGAGTAGCGCATTTCTGGCAATTACGCAATGCCAGGGTTTTTTGAGATACCTTCTGGTAGCAGCGAAAAACGCCGCAGAATTTCATATTCGAGTCCCGGCTGAACACTGCTCTTAATTAACTGCATGTCTTGCACGGTAATGTTTATGCGCGGCAATAGCCCGAATGCGGCTATTGCGCTTTCTACCAATTGCATATCAACAGATGTGAGGAAGCGCGCCACCGTGCAATGCGTGATGTCCGGCGGCACCTTCGTAAAAGACGGCAGTGTTAGGCGACTGCCGATGCGGGACCGAATCTCGTTAAAGTCGTCGCTGTTTTTGCAGCGTAGCGTAATGGCGTCCGGACTTACGCATATTTCGGTGAACGCCAAAGATACCGGGAGCGTGGTAGAGAAAATTTCTGCGAGTTCTTGTTGCCATACGGCTTTGTTGTGCTCGAACAGCGCGTCCTTGTCTACATCGAAATCGCCACGCTGCATGAACTCGTAAAGCGTTATATGCAGCGAGGTCAACGGCATCGGCCAGACAACATCCGGCAACGCCTCAGACAAATAGCGCAGAAAAGGCGTGAGCACTGCCTGCGCACTTTTGGGCAATAACACCGCCAGGAAATACGTACGATCTTTTTCGCCTATAAAGCCGGCCGGCTTAGTCGTCATCATCCAAACTTGTGGTTTTAATGCGCTCTATAATTCCAGTGCTGCTGGCGCGTTCGCCGTTGCGCGCTTCGTACGCATAGGTATCTTGGCTCATGACAATGAACTTATCGGTTGCTTTTTTAGCATCTTCGAACCATTCATGCCAAGGGTAAAGCAGCCATGCGCCCAAAATATCCTCATCGGCCAAGTGTATGCCAAGCTTCAAATGCGACTCCAAAAATGTTCCGGCGTGCTTCGGATCGCCCTCAACCGTTACTAAATCAGCAACTGGACGGTACTTGCCGGCGCCATCTGGAATCATAAATCCGCCGACGCGATTTGCGCGCTGTTGCCAGTCGTAGATCGGCCGGGCGACGTTGCCTTTATCTGGTTTGTAGGATTTTTTGAAGGCAACCCTGGCATCGGCGTCGACCGTAACAATCAATACGATCTTGTCACTTGCCATATATTTTATTTTTGTGATATCGTCTGCGTTGCGATAGGCGTCACCAAAGTACTGTTCGGCCAGTCGGTGCCTGCAATCCCGGAGTGACCAAATGTGATTTTCCGTCGGTACATCGTAGGCTCCGTCCACAAATCCCACATATGCCTCGGACTTCCGGCAAACATTGAGAGCATGCAAGAATTTCGCCACTTCTTCTGGCGCCTGGGGGTAAGCCAAACGCGAAGCCTCTACTAGCTTCCCGCCGTAAATATCGACGACGTTACGCTCAGAAGACGACTTCTTACTCACATTGCATCTCCGCTCGACCACCCTTTTACTTAATTACAACATACTACAGATTGCCCTTTTTTGCAAAAAGAAAATTATGTATACTGTGTGTATGTTACATAAGGCGGGTGTATGATCCTCAAAGCACAACTCAGCGGACAATTCAAAACAGGTAAGAAGACTTCCCTATTTCAGGTAAAAGAGAAGTTGGAACAATACGGTGTACGTATCGCCCATCCAAGCAACGATGGGTTTATTTTTACTCAAAATGCGGGAGCGCCTGGTTTGGTGTCAGCACTCTGGACACCGTATGAGTCCAACCTCGACTACTACGAAACGACGGCGGCCAGCGATGCATACATTGTTAATAACGAGGATGGGATCATTACTGATTGGATGGCACGCGGCATACTCTATGCGATGTTGCAGCACAAGGCAATTCTGCTTTTACACAAGCCGGCCTTCGACCAAACGGTGGGCATCTTTGTCCGCGAGGTGCTGCTGGCGCACGTTGATCAATTTCTGATTTTTGACATTCTTACGACAGACAAAGCGACCGTGCTCGAACAGTTGCAAGGCACGGCTCAGTCTGTTGACTATGACTTAAATGCGCGCGACATCACAATTATTAAGGCAATCATTCGTAAACATTTCCGCGAGCTGCTAGCACGCGGAAAACCACACCAAGCGCAGCACGCCACGCTGGCGACAGCCGTTTAGAGCATTTTTTGCAAGAACTGGCCGGTATAGGATGCCTTGACTTTTACCACTTGCTCGGGCGTGCCTTGGGCAACGATCTGCCCGCCGCCATTGCCGCCTTCCGGCCCCATGTCGATGAGGTGATCGGCGGATTTGATGACATCGAGATTGTGCTCGATGACCACCATGCTGTTGCCGGCATCAACCAGAGCATGCAAGACCTGCAGTAGTTTTTCCACGTCCGCAATGTGCAGCCCAGTAGTTGGCTCGTCCAAAATATACAGTGTGCGCCCAGTTGGCCGGCGGCTGAGTTCGGTTGCCAACTTGACGCGTTGCGCTTCGCCGCCGCTGAGCTGCGTGGCCGGTTGGCCGAGCGAGATATAGCCGAGCCCGACATCAACAATAGTTTGCAGTTTACGGGAGATCGCAGGCTGGTTGCCAAAAAACTCCAGGGCTTGTTCGCAGGTCATTTGCAGTATGTCGCTGATAGTTTGGCCTTTGTAAAAAATCTCGAGCGCTTCGCGGTTGTAACGCTTGCCATGACAGACTTCGCACGGCACGTAGACGTCTGGTAAAAAATGCATTTCAATCTTGATGATGCCGTCGCCCGC
>Ga0137385_10000186_pt1 | contig 49917 bp, 41 predicted proteins | sample SagtaG_FD_104921 | JGI IMG/M metagenome (GOLD analysis project Ga0137385, IMG submission 104921) | Vadose zone soil microbial communities from Sagehorn Ranch, Mendocino, California, USA - Sage2_R_80_16 metaG | ecosystem: Environmental > Terrestrial > Soil > Vadose zone | place: USA: California... | reverse complement strand
CCTCACGCTGATCATCGCGGTAGCGGCGTTCAATCTGGTGTCGTCGCTGGTCATGACGGTGACCAACAAGCAGGCCGACATCGTGATTCTGCGCACGCTCGGCGCGCAGCCCGGCTCGATCATGAAGATCTTCGTCGTGCAGGGCGTGACGATCGGCTTCATCGGCACGGCAACCGGCGTCGCGCTCGGCTGCCTGATCGCGTGGAGCATTCCGTGGCTGGTGCCGATGATCGAGCATCTGATCGGTGTGCAGTTCCTGCCGCCCTCGGTGTATTTCATCAGCGAACTGCCGTCCGAGCTGATTCCGGCCGACGTCGCGCGCATCGGCATCATCGCCTTCGCGATGTCGGCGCTGGCGACGCTTTACCCGAGCTGGCGTGGTGCGAAAGTCCGTCCCGCGGAGGCACTGCGCTATGAATGACCGTTCCGCTACGTTACCCATGAGTTCTCAGGAAACCGCGCCGCATCCCTACGTGCTGGAAGCGACCGGCATTTCCAAGTCGTTCGTGCAGGGCGGCCTGAACGTGCAGGTACTCAACAACACAGAATTGAACGTGCGGCGCGGCGAGAAACTCGCGATCGTCGGCGCGTCGGGTTCGGGCAAGAGCACGCTGCTGCATGTGCTCGGCGGGCTCGACGATCCGAGCGCCGGCCATGTCTCGGTGATGGGCAAGCCGTTCACCAAGCTCTCCGAGCGCGAACGCATCGACCTGCGCAATCGCGCACTCGGCTTCGTGTATCAGTTCCACCATCTGCTGCCGGAGTTTTCCGCGCTCGACAACGTCGCGATGCCGCTGCGGATTCGCCGCATGACCACCGAAGCCTCGCGCCGCGAGGCGCTCACGGTGCTGGAACGCGTCGGCATGGGGCATCGCGCGAAACATCGTCCGGGCGAGTTGTCGGGCGGCGAGCGCCAGCGTGTGGCGATCGCGCGCGCCTTGGTCACGAAGCCCGCTTGCGTGCTGGCGGATGAGCCGACCGGCAATCTCGACGGCAGCACCGCCGACACCGTGTTCAACCTGATGCTCGAACTGTCGCAAACGCTCGAAACCAGTTTCGTGATCGTCACGCACGATCCCGAGCTGGCCGGACGTTGCGACCGCATCATGCGTCTGCGTGACGGCGTGCTTCACGAAGAGCCGCCAGTGCCGGTTTGATTGCCGGTGAATGCGCTGATCAATGCGCCGGAGAACGTGAGCTGATACGCCACTGCTAGCGAGGCCGCCATGTGGATCGATACGCACTGTCATCTCGACGCTTCCGAATTCGACGCCGACCGCGACCAGGTCGCGGCGGCGGCGCGCCACGCGGGCGTCGGGCGTATCGTGATTCCGGCGATCGGCCGCGCAAACTTCGCGACGGTGCGTGAACTGGCGCATCGGGTCCACGGCGGCGCGTACGCGCTCGGCATTCATCCGCTCTTCACGCCGTCCGCGCAGGAGCGCGATCTCGAACTGCTGCGCAGGGAGATCGAGGCGAGTCTCGACGATCCGCGGTTCGTCGGCATCGGCGAAATCGGACTCGATTATTTCGTCGACGGTCTCGACGACGCGCGCCAGCAATTCTTCTACAACGGTCAACTGCAACTTGCGCGCGAATTCGATCTGCCGGTGATCTGTCACGTGCGCAAATCGCAGGACCAGGTGATCAAGGGGTTGCGGCGGCATCAGATTCATCGCGGCATCGCGCATGCGTTCAACGGCAGTTTTCAGCAGGCTCAGGCGTATATCGACCAGGGCATGCACCTCGGCTTCGGCGGCAATCTGACGTTCGAGCGGGCGCGGCAGATTCGCCGGCTTGCCGAACAGTTGCCGTTCGACGCGCTGGTCGTCGAGACCGACGCGCCGGACATCGCGCCTTCGTGGATGTACAAGCAGCGCAACACGCCGGAGCAGATTCCGGGCATCGGCGCGGGCCTCGCGCAACTGCGCGGCATGGCTGTCGACGAAGCCGCCCTAGGCACAACGGCTAACGCGCTCGCCGCGCTGCCGCGGCTCGCGCTTTCCTCTGCATAATCGACCTCGATGGTTTGAGTGGTTCGCGCCGGGCGCAACTCACGCCCGGCGGGCTTGTTGATGCCTGCTCGCTGAGCGTCGCGTCGTCCGGCGGTTTGTTGGGCGGAGGGTGAATGCGGGCATGGTGGTGCGGGTTTGCGTTGGGCGTGATCGGGTTGCAGCGGCAGGCGGCGTTGCCGGATTGGCGCGGGTGGTGGGTGCTCGCGTTGCTTGGCGGCGGCGCGCTTGTTGTGGCGGCGTGGGGATTGCGCGGCGGGTCGTCGGGGGGATCGTGCGGCGAGGGTCCTGTCATCACGCACGATAATCTGATTGCAATGGCTGCGGGTACGGCTGCGGCTGCGGCTGAGACCACGGCTGCCACTGTGGCTACGTCGACGCTCGGGCGCCGGCGGCAGGGGCTGCGGCTCAGCGCACGTGTGCGTTCGTGCGTCGGCTGGAGCGCCTTGTGGTGTGCCGCCTTATGCGCGGGCTTCGGCTATGCGGCCTGGCGCGCCGAAACAAGGCTGGCAGTGAGCTTGCCAAGCGTCTGGGAAGGCCGCGATATCGACGTCGTCGGCACGATCAAGGGGCTGCCGTCGCGCGACGACAAGGGCGCGCGTTTTCTCTTCGAAGTCGAGTCGGCCGATGCGCCTATCGCCGCTTTCCCGCGCGTGATTCAACTGTCGTGGATCGCCGAGGATGCGCCGCCGCCGCCGCTCGAACCGGGCGAGCGCTGGCGTTTGACCGTGCGGCTCAAACGGCCGCACGGCAACGCGAACTTCGGCGTGCGCGATGCCGAAGCGAATCTGCTCGCCCGCAACGTGCGCGCCACCGGCTACGTGAGCGAGCCGGCGCACGCGGTCCGATTGCCGGGACCCGCGCGCGGCGTGAGCGTGACCGTCGACCGCTGGCGCGCCGCGCTGCGTGCTCGCATCGGCACGGTGCTCGCCGACGCGCCGCATCGTGGCATCGTGGTGGCGCTCGCCATCGGCGCGCAGGACGAAGTCAGCGACGCCGACTGGCTGCTGATGCGCGGCACCGGCACGAGTCATCTGGTGGCGATTTCGGGTTTGCACATCGGCTTTGTCGCGGGCCTCGCGGGTTGGCTGGCGGGCGCGCTATGGCGGCGCTCGGGCTTTGTCGGCCGCAACTGGCCGTTGCGTCTGCCCGCGCAAGTCGTCGCGGTGACGGGCGGCGCGGTGTTCGCCGCACTGCACGCGGCGTTGGCCGGCTTCAACGTGCCGGCGCAGCGCGCGCTGTGGATGGCGGCTGTCGTTGCGCTGGCGTTCGTCAGCGGGCGCAACGTCGCGCGTTCGACGGTGCTCGCGTGGGCGTTGGGGCTCGTGCTGCTGGTCGATCCGTGGGCGGTGGTGTCGGCGGGATTCTGGCTGTCGTTCTGCGCGGTGGCGGCGATTCTGTTCACGATGTCGGGACGGCCCCGCGTGCAGGATCACGAGCAACGCCGCGACGAAGAGGGCGAGGGCGGCGACGCGCCGACCCGGTTCGCGCGTCTGCGATCCGGCCTGCATCGACGGATCCGCGCTTTCGGCGCACGGCTGCGTGGCGCCGCCCATGTGCAGTTCGCGGTGACGATCGCGCTCGCGCCGCTCACCGTCTACTGGTTCTCGCAGATTCCGCTGATCGGCCCGCTCGCGAACGCCTTCGCGATTCCGTGGGTGAGCTCGCTCGTCACGCCGGCGGTTCTGGCCGGCGTCGCGTTGCCCGCGCCTTTCGATGCCTACGCGTTCCGCGCGGCGAACGCGTTGCTCGATTTGTTGGCCGCGGGCTTGCAGATGCTGTCCGGTCCTGCCTGGATGCTCTGGCGGCTGCCGCAACCGGACGCGTGGGCGCTGGCCGCGGCGGCGCTCGGCGTGCTCTGGTGTCTGGCGCCGCGCGGCTGGCCGCTGCGCTGGGCCGCGCCGCTCACGTGGCTGCCGCTTCTGCTGCCGGCGCCGCCCGGGCCGCCGCATGGCAGCTTCCGCCTGACCGCGCTGGACGTCGGGCAGGGTACTTCGGTGCTGGTCGAGACGGCGCATCACGCGCTGCTGTTCGATACGGGTCCGGGCCCGGAATCGACTCACGCGGGCGAGCGGGTGGTCGTGCCGTTTCTGCTGGCGCGTGGCGTCACGGCGCTCGATACGCTGATCGTCAGTCACGCCGATTCGGATCATTCAGGCGGCGCGCCCGCGGTGCTGAACGCGATTAGGGTGCATCAAATGGTGGCGGCGTTGGCGCCGGCGAACCCGTTGTGGTCGAACGCGAGAGAACGCGGCGCCGATACGCTGCCTTGCGCGGCGGGGCAGCGCTGGCAATGGGACGGCGTCGAGTTCGCGATGCTCTGGCCGGATGCCGGGCCGCTGCAAGGCAAACCGAACGCGCATTGCTGCGTGTTGCGCGTCAGTGCCGCGCCTGCCGCGGCGGGCTGGTCAGCCGGGCCTGTCCAAACGGATCGGCCGCGCATGGCGGCCCTGCTGGCGGCGGACATCGAGGCGCCGGCCGAACGTATCCTGCTCGCGCGCGACCGCGGCGCGCTGCGCGCGCAGGTGCTGGTGGTGCCGCATCATGGCAGCAAGACCTCGTCGACTGAGCCGTTCCTCGACTCTATCGACCCGCTCATCGCGCTATTTCAGGTAGGCTATCGCAACCGTTTTCATCATCCGAACGCGGGTGTGTTCGAACGCTACAAGGCGCGGCACATCGAACTGGGGCGCAGCGACACGGACGGCGCGGTGCGGGTCGAGGTCAACCCGGACCTGATTCCCGACGCCGGAGCCGAAGTTGGCGCGGACCTTGGCGCGCACCTTCACGTGAACGCCGGCCCGCAATCCGGCGCGCATATGAAAAGCACCGCGCTGACGCTCGAGCGCTACCGCGACACAGAGCGCCGCTACTGGATGGATCGCTGACCGATTGCCGGCCGCACGAAAGTGAACAAACGCCAGAACAAACGCGCCGCCGGGCAGCAAGCCGCTCAAAAGCCCGCGCGCAAAAACAGAACGGAGAGAGTCGCAGTTGAAAAACATCATTCACTTCTCGCATGCGAATGGCTTTCCAGCGTCGACCTATCGGACGATCTTCGCCGAGCTCGCCGACGACTACGAACTGCGCTCCATCGAGCGCATCGGCCACGACGCGCGCTATCCGGTGACCCAGGACTGGCCGCATCTGGTCGAGCAGTTGCTCGACGACATCGGCCGCTCGTACGAGCAACCGGTGTGGCTGGTGGGGCATTCGCTCGGCGGCTACCTGTCGCTGATGGCTGCGCTTAAGAAGCCGCAGTGGGTGAGGGGCGTGGTGATGCTCGATTCGCCGGTGATCGCCGGCTGGCGCAGCAGCATGCTGCGCGTGTCGCAATGGACCGGGCTCGACGAGCGCCTGTCGCCCGCGGCTGCCACCCGCACGCGCCGCACCCATTGGGCGAGCCGTGACGAAGCGTGGCGGCACTTCCATTCGAAGCCCGCGTTCGCGCGCTGGGACGAGCGCATGCTGTCCGATTACATCGACTTCGGCATTCCGCAAACGTCGCCGGACGGCTCGCGTTCCCTCGCGTTCGACCGCCGCACCGAATATCAGATCTATCGGACCTTGCCGCACACGCTCGGCGCGCGGCTCGTCCGCGGCGCGCCGGTGCCGGTGGGGTTCATCGCCGGCACGCGTTCGAAGGAAATCCGCCAGGCCGGTCTCGGTGCAACCCGCCGCGCGACCGGCGGTCATCTGGAATGGATCGAGGGCAGCCATCTCTATCCGATGGAAAAGCCGATCGAAACCGCGCGCGCGGTGCAGCGGATGTTGCGTGAGCTGGAGCGGCGGGTCTAACGCTTTGGGCGGGTCCGCCGGCGTATAGGGATGCCGTTGCGATGCGATGCGGTGGCAATGGCGTTGGCATCCGCGGCAGACAAGCCCTACGGCGCCTCGCGCTTCATATTGCCGTAAAACGGTGCAAGATCACCACGCGGCGATTGCCGCCGCCATGGCATGCCTGCCACCGGAGGTCGCTCGGATTTTGCTGGGGTTGAGACCCTGCTTTACGGTATAATCCGTTTTTCCCGCGAGCATCCAGCGATGACCAAATATGTTTTCGTCACCGGCGGCGTAGTATCTTCCCTCGGCAAGGGTATTGCCGCCGCTTCCCTCGCCGCGATCCTCGAATCGCGCGGTCTTAAAGTCACCCTCCTCAAGCTCGATCCCTACATCAATGTCGACCCCGGCACGATGAGCCCGTTTCAACACGGCGAAGTGTTCGTGACGGAAGACGGAGCGGAGACCGACCTCGACCTCGGCCACTATGAGCGCTTCATCAGCACGAAGATGCGCAAGGCCAACAACTTCACCACGGGCCAGATCTACGAATCGGTGATCCGCAAGGAACGCCGCGGCGATTATCTCGGCAAGACGGTGCAGGTCATCCCGCACATCACGAATGAAATCCAGGCGTTCATCGAACGCGGCGCGGCTTCCGCGACGTGCGGTGAGCCGGACGTCGCGATCGTCGAAGTGGGCGGCACCGTGGGCGACATCGAATCGCTGCCGTTCCTCGAGGCCGCGCGTCAAATGAGCCTGCGCATGGGCCGCAACAGCGCGTGCTTCGTGCACCTCACGCTGGTGCCCTGGGTCGCCACCGCCGGCGAACTGAAAACCAAGCCCACGCAACACAGCGTGCAGAAGCTGCGTGAAATCGGCATCTCGCCGCACGTGCTGCTGTGCCGCGCCGACCGCCGCATTCCGGACGACGAACGCGCGAAGATCTCGATGTTCTCGAACGTGCCCGAAGACGCGGTGATTTCCGTGTGGGACCCCGACAGCATCTACACGATTCCGCAGATGCTGTACGACCCGGGTCTCGACGCGATCATCTGCGAGGAACTCAAGCTCACACCGAAGCCGGCCGATCTGTCCATGTGGTCGCAGCTCGTCGAGAAGCTCGAGAATCCGCAGCACGAAGTCACGATCGGCATGGTCGGCAAGTATGTCGATCTGACCGAGTCGTACAAGTCGCTGATCGAAGCGCTGCGCCATGCGTCGATGCATACGGCGACCCGCGTCAACATCGAATACATCGATTCGGAAGAGATCGAGACGCAAGGCGTAGAGAGCCTCAAGCATCTGGATGCGGTGCTCGTGCCGGGCGGCTTCGGCCGTCGCGGCACCGAAGGCAAGATCGCCGCGATCCGCTATGCGCGCGAAGCGAACGTGCCGTATCTCGGCATCTGCCTTGGCATGCAACTGGCCGTGATCGAATTCGCGCGCGACGTGGTCGGTCTGAGGGGTGCGAACAGCACCGAGTTCGATCAGGAAACGGAAAACCGCGTGGTCGCGTTGATCACCGAGTGGTACGACCGCGAAGGCCGCGTCGAAAAGCGTACCGAAGAATCGGATCTGGGCGGCACGATGCGCCTCGGTTCGCAACGTTGCCCGATCAAGCCCGGCACAATGGCCGAAGAGATCTACGGCAAGGACGTGAACGAGCGTCACCGTCACCGTTATGAGGTCAATAACCGCTTCGTGCCCCAGCTCGAAGCCGGCGGACTTATCATCAGCGCCCGTACCCCGAGCGAAGATCTGCCGGAAATGATGGAACTGCCGCGCAGCATGCACCCATGGTTCGTCGGCGTGCAGTTCCACCCGGAATTCACGTCCACGCCGCGTGACGGCCATCCGCTGTTCAAGTCGTTCGTGGAAGCGGCGCTCGCGCATCAGCAGTCGCGCGTGGAAAAGGAAGTCGGGGAGAAAGCATGAAACTGGGCGATTTCGACATCGGACTCGACAAGCCGTTTTTCCTGATCGCGGGCACCTGTGTCGTCGAATCCGAACAGATGACGATCGACACGGCCGGCCGCCTGAAGGAAATCTGCGCGAAGCTCAACATTCCGTTCATCTACAAATCGTCGTACGACAAGGCCAATCGCAGCAGCGGCAAGTCGTTCCGCGGTCTGGGCATGGACGAAGGTTTGCGTATCCTGTCGGAAGTGAAGCGCCAGCTCGGTCTGCCGGTGCTCACTGATGTTCACGCCGAGCACGAGATCGAGCAGGTCGCGTCGGTGGTCGATGTTTTGCAAACGCCGGCTTTCCTGTGCCGTCAAACGGATTTCATTCATGCCTGCGCGCGTTCGGGCAAACCGGTCAACATCAAGAAAGGCCAGTTTCTCGCACCGCACGACATGAAGAACGTGATCGACAAGGCGCGCGACGCGGCGCGTGAAGCGGGCCTCTCGGAAGACCGCTTCATGGCATGCGAACGCGGCGTGTCGTTCGGCTATAACAACCTGGTGTCCGACATGCGCTCGCTCGCGATCATGCGCGAAACCAACGCGCCGATTGTGTTCGACGCCACCCACTCGGTGCAGTTGCCGGGCGGGCAGGGCACGAGCTCGGGCGGTCAGCGCGAATTCGTGCCGGTGCTGGCGCGTGCCGCAGTCGCGGTGGGCGTGTCGGGGCTTTTCATGGAGACGCATCCCAAGCCTTCGGAAGCCAAATCCGACGGCCCGAACGCCGTGCCATTGCACCGCATGGCCGAATTGCTTGAAACGCTTGTCACGCTCGATCAGGCCGTCAAGCGCGCGCCGTTCCTCGAAAGCGATTTCAACTGATTCAGGCATGCGCGGCGTGTCACGATTGGTTCGCATAATCTGCGCAGTCGGCACGTGGCGAATACACGCGATGGCCGTCGAACGTATCGGCGCGCGAGTTGTCTGCCGGGGAGACCGGCATGCGCGAGATACAGTGTCACAGTAAAGAATTCAACGTCATTTCTTGAGGAAACCATGAGTGCTATCGTAGATATCATCGGTCGAGAGATTCTCGATTCGCGAGGCAACCCCACCGTCGAATGCGACGTGCTGCTCGAGTCGGGCACGATGGGCCGCGCAGCGGTGCCGTCGGGCGCCTCCACGGGTTCGCGCGAAGCAATCGAACTGCGCGACGGCGAGACCGGCCGTTACGGTGGCAAGGGCGTGTTGAAGGCCGTCGAGCACATCAATACGGAAATCTCCGAAGCGATCATGGGCCTCGACGCTTCCGAGCAGGCTTTCCTCGACAAGACCCTGCTCGAACTCGACGGCACCGACAACAAGTCGCGCCTCGGCGCGAACGCGATGCTGGCGGTTTCGATGGCCGTCGCGAAGGCCGCCGCTGAAGAAGCCGGCCTGCCGCTGTACCGCTACTTCGGCGGTTCGGGCGCGATGCAACTGCCGGTGCCGATGATGAACATCGTCAACGGCGGCGCGCACGCGAACAACAGCCTGGACATCCAGGAATTCATGATCGTGCCGGTCAGCCAGCCGACTTTCCGCGAAGCACTGCGCTGCGGCGCCGAAGTGTTCCACGCGCTGAAGAAGATCCTGAGCGACCGCGGCATGAGCACGGCAGTCGGCGACGAAGGCGGCTTCGCGCCGAACTTCGGCAGCAACGACGAATGCCTGTCGACCATCCTGCAAGCTATCGAGAAAGCCGGCTACCGCGCCGGTGAAGACGTGCTGCTCGCGCTCGACTGCGCGGCGAGCGAGTTCTACCATGACGGCAAGTACCAGTTGGCCGGCGAAGGCCTGCAACTGTCGTCGGCGGAATTCACCGACTACCTCGCCACGCTCGCGGACAAGTTCCCGATCGTGTCGATCGAAGACGGCATGCACGAAAGCGACTGGGCCGGCTGGAAGCTGCTGACCGACAAGCTCGGCAAGAAGATCCAGCTGGTGGGCGACGACCTGTTTGTCACCAACACGCGCATCCTGAAGGAAGGCATCGAGAAGGGCATCGCCAACTCGATCCTCATCAAGATCAACCAGATCGGTACGCTGACGGAAACTTTCGCGGCGATCGAAATGGCGAAGCGCGCGGGCTACACGGCCGTGATCTCGCACCGTTCGGGCGAAACCGAAGATTCGACGATCGCGGATATCGCGGTCGGCCTGAACGCCGGCCAGATCAAGACGGGTTCGCTGTCGCGTTCGGACCGCATCTCGAAGTACAACCAGTTGCTGCGTATCGAAGAAGACCTCGGTGATATCGCCAGCTATCCGGGCAAGTCGGCGTTCTACAATCTCCGCTAAATGACTGCAGGTAGCCGAGTTGATGGCGCTGACCGATGAGCCGGTTATCCTTCGTTTCTGATTGACCCCGCCGCCCTGCGTATAGCGCAGGGCGGCGCGTATTTATTGTGCTTACTTCATGCGGCTTGTCACTGCTGTCCTGATCATTCTACTGGCGTTGATCCAGTACCCGCTCTGGTGGGGGCACGGCGGCTGGTTGCGCGTGCACGAGTTGCAGCAGCAACTGGCGCAGCAACAGCAAAAGAACGCCGATGCGAAGCTGCGCAACGAGCGTATTCAGGGCGAAGTCCAGGATTTGCAGAACGGCACCGCCGCAGTGGAAGAGCGGGCGCGCTACGAAATGGGCATGGTCAAGGACAGCGAGGTGTTCGTGCAGTTCGTGTCGCCGAATGCGCCGTTGCCGACTGCGAACACGCCTTCGGTGACGACTTCCACGCGCGGCGAGATGTCGAGCGCACCGCTGCATATGGTGCCGAATCCCGAGTCGCGCGCGAAGCCGGATAGAAAGCGCGGCGGTAAGACCGCGAAAGAGAAGACGGCCCCGCACTGAGTCGTCGTACCGAGTTGTCGCGCGAGTCGTCTCACTTGGCCGTCGCGCTGAATCCGTCGCAACGAGCCCGCGCATTGCTTCCTCTTACCACCCCCAGTACGGCCCGTAACCGACGCCGACACCCGTACCCCAGCCGTGCCCCCAACTACCGCCGTAATAGCTGCCGTAAACGCTGACGGGCGGCGAGTAGTAACGCGACCACGCCTGCGCGGCGTTTTCCGCGGCAATGGCCTGATTCTGTTCGGCCATCACCTGTTGATCGATGGCGTCATAGCGCTGGCGCTCTTCCGGCGTAAGCGGCTGGGCGGTGTTGCCCATGCCTGACTGGTCGGCCGGCAAGCGGCTATAAATTGGCGACGGGCCCGGCGGGTCCATCACGCAGCCGGCTAGCGCAACGCTGCCGGCGATGACGGCCAATACGGCACAGGTGCGCGCCGAACGTATCAACGAAGTAGGGTAGTTCATGTTCGATCTCCATCGGTCGGACGCCTAAGCAAAACACGCGTGGGCGCTACCGCCAATGATCCAACGCAATGATCCAACGCAATGATCAAAAATACCGCGCCGCCCGAGCCTTGAAAAGACAGCGGACGGCGCGGTAGTTTACTGCTGTGGTACGAGCGGCATGCGCCGTCAGCGAGCGGGCATCTAGCCCACGCGGGTTAACCGTTTCAATGCCGTTGTTCGGTGGCCGGCGTCACCCCTTGTGAGAGCGCTTTGGCGACGAAAAGTTGCGCCACGTCGACCGGATCGAATTCGTACCGTTGATTGCAGAATTCGCAATGGATCTCGACATGGCCGCGTTCTTCGATCACGCCGTCCACTTCCTCGCGGCCCAGCATTTTCAGCATCGCGCCCACTTTTTCGCGTGAGCAGGTGCATTCGAAGCGCGCCGTGGCCGGCTCGAAATGCTGAACATTTTCCTGCCAGAAGAGGCGGCGGAAAACCGTTTCCGGTTCTTCCTTCAGCAACTCGCTTTGCGACAGCGTGCCGCCCAGCGTGCAGACTCGCTCCCACGTGTCCGCGTCCAGTTCGCCCGGATGCGGAACGATGCCGCCGTCGCCCGGCAGCTTTTGCAGCAGCATGCCGACCGCGCGCTCGGTGTTCGCCGCGAGCCACAGACGCGTGTCGAGCTGCTCCGAGTGATGCATGTAATGTTCGAGCACTTCGGCCATCGACTTGAGCGGGCCGTCCACGCCCGACAGCGGCACGATACTTTGATACGGTTGCTGGCCCGGCTGCTTGTCGCGCGGGTCGAGCGTGATCACACAGCGGCCGTGGCCGCCCGCGTTGACCAGTTCGATCAGCGAGGTGGCGTCGCCGATTGCATTGCCCGCTTCGCCGGACAGCTTTGCGGTGGCGCGCATCGACAGATCGGAGCTGCACTGCACCACCAGCATTCTGGCCGGGCCGTCGCCGAAAATCTGCATGATGAGCGTGCCGTCGAACTTGAGATTCGCCGACAACAGCGCGCACGCGGCCATCATCTCGCCGAGAATCGTCCGCACGGGCGCCGGGTAGTCGCGCCGCGTCAGTACTTCCTGCCACGTATTGCGCAGCGAAACGATCTCGCCGCGCACCGGCGCCGCGCTGAACATGAATTTTTGCAACTGGTCGCTCACAACTTTTCCTCGGTCGAATGACGCGGCCTGATGCCGCGCCGTGCGCGCCGCGCGCTCCGGCTGGTTAGCCGATACGCACGAGCTGCGCCTTGAAATACTCGCGGCGCTCGGCATAGCTTGCCGTGCCGCGCTGCATATTGGCGATATCCGTCTCGCTCAGTTCGCGCACCACTTTGGCGGGCGCGCCGAGAATCAGCGAATTGTCGGGAAACACTTTGCCTTCCGTAACGATGGCGCCCGCTCCGACCAGACAGTTGCGGCCGATTACCGCGCCATTCAAGACCACCGCCTGAATTCCGATCAGCGAGCCTTCCTTGATCGTGCAGCCGTGCAGCATGACCTGGTGGCCGACCGTCACGTTCGGCTCGATCGTCAGCGGAAAGCCGGGGTCGGTGTGCAGCACCGCGTTTTCCTGCACGTTGCTGCCCGCGCCGATGGTGATCGGCTCGTTGTCGCCGCGAATCGTCGCGCCGAACCACACGCTCGAATTTTCCTCGAGCGTCACGTTGCCGATGATGTTCGCCGAATCCGCGACGAACACGCTTTCATGGATGGTCGGGGCGGCTTCGCCAAGCTTGTAAATCGTCACAGTGTCTCCTCTTGATCGGTCGCCGCGCGCGCTGGATGGGCTGAAAACTGCCTGAAACGCCTTGTGTCGCCAGTGCATTGAGCGCGTCGGATGGTCGAATCGAGTATTGTAAACGGTTGTGTGGTTCGGGCGCTTGGCGGGGTGAGCAGGGAAGTCGGAGGCTCTGGGCGTGCCTGCTGTTGCGCTCGCCATTGCTGTGCTCGCGGGTTGTGCCCGTGGGCCAGCTTTGGATCTCGCGCTTTCGATGCCGGCCTTGTTCCCGCCTTGATCCTGCGCTGGTCCTTCCTTGGTCATCCTTCTTGCCGCGTCCAACTGCCGTCCCTTTGCCGATCCGCTTGCCATGATTCCCGCCGCTCCGCCCGTTTCCCCTGTTCCGCCCGCCTCCAACGCCGCGAACCGGACTCAATGCGCACGCACGGCGGCGCTTGCCGCATTGCGCGAAATCGACCCGGTGACCAAGGCGGCCGCCACCCGCGCGCTCCACGCCGCCGTGCTCGACGGCAGCCTGGCATGCTCGCCGGACCTTAAACTCGACGAGCCGGCGGGCCTGCCGGGTCGTCCGGAGCGGCCCGAACTGGTCGAGCCGCGCAAACTGGGACGGCGCAGCATGCAATCGCCGCAAGGGCGCGCCGTCTTGCTGCACGCGCTCGCGCACATCGAATTCAACGCGATCAACCTCGCGCTCGACGCCGTCTGGCGCTTCGCGGGCATGCCCGCCGACTTCTACGTCGACTGGCTCAAAGTCGCCGCCGAGGAGGCGTATCACTTTTCGTTGCTGGCCGCGCGCCTCGCGGAATACGGCCACGTCTACGGCGATTTTCCGGCGCACGACGGCCTGTGGGACATGTGCGAGCGCACGCGTGGCGACGTGCTGGCGCGCATGGCGCTGGTGCCGCGCACGCTCGAAGCGCGCGGCCTCGATGCCTCGCCGCCGATCCGCGCGCGCTTGCAGCAGGCGGGCGATCAGGCGTCCGCGGCGATTCTCGACGTGATCCTGCGCGACGAAATCGGCCACGTGCTGATCGGCAATCGCTGGTTCCGCCATTTGTGCGACGAGGGCGGCCTTGATCCACACGACACTTACACGCGCCTCGCCGAGCAGTATCACGCACCGAAATTACGTGGTCCGTTCAATTTCGAAGCGCGCCGCGACGCCGGTTTCGATGAAGCGGAACTGGCCGCGCTGGCGGGCCTGGACGCCCAGGCGCCGGTTGCGCCTGGATCGAACGACTAAATCCTCCTTCCATCAGCCGGCCCCGCGCAGCGCCCGGGGTATCTCGTTATAATCGAACGACCATTCTTTTTCGGGCGCGCCGTTCATGAATACCTCCCAATCCGAATTCATCGCCGTGCGCGGCATCCGTCTGCATGTGCGGCGCTGGGGCAATCCGCATGCGCCAATGCTGTTCATGCTGCACGGCTGGATGGACGTGGCCGCGTCGTTTCAGTTCGTCGTCGATGCGCTCGGCGGCGACTGGCAGGTGATTGCGCCGGACATGCGCGGCTTCGGCCTGTCCGACTGGCCGGTGGCGGAGCATGGCGGCGGCAACTACTGGATTCCGGACTATCTGGCCGATCTGGACGCGTTGCTCGAGCACTATGCGCCGACCGGCGAAGTGAATCTGGTCGGCCACAGCATGGGCGCGAACATCGCTTGCATCTATGCGGGCGTGCGGCCGGAGCGCGTGCGGCGCGTGGTCGACCTGGAAGGCTTCGGCCTCGCGCCGTCGCACGCGGCGCAAGCGCCTGGGCGGCTGCGCAACTGGCTCGACGAGTTGCGCGATCCGCCGCATTTGAAGCGCTACGCGTCGCTTGACGACGTCGCCGGGCGGCTGATCAAGACCAACCCGAGGCTCGACCCGCAGCGCGCGCAGTTTCTCGCGCAGCATTGGTCGAAGCCGGACGGGGAAGGGCGCTTTATGCTGCTCGCCGATCCGGCGCACAAGCTGCGCGGCCCGACGCTGTACCGCCTCGACGAAGTCATGGCCGTGTGGCGCAAGGTCAGCGCCAAAGTGCTGCACGTCGAGGCCGCCAATTCGCCGACGCTCGCGCAGATCGCCGGCGAAATTCCGCTCGATGAGTTCAAGGCGCGTTTTCAGGCTTTCCTGAACTGGCGCGAGAAGATCATCGACGAAGCGGGGCACATGGTGCATCACGACCAGCCGGAGCAGGTGGCCGCGCTGATCGAGGGATTCTGCGCGTAGAGCATGCCCAAAAATCCGGAGGATGAGGCCGGCGGCGCGAGATAGCTCTGCGTCCGCTTACTGCGTTGCAGTAAAATGAGCGCTGAACCTTTTCAAGACACCGATGAACGCCGACCTTCACTGTCACTCCACCGTCTCCGATGGCCAGTTCGCGCCGGCCGACGTCGCGCGTCGCGCGCACGCGGGTGGCGTGACGCTGTGGGCCTTGACCGACCACGATGAACTGGGCGGGCAGCACGAGGCGCGCAGCGCCGCGGAAGAGCTCGGCATGGGCTACCTGAGCGGCGTGGAGATTTCGGTCACATGGGCCTCGCGCACGGTGCACATCGTCGGGCTCGGCATCGACCCGACCCGTTCTGTTCTGATCGACGGTCTCGCGCGCACTCGCAATGGCCGCGCCGCACGCGCCGAAGCGATCGGCGAACAGCTCGCCACGCTCGGCATTCCCGATGCGTATGAAGGCGCGCTCAAGTACGTGTCGAATCCGGACATGATTTCGCGCACGCATTTCGCGCGCTTCATGGTCGAACACGGCTACGCCAGTTCCACGCAGGACGTGTTCACCCGTTTTCTCGGCGACGGCAAACCCGGCTACGTGCCGCATCGCTGGGCCAAACTGGCCGACGCGGTCGGCTGGATTCGGGCCGCAGGCGGCGAGGCGATCATCGCGCATCCGGGCCGCTACGATTACTCGCCGGTCGAATTCGACGCGTTTTTCGCCGAATTCATCGATCTGGGCGGCAAGGCGATCGAGGTGGTGACGGGCAGCCACACGCCCGATCAATACCGCGAATACGCGGACGTCGCGCGCCGTTTCGGTTTCGAGGCGTCGCGCGGCTCCGATTTCCACGCACCCGGCGAAGGCCGCGTCGACCTCGGCACGCTGCCGCCGCTGCCTTCCGATCTCAAGCCCGTCTGGGAACGCTGGCTGTGATCGCGCGCCGTGCCGCGGCGGCACGATACGCGCGAAAGCTGGCCGCCCTCGGCGCGTGCTTTCGTCCGCTTCTCCGTTCGCTCCTCAGTTCGCTTTCCATCCGGTTTCCGTTCGCAGTCACCCGTAGCCACGGTTAGTCATCATGTCCCAATACTTTCGGCTTCATCCTGATAACCCGCAGCCGCGCCTCGTCAAGCAGGCCGTGCAGATCATCAACGATGGCGGCGTGGTCGCCTTGCCGACGGATTCGAGCTACGCGCTCGCCTGCCATCTCGACGACAAAAACGCCGTCGAGCGCCTGCGGCGCATTCGCGGGCTGGACGAAAAGCAGTTGCTGTCGCTGTTGGTGCGTGACCTGTCGGAGCTGGCGAACTTCGCAATGGTCGATAATCGGCAGTACCGGCTGATCAAATCGGTGACGCCGGGCCCGTACGTTTTCGTGCTGCAGGCCACCAAGGAAGTGCCGCGACGCCTGTCGCATCCGTCGCGCAAGACCATCGGCCTGCGGGTGCCGGAGCACGCGATCACGCTGGCGATTCTCGAGGAGCTCGGTCAGCCGCTGCTCGGCTCCACGCTGATCATGCCGGGCGAAACGCAGCCGCTGAACGACCCGGAGGAAATCCGCGGGCGGCTGGAAAAACAACTGGATCTGGTGATCGACGGCGGCCCGTGCGTGTGCGAGCCGTCCACGGTGATCGATCTGACCGGCGCCGAACCGGTGCTGGTGCGGGCCGGGCGCGGTTCTCTCGCGCCATTCGGTCTCGAAGAAACGGCATGAGCGAAAGCGGACAGACGCACGCAACCGCGTTGTTACAATAGCGAGTTATGGATTCTTCCCTGATACAGACCATTGCGGTGTACGCGCTGCCGGTGATTTTCGCGATCACGCTGCACGAAGCCGCCCATGGTTACGTCGCGCGCTGGCTCGGCGACAATACCGCGTACGTGCTCGGCCGCGTCTCCATCAATCCGATGCGGCACATCGACCCGCTCGGCACGATCGCGATTCCCTTGCTGTTGTACTTCGCCACCAGCGGCGCGTTCATGTTTGGCTACGCGAAACCGGTGCCGGTCGCCTTCGGCAACCTGCGCAATCCGCGCTGGGGCAGCCTGTGGGTAGCGGCGGCGGGCCCGGCATGCAATTTCGTGCAGGCGCTGATCTGGGGCCTGTTCGGCGTCGCGCTCGCGGTGCTGAGCGTCGATGAGCCGTTCCTCACGCGCATGGCGGGCGCGGGCGTCGGCGTGAATCTCGTGCTCGGCGTGCTCAACCTGTTTCCGCTGCCGCCGCTCGACGGCGGCCGCGTGCTGATGGCGCTGTTGCCGCCGCGGCAATCGATCGCGCTGTCGCGCCTCGAACCGTACGGCTTTTTCATCGTGATGGCGCTGGTGATGACGGGTACGCTGACGCGTTATTGGCTGAGCCCGCTCGTCACGATCGGCTACAGTGCGATTACCGCAATTCTGACTCCACTTGTTTCGCTTTTCTAAATAATCATGTTCCCAGACCGTATCTTCTCCGGCATGCGGCCCACCGGGTCGCTGCACCTCGGCCACTATCACGGCGTGCTGAAAAACTGGGTGCGGCTGCAGTCCGAATACCCGTGCTTCTTCTGTGTGGTCGACTGGCACGCGCTGACGACGCACTACGAAACGCCCGAAGTGATCGAAAAGAGCGTGTGGGACGTGCTGATCGACTGGCTCGCCTCCGGCATCGATCCGGCGCAGGCCACGCTGTTCATCCAGAGCAAGGTGCCCGAGCATGCGGAACTGGCGCTGCTGCTCGGCATGAGCACGCCGCTCGGCTGGCTCGAACGCGTGCCGACCTACAAGGAGCAGATGGAGAGGCTGAAGGACAAGGATCTGTCCACTTACGGCTTCCTCGGCTATCCGGTGCTGATGGCGGCGGACATTCTGCTGTATCGCGGCTCGCTCGTGCCGGTCGGCGAAGACCAGGTGCCGCACGTCGAGATGACGCGCGAAATCGCGCGCCGTTTCAACTACCTGTACGGCCGCGAGCCGGATTTCGAGGAAAAGGCCAGCGAAGCGGCGAAGAAGCTCGGCGGCAAGCGCGCCAAGCGCTATCACGAACTGCGCAACGCCTACCAGCAGGAAGGCGACGACGAAGCGCTCGAACAGGCGCGGGCGATGTTGCAGGAGTCGCAGAGCCTGTCGATGAACGACCGCGAGCGCCTGTTCGGCTACCTCGAAGGTTCGCGCAAGATCATTCTGGTCGAGCCGCAGGCCATGCTCACCGAAGCGTCGCGCATGCCGGGTCTCGACGGCCAGAAAATGTCGAAGTCGTACGGCAATACGATCGGCCTGCGTGAAGACGCGGAAACGATCACGAAGAAAGTCCGCACCATGCCGACCGACCCGGCGCGCGTGCGCCGCACCGATCCGGGCGATCCGGACAAGTGCCCGGTGTGGCAACTGCACCAGGTGTACACGGACGAAGCCACGCACGAGTGGGTGCAGAAGGGCTGCAGAACGGCCGGCATCGGTTGTCTCGAGTGCAAGCAGCCGGTGATCGAAGGCATTCTGCGCGAACAGCAGCCCATGCTCGAGCGCGCGCAGAAGTACATGGACGATCCGTCGCTGTTGCGCGCGATCGTCGCCGACGGCTGCGACAAGGCCCGCAAGTTCGCCACGGAAACGATGCGCGACGTGCGTGAAGCGATGGGTCTGTCGTACAACTGAGCGGCGGCGCGCAAGTAATGAGTACGCCGGCCGTCACGCCGCCATCGCAGGGAAACGGCGAGCCGTCGCGCTGGGTGCGCCATTGGGCGCATCTGGTCGCGGCGGGCGGCGCGGTGCTCGACGTGGCGTCGGGAGCCGGGCGGCATGCGCGGTTTTTTGCGTCGCTGGGTCATCCGGTGACGGCGATCGACCGCGATGCGGCCGCGCTCGACACGATGCGCGGCGAGCCGCTCATCACGACGCTCGCCGCCGACATCGAAGGCGCCGCGTGGCCGTTGCCCGGCGAGGCGAAATTTGCCGCTGTCGTGGTGACGAACTATCTGCATCGGCCGCTTTTCCCGCGGCTTTTGCATTCGCTCGCGCCCGGCGGCGTACTGGTTTACGAGACCTTCGCTCAAGGAAACGAAAGCGTCGGCAAGCCCTCTAATCCGGCGTTCTTACTCGCGCCCGGCGAGCTGCTCGACGTGGTGCGCGGCCGCCTGCGGGTAGTCGCGTTTCAAGATGGTTTTCTCGCGCAGCCGCGCCCGGCTTACGTCCAGCGGATTTGCGCGATTCTGGAAGCGGAGCACTCAGTTGACATCGCGCAGGCGGCACCCCCGCCTTGTTACGGGTTGACTGGCTAATCCGCTACAATCGCGGTTTACCTGATCAAATTCATGGCGTTTCATGACTAACGGCAACCAAAGCGGCAATCAAGGCAGCAACGACGGGGTCCGGATCCGCGGCAGCATTCCCGCCATCATCACCCCCATGCTTGAAGACGGCAGCCTCGATTTGCCGGCGTTTCGCAAACTGATCGACTGGCATATCGCGGAGGGCACGAACGCGCTGGTCGTGGTCGGCACGAGCGGCGAGTCGGCCACGCTGTCGGTCGAGGAACACGTGCTGATGGTCAAGACCGCGGTCGAGCACACGGCGGGCCGGATTCCGGTGATCGCGGGCTCGGGCGGCAACTCCACCACCGAGGCGATCGAGCTCACGCAGCAGGCGAAGGAAGTCGGCGCGGACGCCACGCTGCAGGTCGTGCCGTACTACAACAAGCCGACCCAGGAAGGCATTTATCGCCACTTCACGAAGATCGCCGAAACCGTCGATCTGCCGGTGATCCTGTACAACGTGCCCGGGCGCACCGTCGCGGACATGAGCAACGAAACCATTCTGCGTTGCGCGCGGGTGCCGGGCATCATCGGCGTGAAGGAAGCGACCGGCAACATCGATCGCGCCGCGCATCTGATCAAGTCGGCGCCCGCGCACTTCGGCATCTACAGCGGCGACGATCCCACCGCGATCGCGCTGATGCTGCTCGGCGGCCACGGCAATATTTCGGTCACCGCGAACGTCGCGCCGCGCGCGATGAGCGATCTGTGCAAGGCCGCGCTCGCCGCGGACGCGAAGACCGCCCGAGAGATTCATCTCAAACTCCTGTCGCTGCATAAGAACCTGTTCATCGAATCGAATCCGATTCCGGCGAAATGGGCGTTGCAGCAACTGGGTCGTGTGCAGGGCGGAATCCGCCTGCCGCTCACGCCGCTCGACGCGCAATACCACGAAGTGGTGCGCGGCGCGCTGCGCGAAGCGGGCCTGCTGGGTTAAGCGGACCCACCGCGGCACTCACCAGCGCTAACGAAAGCCTGCCACCGGCATCCCCTTAACCGACGTCGATCCAGCCCACGTTCCCGGCACACAGAACCAGGCACCGCGTTCCAGCTTCACGAAGGACCTCATGAAACGTTCCGCACTTTCCCTCCACGCAACCCGCATGGCGGCGCTGGCGCTTGCCCTGACGACGCTCGCCGGCTGTGACACGCTGAACGACTGGTTCGCCTCCGACCGCGTCAACTACAAGGGCGCGGGCAGCGCGCCGCCGCTCGCCGTTCCGGGCGACCTGACCACCACGCCGACCGATCAGCGCTATGTCGCCCCGCCCGCCAATCTGGCGCTGGGCGGCGCGCCGAAACGCGCGATCACCGCGGCCGGCAATGCCACCGAAGGCCAGCCGACCGCGCAAGATCCGTTCGGCATGCATATCGAGCGCGACGGTGACCGCCGCTGGCTGGTGGTCGACGGCCGCTCGCCGGAACAATTGTGGTCGCAGTTGCAGGAGTTCTGGACGGAAAACGGCTTCGCGCTGAAAACCGACGCGCCGGCCACCGGCATCATGGTGACCGATTGGGCTGAGAACCGCGCCAATATTCCGGACGACTGGTTCCGCCGCACGGTGGGCAAGGTCATCGACTTCGCCTACTCGTCGGGCACGCGCGACAGCTTCCGCACGCTCGTGTCGCGCGGCGCGTCCGACACCACCGACATTTCCATCACGCATAGCGCGATGGAAGAAATGCTGACGGGTCAGGACAAGACGTCGTCGCGCTGGGAAGAGCGTCCGCGCGATCCGGCGCTCGAAGCGCTGTTCCTCACCAAGCTGATGCAGAAGTTCGGCCTGACCGAAGCGCAATCGAAACAACTGCTGACCGATGCGCGTCCGGCTACCGCGCCGGCCACGATCGACAAGACCGCGGGCTCGTCGACGCTCGATCTGCAGGAATCATTCGACCGCGCATGGCTGCGCGTCGGCCTCGCGCTCGATCGTACCAACTTCACCGTCGACAATCGCGACCGCTCGAAGGGCATCTACTACGTGCGTTACGCGGATTCGATGCAGGAGCTGAAGAAAGAAGGGCTGTTCGGCAAGCTGTTCTATAGCGGCAGTTCGTCGAAGAAGCCAGGTCAGGAATTCCTCGTCAATGTGCGCTCCAAGGGTGACAGCGTGACGCAGGTGGCAGTGCTGGATGCGAACGGGCAAGTGGACAACTCGTCCGACGCGCAGCGCATCGTGACGCTGCTGCACGCGCAACTGAATTAAGCGGGCCGTGAGGTTCGCGAGTCTCGGCAGCGGCAGTGAAGGCAATGCGTTGCTGGTGGAAGCGCAAAGCGGCGCGACCACCACGCGCGTGCTGCTCGACTGCGGCTTTTCTGCGAAGGAAGTCGAGCGGCGTCTGACGCGGCTCGGCGCGAGCGCCGAAGGTCTCGACGCCATTCTCATCACGCACGAACACAGCGATCACATCGGCAGCGCGCTGACGCTGGCGCGCAAGTGGTCGATCCCGCTGTACATGAGCTGGGGCACCGCCCGCGCGGTGGGCGCCGACGAAGCCGATGTCGACCTGCAGGTGCTGTGGGGCGACGAAGCGGTGGCGATCGGCGACCTCAGCATTCTCCCTTACACGGTTCCGCACGACGCCCGCGAGCCGCTGCAATATGTGTTCTCCAACGGCGCGAGCCGGCTCGGCGTACTGACCGACGTCGGCACTTCCACGCCTCATATCAATTTGGTGCTGAGCGGCTGCGACGCACTGGTGCTCGAATGCAATCACGATCTGCGGATGCTGGCGGGCAGCCGCTATCCGCAATCGCTGAAGGCGCGCATTGGCGGCAATCATGGGCATTTGAACAACGACGCGGCGGCTGAGATTCTGGCGTCGCTCGACCGTTCGCGCTTGCGTCATCTGGTGGCCGCGCATCTGAGCCAGCAGAACAATTTGCCGGAATTGGCGCAGGCCGCGATGGCGGGTGTGCTGGGCGCGGCGCCCACCGAAGTGGTGGTGGCTTCGCAGAACGAGGGCTTTGCGTGGCTGAGTTTGTGACCTGCATCTGAGCCGATTGGCGGCGCTGCATTAAAAAAGCCCATAACGATTGCTCGTTATGGGCTTTTTTCTAAGGCGTGCGTTTTTGGGCGCCGCGCCTCGAATCAGACTTTAGTTGCGGTTGCCGCCGAAGATGCCGAGCAGCGCGAGCAGGTTGACGAACACGTTGTACAGATCCAGGTAGATCGCGAGGGCGGCAGTGATGTAGTTCGTTTCACCGCCGTTCACGACGCGCTGGACGTCGAACAGCATGTAGGCCGAGAAAATCACGATCGCCATGACAGAGACCGTCAGCATCAACGCCGGCAGATGCAGGAACACGTTCGCGACCGAGGCGAGCAGCAGCACGATCACGCCCATGAAGAGCCACTTGCCGAGACCCGAGAAGTCACGCTTGCTGACGGTGGCGATCGTCGCCATGGACGCGAAGATCACACCAGTGCCACCGAAGGCGAGCATGATCAGCGACGGCCCGTTTGAAAAACCGAGCACGAAGCCGAGGATGCGCGACAGCATCAGGCCCATGAAGAACGTGAAGCCGAGCAGCACAAATACGCCGGCGGCGCTGTCTTTGGTCTTCTCGATGGCGAACATGAAGCCGAAGGCGATCGCGAAGAACGCCAGCATGCTCATGGCGGGGCTGGTGGCGGCGAACAGCGAGAAACCGGTGGCGAGGCCCACCCATGCCCCCAGCACTGTCGGAATCATGGACAGCGCCAGCAGCCAGTAGGTGTTCCGTAGCACGCGGTTGCGCGTTTCGACCGTGCTGACCGCGCCAGTGCGGCCAAAGCTATACGGATGTTCGTTCATGGTCTCTCCTTACGTCAGAAGCGTGTTGCGTAATGGTTGTGCTGCAGGTTCTGCAGCGGGTTGCGCAGCCGATCGTAGCGAATCGTGCAGCGCCTGCCGGATTTTGCCGCCGGTCGCAGGGTGTTCATCCCTAAGATCGGCGCGATGGCAGGGAGTTTCAATGGCCTCGAAATCTCCTCACGGCCTACGCTACCAGTATTCAGAAACTCCTGCTTGGAGTCTTTCAATGTTGTAAGGGTTCAATCGCAATCATACACGGGAACATGCTACAATAGCGGATTCATTTGAATCTGTAACCTCTTAATTTTTTTGGAGTTTTTATGGCGATCGAACGCACCCTGTCGATTATCAAGCCGGACGCAGTGACCAAGAACGTGATCGGCCAGATCTACAGCCGTTTCGAAAACGCTGGCCTGAAGATCGTGGCTTCGCGCATGGTGCACCTGTCGCGCGCCGCCGCGGAGAAGTTCTATGCTGTGCACGCCGCACGCCCGTTCTTCAAGGACCTGGTCGAATTCATGATCTCGGGCCCGGTGGTCGTGCAAGTGCTGGAAGGCGAAAACGCCATCCTGAAGCATCGTGACCTGATGGGCGCAACCGACCCGAAAAAGGCGGAAAAGGGCACGATCCGTGCTGACTTCGCCGACAGCATCGACGCTAACGCGGTGCACGGTTCGGACGCCGCTGAAACGGCATCGGTCGAAATCGCGTTCTTCTTCCCGCAAGTGAACGTCTACTCGCGTTAATACAGATTTGTGCCGTGCGATCCATGCGGCCGATTTGATTTATCGCACGAATCGCCCGGCAAAGTAGTAAGGTAAAAGCAGCAGGAATGGGCGCGAACGGCATTGCGTTCATGCAGCTTGTTGCATGAACGTAGTCTCGCACTGAAATGGCAGGATTCGATATGACGAGCAGTCCCACCGTCAACCTTCTCGACCTAGACGCCCAAGGGCTTGTCGCCTATTGCGACAGCCTGGGCGAGAAGCCGTTTCGCGCCAAGCAATTGCAGCGCTGGATTCACCAATACAACGCTGCCGATTTCGACGGCATGACCGATCTGGCGAAGTCCTTGCGCGAAAAGCTCAAGGGGCGCGCCACGATCTCGATGCCGGGCATCGTCAGCGACCACATTTCGACCGACGGCACACGCAAGTGGCTGATCGACGTCGGCAATAGCAACGCGGTCGAAACCGTTTTTATCCCCGAGGAAACGCGCGGCACGCTGTGCGTGTCGTCGCAAGCCGGGTGCGCGGTCAACTGCCGTTTCTGTTCGACCGGCAAGCAGGGGTTCTCGCGCAATCTCACCACCGGCGAAATCGTCGGCCAGTTGCGCATGGCCGAATTCGCGCTGCGCGCGTCGCGTGGCACGGCCGGCGGCCGGGCCGCGGGCGGTGACGGCAAGGGCGAGCGCGTGGTCACGAACGTCGTGATGATGGGCATGGGCGAGCCGCTGCTCAATTACGACGCGGTGGTGCCCGCCATGCGCCTGATGCTCGACGACAACGCATACGGCCTGTCGCGCCGGCGCGTCACGTTGTCCACCTCGGGCGTGGTGCCGATGATGGACCGGCTCGGCGCCGAATTGCCGGTGGCGCTTGCGGTCTCGTTGCATGCGCCTGGCGATCCGCTGCGCGACATGCTGGTGCCGCTGAACAAGAAGTATCCGCTGCGCGAATTGATGGCGGCTTGCCAGCGCTATCTGAAAGTCGCGCCGCGTGATTTCATTACGTTTGAATATTGCATGCTCGACGGCGTGAACGACAGCGAAGCGCAAGCACGCGAATTGCTGGCCCTCACGCGCGACGTACCGTGCAAATTCAACCTGATTCCGTTCAATCCGTTCCCGGAGTCGGGCCTCACCCGCTCGAAGCCGGAACAGATCAAGCGGTTTGCACAAGTGTTGATGGACGCGGGCGTCGTCACCACGGTGCGTAAAACACGCGGCGATGATATCGACGCTGCCTGCGGTCAGTTGGCCGGTGCGGTGAAAGACCGCACGCGTCTTGCTGAGCGCACCGGGAAGGCGGCGAAGGTAATCGAGGTTCGCGCCGTGTAATCGTGCTAGGCGGGCGGGGCGCCGGCGTTCGGTGGAAGTTCCACGAATGCGCGAAAGTCCTCGCCGCCACTCGCGATTGAAAAGAAAGTTTGCAGAAGCGATCGGAAGCGGCACATAGGGCCGCACATTTTGTTATAAACGGTCTGCGATTCGGGCGAGAGGCTTTAGCCCGTCCGGGCGCACAAGTGAAAAAGAATCGACGCGAAAGGATTTGGGATGAGTGAGCCGCAGCACCCGCAGCCGCACGACACAGACATGAACGAAGCCCATCCGGCGCCGGTCGCGCGGGCGGTGGCGCAGCCTGCAGTGCAACCGGGCCTGGATTCGTTGGCGGCGGTGGGCGCGCGCTTGACCCAGTTGCGCGAATCGAAAGGCTGGACGATCGACGACGTGTCGGCGCGCCTGAAGGTGTCCGCCGCCAAGCTTCGGGCGCTCGAATCGGGTGATATCAGCCACCTGCCGGATACGACGTTTGCGCTCGGCGTGGTGCGCAGCTACGCGAAGATGCTCGGCGCCGATTCCACCCCGTTCACGCAGGCCTTGCGCCGCGAGAAGGGCGTGCCTGCGCCGGATCTGTCGATGCCGGCGTCGTCGGGCAAGGATTTGCCGCGTGGCCGCGTGTCGCTGTCGCTCGGCGGTGGTGGGCAAAAGAGCCGCTCGTGGCTGTGGGGCGTGGCGGCGGTGATCGTCGCGGTGATCGCGCTCGCCATGTGGCATACCAATGGCGGCGATTCGTCGGCGTGGCTCGCGCGGTTGAAGGCGAGCGCGAACGGCGCCGCCGGTGGCGTGACCGGTGCATCGGGCGCGGTGGCGCAGGGCCAGCCGGCGGGTTCCGACGCAATGGCGGAAGAGGCGGCAGCTGCGCCGCAAACCCAGGTCGCAGCGGAGAATGCCGCGTCGGCCACGCCGATGCCCGCGCCGTTGCCTACCGGCACGGCGTCGTCTTCGGCGCCGCCCGTTACGGCAACAGCGGCTGCGCCGAAGGTGGCTTCGCAGGCCCAGGCGGCGCTTGTTGCCCCTGTTGCCCCGGGCGCGAGCGCGTCGACGGCAGCGGAGGCGCCTGCGGGCGCGGCGATCGTCGCGCTGCGCGTGACACAAGACAGCTGGTTCAGCGTGCGCGGCCAGGATGGTAAAGAGGTGTTCTCCGGCGTCGTGCGCGCGGGCGACACGAAGGAAGTGACGGGCGTGGCGCCTTTCAAGATCACGGTCGGCAACAAGGCGGGTCTCGAATCGTTGACGCTCGACGGCCAACCGGTCGATCCGTCGAAATACGCGGCGGCCAAGGGAAATGTGGCGCGTTTCGCGCTGCCTTGACAGATACGGTATACGCCGCGGCCAACCGGTCCGCGGCGCTTTTTCAATTCAGGCGCGACGTTTTTTGCGTGGCGCGTGCGGCGTAAATGGGTTTTTCGATGCAATCCGAAGCTCAATCCCAATCCAGTAGCAAGATCGTTTCCAGCGAGCCGGTGTTCGGCGGCCAGGCGGCGCGGCGCAAGTCGCATGCGGGCGACGTCCGTTGGGGCAGCCAGCTCGTCACGATCGGCGGCGATGCGCCGGTGCGCATCCAGTCGATGACCAACACGGACACCGCGGACGCGATCGGCACCGCGATCCAGATCAAGGAACTGGCGCAAGCCGGTTCCGAGCTGGTGCGCATCACGGTGAACACGCCGGAAGCGGCCGCGGCCGTGCCGGCCGTGCGCGAGCAGCTCGACCGCATGGGCGTGTCGGTGCCGCTCGTCGGCGATTTTCACTACAACGGCCATTTGCTGTTGCGCGATTACCCGGCGTGCGCGGAGTCGCTATCGAAGTACCGGATCAATCCGGGCAACGTCGGCCACGGCGCCAAACGCGACACGCAGTTTGCGCAGATGATCGAAGCGGCGGTGAAGTACGACAAGCCGGTGCGTATCGGCGTCAACTGGGGCAGTCTCGATCAGGATCTGCTCGCGAAGATGATGGACGAAAACGCCACGCGTTCCACGCCGTGGGAAGCGCAGAGCGTGATGTACGAAGCGCTGATCCAGTCGGCGATCGGTTCCGCTGAACGCGCGGTCGAACTCGGCCTCTCGCGCAACAAGATCATTCTGTCGTGCAAGGTCAGCGGCGTGCAGGACCTGATCGCCGTGTACCGTGAACTCGCGCGCCGTTGCGAATTCGCGCTGCATCTCGGCTTGACCGAAGCGGGCATGGGTTCGAAAGGCATCGTGGCGTCGACGGCGGCTTTGTCCGTGTTGCTGCAGCAAGGCATCGGCGACACGATCCGGATTTCGCTGACGCCGGAACCGGGCGCGTCGCGCACGGGCGAAGTGATCGTCGGTCAGGAAATCTTGCAGACCATGGGTCTGCGCTCGTTCACGCCGATGGTGATCGCGTGCCCCGGTTGCGGCCGTACCACCAGCACGCTGTTCCAGGAATTGGCGTCGCAAATCCAGACCTATCTGCGCACGCAGATGCCGGTGTGGCGCGATCAATATCCCGGCGTCGAAAAGATGCACGTCGCGGTGATGGGCTGCATCGTCAACGGTCCGGGCGAATCGAAGCAGGCGAACATCGGCATCAGCTTGCCGGGTTCGGGCGAAAATCCGGCCGCGCCGGTGTTCATCGACGGCGAGAAGGTCAAGACGCTGCGCGGCGAGAACATCGCGCGAGAATTCCAGCAAATCGTGAGTGACTACGTCGAGCGCCGCTACGGTCGTGTAGAAGCAGGTCGCACCGCGGCACTCAACTAAACATCGTCGATCGAATACAGATGACTGAACAGAAGAAAAAGCTCGAGAAGCTGTCCGGCGTGAAGGGCATGAACGACATCCTTCCGCAGGAAGCCGGGCTGTGGGAATTTTTCGAAACGACCGTCAAGTCGATGCTGCGTTCGTACGGATACCAGAATATTCGTACGCCGATCATCGAGCATACGCAGTTGTTCAAGCGCGGCATCGGCGAAGTGACCGACATCGTCGAGAAAGAGATGTACAGCTTTACCGACGCATTGAACGGTGAAAATCTGACAATGCGTCCGGAAAACACCGCGGCGGTCGTGCGCGCGGCGATCGAACACAACATGCTGTACGACGGCCCGAAGCGGTTGTGGTACATCGGTCCCATGTTCCGTCACGAGCGTCCGCAGCGTGGCCGCTATCGCCAGTTCCACCAGGTCGGCGTGGAAGCGTTGGGCTTTGCCGGTCCGGACGCCGACGCTGAAATCATCATGATGTGCCAGCGTCTGTGGGACGACCTCGGCTTGATGGGCATCAAGCTCGAAATCAATTCGCTGGGTCTCGCTGAAGAACGCGCGGCGCATCGCGTCGAATTGATCGCGTACCTCGAAAAGCACATGGACGTGCTCGACGAAGACGCGAAGCGCCGTCTCTACACGAACCCGCTGCGCGTGCTGGACACGAAGAATCCGGCCATGCAGGAAGTCGCGCAGAACGCGCCGAAGCTGATCGATTTTCTCGGCGAAGAATCGCGCGTGCACTTCGAAGGTCTGCAGCGCATTCTGAAGGCGAACAACATTCCGTTCACGATCAATCCGCGTCTCGTGCGCGGTCTCGATTATTACAATCTGACGGTGTTCGAGTGGGTGACCGACAAGCTCGGCGCGCAGGGCACCGTGGCGGCCGGCGGTCGTTACGATCCGCTGATCGAACAGCTCGGCGGCAAGGCAACGGCCGCATGCGGCTGGGCGCTGGGCATCGAACGCATTCTCGAATTGCTGAAGGAAGAAGACCTCGTGCCCGAGGACGAAGGTTGCGACGTGTACGTGGTCCATCAGGGCGACGCGGCGCGCGAGCAGGCCTTCATCATCGCCGAACGTCTGCGCGACACGGGTCTCGACGTGATCCTGCATTGCAGCGCCGACGGTCAAACGGCCAGCTTCAAATCGCAGATGAAGCGTGCCGACGCGAGCGGCGCGGCCTTCGCGGTGGTGCTCGGTGAAGACGAGATCGCCAACGGCACGGTCGGCGTGAAACCGCTGCGCGATACAAATTCTAACGGCGGTAAAAACGAGCAACATAACGTGCCGGCCGAAGACTTGACCGAATTTCTAATCAATGCGATGGTTGCAACCGCCGAAGACGGCGACGACTGATCGCGATGTCGTCGGGCCCCCTGGCTCGACACGCACACGTATCAAGAAAGAGGAAATCGCCGGGCAATGAGTTACCACGACGAACAAGAATCGATTGAAGGTCTGAAGGCATGGTGGGCGCAGTGGGGCAATGCAACCACATGGATCGTGCTGGTGGCGCTGGTTGTCGCAGCTGGCTGGAACGGCTGGAATTTCTGGCAGCGGCGCCAGGCGGCGGAAGCCGCGGTGCTGTATGACCAGGTGCAGCAAGCCGTGGCGTCGGGCGACAAGGCGAAGATCACGCGCGTCGCCGCCGACATGGAAGACAAGTTCAGCCGCACCGCGTATGCGCAGATGACCGCGCTGGGCGCCGCCAAGGCGCTGTACGTAGCGGGCGACGAAGCGGCTGCGAAAGCGCAACTGCAATGGGCCGTCGATCACGCGAAGGACGAGGAGTTCAAGCAGATCGCCAAGCTGCGTCTGGCTTCGCTGCTGCTCGACGAGAAGGCTTACGACCAGGGTCTCGCGTTGCTCGCCGAACCGCAGTCCGACGCGTTCAAGGGCATCGTGGCGAACGGCCGCGGTGACCTGCTCGCGGCTCAAGGCAAGCGCGACGATGCGCGCGCGGCCTACAAGCTCGCGCTCGACTCGCTGTCGAAAACCGATAGCTCGGCACGCCAGTTGATTCAGTTCAAGCTGGACGCGCTCGGTGGCTAAACGCCGCGTGCAGCGCGCCGCATGCAACGACCAACCGGTCTCCTTTAATTAATTTCCTGAATGCTTCGTCCACCGATGAATCTGCTGAAACGTTACGCTGTGCCCGTTGTCTGTGCGATGACCGTCCTCGCCATGGCGGCCTGCTCATCCACGAAAGACGAGCGCCGCGAGCCAACGCCGCTCACCGAGTTCAAACCCGTGCTCGACGTGCAGCAGGTCTGGAAGACGAGCGTCGGCAAGGCGGGCCGTTACCTGTTCTCGCCGGTCGCGGTCGGCGATGCGGTCTATGCAGCAGGCGCGAACGGCTCGGTTGCGAAGATCGACGCGCAAACCGGTAAGGACGTCTGGCGCGTCAAGCTGCGCGACGATCTCTCGGCGGGTGTGGGCAGCGACGGCACGCTGACCGCGGTGGGCGGCCTGAAGGGCGACGTCTATGTGCTCGGCGCAGACGGCAAGCAATTGTGGACCGCGAAGGCGCCGGGCGAAATCATCTCGCCGCCGCTCGTCGGCAACGGGCTCGTGGTGGTGCGCACGGTCGATGGCCAGATTATCGCGTTCAACGCGCAAACCGGCGAACAGAAGTGGAATTACCGCAACCGCGCGGTGCCGCTCAATCTGCGCGTATCGTCAGGCATGACCTTCGCGGGCGACGTGGCTGTGCTGGCCGGCTTCCCCGGCGGCTCTTTCGCCGCGATCAATCTGCAGTCGGGCGACAACTACTGGCAGACGCCGGTGTCGTACCCGAAGGGCGTGACGGAAGTGGAGCGCATCAACGACGTGACCGGTCCGCCCACGCTGGTCGGTTCGCAAACTTGCGCGGTGACGTTCCAAGGCCAGATTGGCTGTTTCGACGCGAACTCGGGCCGCGCGGTGTGGGAAAAAGCATTCTCGAGCACGAGCGGTCTGGCGCAGGATGACCGCGCCGTGGTGGCGCCCGACGACTGGTCGGTGGTGTCGGCGTTCGACGTCAACAGCGGCAACCCGCTGTGGAAGAACGACAAGCTGAAAAACCGCGACCTCAGCGTGCCGTTCCTGCTGGGTCATGCCGCGGTGATGGGCGACTACCAGGGTTACGTGCATTTCCTGTCGCGCGACGACGGCACGCTCGTGGCGCGCGCGAAGACCGACGGCAGTGCGATTACCGCCGCGCCGGTTCTGTCCGGCGAAACGCTGGTAGTGCAGACGCACGACGGCGATCTGTACGGCTACCGCCCGCGCTAATCGCAGAGGTTGATCGCCGTCAAACGTGCGGGCCGGCTTTGCCGGCCGCGCGCGTTTTTATTGTGTAGTGGAGTCAGTAGAAAAATATTCCGCCGGACTGGCTGGTCCGGCAAGTCGGATCAGGTCGGTATGCAAATTCGCGCACGTGGCCATCGGTGGCTGCTTGCGGCGCCACCTTCGGGGCGATCTTCGTAAATACCGCAGAGAATCGCATGCGAACCGGCATGCGAGCCGTCGAGCAGGAAAGACTGAACCTGGCGGCCCCTTGGCGCTGCCCATACAGCCAAACCCCCGTCCGCCCGGGTGCGCATATTGACAGCGCAGTCGGAGCTGGCCGAATTCGTGATAATTTTCGTCAAACGCTGCCGTGTAGCGGCCGCATGGCGTCGCTACGCGGCCGGTCGATTTCGATCCCGCGTTTCACTGTGAACAACATCTGATGAAACCCGTTATTGCCCTGGTTGGGCGCCCCAATGTGGGGAAATCCACGCTGTTCAACCGTCTCACGCGCACGCGTGATGCACTGGTTGCCGACTTGCCCGGTCTCACCCGCGATCGCCACTACGGCGAAGGGCGCGCCGGCGATCGGCCGTATCTGGTCGTCGATACGGGCGGCTTCGAGCCGGTCGCCAAAGACGGCATCCTGCACGAGATGGCGCGTCAAACGCGTCAGGCGGTCGAGGAATCGGACGTCGTCGTGTTCATCGTCGACGGCCGCACCGGTCTCGCGCCGCAAGATAAATCGATCGCCGACTATCTGCGCAAGACGGGCCGGCCGATTTTCCTCATCGTGAACAAGGCGGAGGGGATGAAGTACAGCGCCGTCGCCGCCGACTTCTACGAACTCGGTCTCGGCGACCCGCGCGCGATTTCCGCCGCGCACGGCGACGGCGTGACGGAAATGATCAACGAGGCGCTCGGCGTCGCGTACGCCGGCCAGCCGGAAGAGGGCGACGAGGAGAAGGCGGCGCGCGGCGTGAAGATCGCGATCGTCGGCCGGCCGAACGTCGGCAAGTCGACGTTGATCAACGCGCTGGTGGGCGAGGAGCGCGTGATCGCGTTCGACATGCCCGGCACCACGCGCGATTCGATCTACGTCGACTTCGAACGGCAGGGCAAGCCGTACACGCTGATCGACACGGCCGGTCTGCGCCGCCGCGGCAAGGTGTTCGAAGCGATCGAGAAATTCTCGGTAGTGAAAACGCTGCAGTCGATCTCGGACGCGAACGTCGTGATCCTGCTGCTCGACGCGCGCCAGGACATCTCGGAGCAGGACGCGCACATCGCCGGCTTCGTGGTGGAGCAGGGCCGTGCGCTGGTGGTGGGTGTGAACAAGTGGGACGGTCTCGATCCGCATGTGCGCGACCGCACCAAGGCGGACCTCGAGCGCAAACTAAAATTCCTCGACTTCGCCAAATTCCATTTCATTTCCGCCGCTGAAAAAACCGGAATCGGTCCGCTCATGCGTTCGGTCGACGACGCCTACGCCGCCGCGATGGCCAAGCTGCCGACGCCGAAGCTCACGCGCGCGCTGATCGACGCGGTGGAATTCCAGCAGCCGCGCCGGCGCGGTCCGGTGCGTCCGAAATTGCGCTACGCGCACCAGGGCGGACAGAATCCGCCGATCATTGTGATTCACGGCAACGCACTCGATGCGATCACCGAAACGTACAAACGCTACCTCGAAAACCGCTTCCGGGAAACTTTCAAGCTGACTGGGACTCCATTGCGAATAGAGTTCAGATCATCGACGAACCCTTACGCGGACAAAGGCTGAAACCCGCGTGTGTGCTGGGTTTGGCCGCATGGACCGGGCCCTCGCGCAAAAATGAAAATCGGCTATAGTGTAGCGGTTGACGGCGGATCTCTTTTTCCTTCGTCGTCAATTCAGTCAACCTGCAAAAAAATACGGAGTTTGCTATGAGCAACAAAGGGCAATTGTTACAAGACCCGTTTTTGAACGCACTGCGTAAAGAGCATGTGCCGGTGTCGATCTACCTGGTCAACGGCATCAAGCTTCAAGGGAACATCGAATCGTTCGACCAGTACGTCGTGTTGCTCAGGAATACGGTCACCCAGATGGTCTACAAGCACGCAATTTCGACTGTCGTGCCTGCCCGCCCGGTGAATTTCCACCCGGATTCCGAACAGTCCTAACCCCCGTCGCGGCCGGCGTAGCGTCGCCCGTTGGCGATTACTCCCGGCCGCCTCATTTTGATACCCTCCAATTTGATCAATGCAGCGCTTGTCGGCATCGACTTCGGTAAGATCGATTTCGAAGCCAGTCTCGAAGAACTCAGCCTGCTCGCGCAAAGCGCGGGCGCAAATCCCTTAGTCACCCTCACGGGGCGCCGGTCCAGTCCCGACGCCAAGATGTTCGTCGGCAGCGGCAAGGCCGAAGAACTGCGTCTCGCGTGTGAGGCGAACGACATCGAACTCGTCATTTTCAATCACGCTCTGGCCCCTGCGCAGCAGCGCAATCTGGAGCAGGCGCTTAACCGGCGCGTGGTCGATCGCACGAGTCTCATCCTCGATATTTTTGCGCAACGCGCCCGCAGCCACGAAGGCAAGCTGCAGGTGGAGCTCGCGCAATTGCAGTATCTGTCGACGCGGCTGATCCGCGCGTGGACTCACCTCGAGCGCCAGAAAGGCGGTATCGGTTTGCGCGGCCCCGGCGAAACGCAGCTCGAAACCGACCGCCGTTTGATCGGCGAGCGCATCAAGGCGCTCAAGACGCGGCTCGAAAAATTGCGCCGTCAGCATGGCACGCAGCGCCGCCAGCGCTCGCGCAATCAGACCATGTCGGTCTCGCTGGTCGGCTACACGAACGCGGGCAAATCCACGCTGTTCAATGCGCTGACCAAGGCCCAGGCGTATGCCGCCGACCAACTGTTCGCCACGCTGGATACGACGTCGCGGCGCGTCTATCTCGGCGACGAAGCAGGGCAGGTGGTGGTGTCCGATACGGTCGGCTTCATCCGCGAATTGCCTCACCAACTGGTGGCGGCGTTCCGCGCCACGCTCGAGGAAACCATTCATGCCGACTTGCTGCTGCACGTGGTCGACGCGTCGAGCGCGGTGCGCCTCGACCAGATCGATCAGGTGAACGAGGTGTTGCACGCAATCGGTGCGGACACGATCCGGCAGGTGCTGGTGTTCAACAAGATCGACGCGGTGCCGGAGTTGGCGGCCCGTGGCGACGCGGTCGAGCGGGACGAGTATGGTAATATTTCGCGCGTCTTTTTGAGCGCGCGCACGGGGCAAGGTCTGGATACATTGCGCGCTGCCATCGCTGAGATCGCTACTGCCGAACCTCTTCCCGATACGCTGGTCGATCTGTCGGAAGAAGACCGGTCGGCAGCACCACGCGACGACCGCAAGGTCCCAGAACTCGGGCACTGACCCGTTCCAATTGCACTGACCCGCTGTCTACTCTGGTGAACGAACACAGGTGAACGATTACAACGAGCGGAGTATCTGGCTGCGCATGCGCGCCATGCTTTCACTGAACGATCCGCGCTGGGGCCGGGGCGATGGCAACGGCAATGGCGAGCGCCAACGGCCCAACGAACCCAGGCGTCCGCAGAATGGCAAGGACGGTGAAGGCCCGCCCGATCTCGACGAGATGTGGCGCGATTTCAACCGCCGTTTGAGCCGCGTGTTCGGCCGCAAGGGCGGCGGCGCGGGCGGCGGCCGCCCGGACAACGGACGTGGCGCGCGCATCGGCGTGGGTATCGTGATCGGCGTGCTGATCGCGATCTACCTCGGCAGCGGCGTGTTCGTCGTGCAGGATGGTCAGGCCGCCGTCGTGATGCAGTTCGGCAAGTATCGCTACACCGCGGGACAGGGCGTGCATTGGCGTCTGCCGTATCCGTTCGAGGCGCACGATCTCGTCAATATCGGCCAGATCCGCCAGGTGGAAGTGGGCCGCAACAATGTGGTGCGTCTCGCGAACGTGAAGGACGCCTCGATGCTCACGCACGACGCAGACATCGTCGACGTGCGCTTTGCGGTGCAGTACCAGGTGAAGAAGCCGACCGACTATCTGTTTCGCAGCGTCGATCCCGACCAGAGCGTGATGCAGGCCGCACAGGCGGCGGTGCGCGGCATTATTGGCGCGCGCGGCACCAACGATATTCTCTATCAGGATCGCGAAACAATTCGCCAGCAACTGGTGGCCGCGATCCAGCAATCCCTGGATGAATACCAGTCCGGCCTCGCCGTCACCGGTGTGACGATTCAGGGCGTGCAGGCGCCCGACCAGGTGCAGGCCGCTTTCGACGATGCCGCCAAAGTGCGTCAGGAAAACGAGCGTGCCAAGCGCGAGGCAGAGGCCTATGCCGCGGATCTCTTGCCGCGCGCGCAGGCCGACGTGGCCCACCAGATCGACGAGGCCAAAACGTATAGCGACAAGACGGTGGCCCAGGCACAGGGCGACGCCGAGCGCTTCAAGCAGGTTTACGCGCAGTACTCGAAAGCGCCCGCGGTGATTCGCGAGCGCATGTACCTGGAAACCATGCAGCAAATCTATTCGAATACGACCAAGGTGTTTGTGGACAGCAAGAGCGGCAACAACGTGCTGTATCTGCCGCTCGACAAGCTGGTCGAGCAGACCCGTCAGCGCGTTGCCGACGCCGCGGCCGCATCGGGTGCCACCGCTGCTGCGGCAGCCACTGCCACGCCGCAAGCGCCGGGCAGCGCCGCCGCGCCGTCCGCCGCCGCTTCCGCGCCTGCCGTGGTTGCGACGCCGGCGAGCCAGGCCGCGGCCGGCAGCGACGCACTCCGCTCACGCGACTCCTTCCGCAGCCGTACGCGCGAAGACGACGTTCAATAAGGAGCGCACAACATGAACAAGATCATTGCGCTCGTGGTTGCGGTCGTCATCGTGCTGCTCGCCGCCTCCTCGATGGTATTCGTCGTCGATCAGCGGCATATGGCGGTGTTGTCGTCGCGTGGCGACAGCGCGCCCACGCTGCTCGGCCCGGGGCTGCACGTCAAACTGCCGCCGCCGCTGCAAACGGTCACGCTGGTCGATAGCCGCATCCAGTCGCTCGACGCGCCGGATGAGGACCGCTTCGTCACGTCCGACAAAACCGACCTGCTGGCCAATCCGGTCGTCAAATACCGCGTGACCGATCCGCTGAAGCTGATCGCCGAAACAAAGGGCGACGTGCAAAGTCTGCCGGACCGGCTCGCGCTGGTGTCGCGCAGCGCGCTCGGCGATGCTTTCGCCAGATACACGCTGACCGATGCGCTGGCCAGGCAGCAGGCCGTCGCCGACGAAGCACGCGGCGCGATGGACAAGGTCGCGGCCTCGCTCGGCGTTTCGGTGCTCGACGTGCAGTTGACGCGCGTCGATTTCCCGGCGTCGATGGCCGACTCGGTCTACAAGCGAATGATCGCCGCACGCCAGCAGATCGCAGCCGACGAGCGCGCGAAAGGCGCTGCCGAGGCCGGTCAGATCAAGGCGGACGCGATCGTCAAGCAGCAGGCGATTCTCGCTGACGGCTACCGCCAGGCGCAGACCATCAAGGGCGACGGCGACGCGAAGGCAGCGGAAATCGCCGCCGCCGCGTACGGCAGCGACCCGCAGTTCTACCAGTTCTATCAAAGCATGCAGGCATACCGGAACACCTTCAAGCCAGGCGACGTGATCGTGGTCGACCCGAGCAGCGAGTTCTTCCGCTTCATGCGTAGCCCGACCGGCGGCGCCGCCCCGGACGCTTCCGCGGCCTCGCGCAAACCCTGATAACCGGAACGCCGCGGCATCCGCATCGCGGCCCCTTCATTCGCATGGATATAGCCGGCTCGTTACTGCTCGCGATCGCATTGATGCTGATTATCGAGGGAATGTTCCCGTTCGTTTTTCCGAGCGCCTGGCGCGACACGTTCCGTAAAATAGCGGAACGGCCGCAGCATCAGATTCGCATGGGCGGGCTGATCGTGATGGTGCTCGGGCTGATTCTGCTGTTCATCGTGACCTGAGGCGCGCCGCGCTCACGGCCCGACGGCGCGCGCGGTTGCATCAGAGCAGCGAGCGTGACGGCGCCAGTCGCGATTGACGCGCGTTGGCCGAAGAGGGCGATGCTGGTGCCCGCGGACCTCCGCCGAGGTTTTCCGGAGTCCTCGGTAACCGCCAGAATCGAGCCGCCGTCCGCCATTCACACTCACTTACCGGCGCACCCAGCCGCCGTGTTCAACGTCGTAGGACTGCATCGATGTCGATTTGGTTACTTCCCGAGAATATCGCCGACGTGCTGCCGTCGGAAGCCCGCAAGATCGAAGAGTTGCGGCGCCATTTGCTGGATCGTTTCCGCTCGTACGGCTACGAGATGGTGATGCCGCCGCTGCTCGAGTACATCGAGTCGCTGCTCACCGGCGGCGGACACGATCTGGATCTGCGCACCTTCAAGCTCGTCGATCAGCTCTCCGGGCGCACGCTCGGTCTGCGGGCCGACATCACGCCGCAGGTCGCGCGTATCGATGCGCACTTGCTGAACCGTCAGGGCGTGACGCGTCTGTGTTACGCGGGCAACGTGGCGCATACGCGCCCGCGCGGCTTGCACGCCACGCGTGAGCAGATCCAGATCGGCGCGGAAATCTACGGTCATGCCGGCCTTGAAGCGGACCTGGAAATCCAGCAGCTGATGCTCGACGCGCTGCGTCTGGCCGGCCTCGCGAAAGTGCGGCTCGATCTGTGCCACGCAGGCGTGCTCGCTGCGCTGATCGAAGGCGAACCGGCCGCGGCCGAACTGGGCCAGGCGCTCTACGACGCCTTGGCAGGCAAGGACGTGCCGCGTCTTGCCGAATTGACCGCCGGTCTCACGCCGGTCACACGCGACGCATTGCGCGCGCTGCCCACGCTGTACGGCGACGCCTCGGTGCTCGAGGAAGCCCGTGCCCGTTTGCCGAACGCGCCGGCCATCGCCCGCGCGCTCGACGACCTCGCGTTCCTCGCGAGCCAGGTGGAGGGCGCCGAAGTGATGATCGACCTCGCCGATTTGCGCGGCTACACGTACCACAGCGGTGTGATGTTCTCGGCGTATGTCGACGGCGTGCCGAACGCGGTGGCGCGCGGTGGCCGTTACGACCACGTGGGCCAGGCCTACGGCCGCGCACGCGCGGCAACGGGCTTTTCGCTCGATCTGCGCGAAGTGGCGCGCATCTCGCCGGTTGAAGCTCGCAGCAGCGCGATTCTTGCGCCGTGGCAGCACGACGACGCATTGCGCGTGAGCGTCGCCGCGCTGCGCGATGCGGGCGAAGTCGTGATTCAGGCGCTGCCCGGCCACGAGCACGATCTGGACGAATTCGCTTTCGACCGCGTGTTGGTCGAGCGCAACGGTGCATGGGTCGTCGAACCGCGCGCTTAAGTGCGTTCCGTTCGATCCGCACGAGGACCATCCTCAGGGCATTTCAGCAGGCGTCCGTAGCGTCGCCGGACCCGGCGCGGTCCTTGGGCCGTGCTACTTTCGCTATCCCCCCATAACGTGCATACCGTTGAGCGGAAACGGAAAAATTCGGAAGGTTCCGCGAAGATAGGTAGAATACGTTTTTAACCAGCTTACGAAACAACATGTCTGCCAGCGCAGTGAATCTGAACCCCGGGCGCAACGTCGTCGTCGTGGGAACCCAGTGGGGTGATGAGGGCAAGGGCAAGATCGTCGACTGGCTGACGGACCACGCTCAAGGCGTTGTTCGCTTCCAGGGCGGTCACAATGCCGGCCACACGCTTATCATCGGCGGCAAGAAAACCATCTTGCGTCTGATTCCGTCGGGCATCATGCATCCCGGCGTCGCGTGCTACATCGGCAATGGCGTCGTGTTGTCGCCGGAAGCGCTGTTCAAGGAAATCGGCGAGCTCGAAGCCGCTGGCGTCGACGTTCAGAAGCGCCTCTTCATTTCCGAAGCCACCACCCTGATTCTGCCGTACCACATTGCCATCGACCAGGGCCGCGAAGCGCGCCGTGGCGCGAGCAAGATCGGCACCACCGGCCGCGGCATCGGCCCGGCTTATGAAGACAAGGTGGCGCGCCGCGGCTTGCGCGTGCAGGACCTGTTCGAGCCGGAAACTTTCGCCGAACGTCTGCGTGAAAACCTCGATTACCACAACTTCGTGCTCACGCAATACCTGGGTGTCGCCGCTGTCGACTTCCAGCAAACGCTCGACACGATGCTGAGTTATGCCGACCGTCTGAAGCCGATGGTGACCGACGTGTCGCGCCGTCTCTACGACGAAAACGCGGCCGGCAACAATCTGCTGTTCGAAGGCGCGCAAGGCACGCTGCTCGACATCGACCACGGCACCTATCCGTTCGTCACGTCGAGCAACTGCGTGGCCGGTGCGGCCACCGCGGGCGCGGGCGTTGGTCCGCAAAAGCTGCACTACATTCTCGGCATCACCAAGGCGTATTGCACACGCGTCGGCTCGGGCCCGTTCCCGAGCGAACTGTACGACGCGGACAACGCCGCCCGTCAGGAAGCGATCGGCCTCGAACTCGCCACCGTCGGCAAGGAATTCGGCTCGGTCACCGGCCGTCCGCGCCGCACCGGCTGGCTCGACGTCGCCGCGCTGCGCCGCTCGATCCAGATCAACGGCGTATCGGGTCTATGCATGACCAAGCTCGACGTGCTCGACGGCCTCGACGAAGTGAAGCTGTGCGTCGGCTACACGGTCGACGGCAAGCACGTCGATCTGCTGCCGCGCGGCGCATCGGAAGTCGCGCGTTGCGAGCCGGTGTACGAAACCTTCGTGGGCTGGAAGGAAAGCACGGTCGGCATCAAGGAATGGGACAAGCTGCCCGCCAATGCGCGTGCGTATCTGTCGCGCGTGCAGGAAGTTGCGGGCATTCCGATCGACATGGTGTCGACCGGTCCGGATCGCGACGAGACCATTCTGTTGCGTCATCCGTTCAAGGTTTAAGCGATGGTGCAAGGTGTACCCATGATTGCGATGAAAGATCCGCGCAACGACGACAAGAACCTGTGGGTCGGCTGGGACGAGTATCACCGGCTGATCGAACTGCTGGCGCTGGCCGTGCACGAGTCGGGCTGGAAGTTCGACAAGATCCTGTGTCTCGCGCGCGGCGGTTTGCGCGTCGGCGATCAGCTCTCACGCATCTACGATCTGCCGCTCGCGATTCTCGCCACCAGTTCGTACCGTGAAGCGGCCGGCACGGAGCAGGGCGAACTCGACATCGCGCAATACATCACGATGACGCGCGGCGAACTGCACGGCAATGTGCTGCTGGTCGACGACCTGGTCGATTCCGGCGTGACGCTGGCGCGCGTGCAGCAGCATCTGAAGGAGCGTTATCCGGCGATCACCGCAGTGCGTTCGGCGGTGCTCTGGTACAAGGGCTGCTCGAAAGTGAAGCCCGACTATCACGTGCAGTATCTGCCCACCAATCCGTGGATTCATCAGCCGTTCGAGGAGTGGGACACGGTTCGTCCGCACAACCTCGGCGCGTGGATCAAGCGAGGCACTGCGCAAGCACAGGAGTCGCCGGGGGCGTGATGCGCACTTCGGCGTCGCATCGGGTCGTACCCAGAAAACGGAGTCCGGTTGGGCTCCGTTTTTTTGTGCGCGCCGTGCGCGTATCACCGCCTGGCGCTTCGCGAACGGCGCAATGGCAGGCGCCGCCGACGATACGCCTGGCCCGGCAGACGCGCCCATATCGCAGTGCTACACTGCGCGGACCATCCACGTGGTGTATCCACAACAAGCCGGGCGGCGCTAAGCGGGCAGTTTAGAATAGCGGTCGTTTTTTCCGCTCAGGGAACGGATTTCCTCGCCTCTATGACAGATAACAATCACGTGCACAAACAGCCTCTGCCTTCGCTCGCGATTGCAGCGATCGGAGTGGTGTTCGGCGATATCGGCACGAGCCCGCTGTACGCGCTGAAAGAGGCGTTCAGCCCGTCACACGGTATTCCTCTCACCGAGCAATCGATCCTCGGCGTGATATCGCTGATGTTCTGGGCGATTGTGATCGTCGTCGGCGTCAAGTATGTGTGGTTCGTGATGCGTGCCGACAACAACGGCGAAGGCGGCGTCCTCGCTCTAATGGCGCTGGCGCTGCGCTCTCTCGAAGATAAATCGAAAATGGCCGGCTTGCTGATGATGCTCGGCATCTTCGGCGCCTGCATGTTCTATGGCGACGCGGTGATCACGCCGGCGATTTCGGTGATGTCGGCGGTGGAGGGCCTCGAGATCGCCGCGCCTCACCTGTCGCATCTGGTGGTGCCGCTGACCATCGTGATCCTTGTGCTGCTGTTCTGGATCCAGCGGCACGGCACGGCCATGGTCGGGCGTCTGTTCGGCCCGATCATGCTGGTATGGTTCGCGGTGCTCGCGGTGCTCGGCCTCTGGCACATCATGCAATCTCCGAACGTGATTCGCGCACTGAATCCGTACTACGCCTACACGTTCATGGCTACGCACGTGTTGCAGGCCTATGTGGTGCTCGGCTCGGTCGTGCTGGTGCTGACCGGCGCCGAAGCGCTGTACGCCGATATGGGCCATTTCGGCGCGAAGCCGATCCGCATGGCCTGGTATGCGTTGGTGATGCCGTCGCTGGTGCTCAATTATTTCGGCCAGGGCGCGCTGCTGATGCACGACCCGAAGGCCATCGAAAACCCATTCTTTCTGCTCGCACCGGATTGGGCCGTGCTGCCGCTCGTCGTGCTGTCGACGGTGGCGACCGTGATCGCCTCGCAAGCGGTGATTTCCGGCGCCTATTCGTTGACGAGCCAGGCGATCCAGCTCGGCTACGTGCCGCGCATGAAGATCCTGCACACGTCGGAACTGGCGATCGGTCAGATCTATGTGCCGGTGGTGAACTGGATGCTGCTGTTCATCATTTTGTGCATCGTGATTGCGTTCAAGAGTTCGGACAATCTTGCCGCCGCATACGGCATCGCGGTGACGGCGACGATGGTGATCACGACGATCCTCGCGTGCGTCGTGATGGTGAATGTGTGGAACTGGAACAAGTTCCTCGTGGCGTTGATCATCGGCGTGTTCATGGTGGTCGATTTAGGCTTTTTCGGCGCCAATCTGCTGAAGGTCGAGGAGGGCGGCTGGCTGCCGCTCGGTATCGGCGCGTTGCTGTTCTTCCTGCTGATGACCTGGTTCAAGGGCAGGATGATCGTCAAGGAGCGCACAGCCGCCGACGGTATTCCGCTCATGCCGTTCCTGCAAGGGCTGCTCGCGCATCCGCCGCACCGCGTCTCGGGTACGGCGATCTATCTGACCGGCAGCGATACGCTCGTGCCCGTGAGCTTGCTGCACAACCTGAAGCACAACAAGGTGCTGCACGAACGCACCATCTTCCTGACGTTCGTGACGCGCGACATTCCGTATGTGAACGACGCGGAGCGCGTGACGGTCAGGGATATCGAGGGTGGCCTGTATCTCGTGAAGGCGGCGTATGGCTTCAATGAAACGCCCGATGTGAAGGCGGTGCTGCTCGAAGTGGGCCGCACGCACGACATGACCTTCGAGATGATGGACACGTCGTTCTTCCTCGCGCGTGAAACGGTGGTGCCGACGCAATTGCCGGGCATGTCGGTGTGGCGCGAACGTGTGTTCGCATGGATGCACCAGAACGCCGCGAAGCCGACCGACTTCTTCAGCATTCCGGCCAATCGGGTGGTGGAGTTGGGTACGAAGATCGAGATCTGACAGCGGAGTTGCCGCTGGATCGTGAGCGCCTCGCATGCCGAGGGGCGCGAAGAAAAGCCCACGCAAATATGCGTGGGCTTTTTGTTGTGTACTCGGTTTCGTGGCTCGGTTCGCCGCTTTATCTGGCTAACGTTCAACACATGAACATCAGCGCACGAACGCATTCAGCGCGTGAGCGAATCACGCACCGAACGCGCGAACTTACTTCTGCTTGAGCTTGGCGAAAGCCGCGGCCATCGCGCCGCCCGTTTCCGGCTCACGCGAGCGCGGTTGCTGCGCGCCGCGCCCGCCGCCACCCGAGCGGCCAGAGCCGCCGCGGTCCTGCTGCGCGCCGCCACCGCTGCGCGGCGCCGCTGCGGCGCCGAACTCGTCGGCGAGGCGCATGGTGAGCGCGATCCGCTGACGCTTCACGTCCACCTCGAGCACTTTCACCTTGACGATCTGCCCGGCCTTGACGACTTCATGCGGGTCCTTGATGAACTTCGCCGACATGGCCGATACGTGTACCAGACCGTCCTGATGCACGCCCACGTCGACGAACGCGCCGAAGGCCGCCACGTTCGTCACGACGCCTTCGAGTACCATGCCCGGCGTCAGATCGCTGACCTTCTCGACGCCTTCGCGGAACGTCGCGGTCTTGAACTCGGGACGCGGGTCGCGGCCCGGCTTTTCAAGTTCGAGCAGAATGTCGCGCACGGTTGGCAGGCCGAAACGCTCGTCGACGAATTCGGTCGGCGACAGGCCGCGCAGCGCCTCGCGATTGCCCAGCACTTCACCGACATGCCTGTTGATTTTCGCGAGCATCCGTTCGACGACCGGATACGCTTCCGGGTGAACCGACGAGCGGTCGAGCGGATTCTCGCCGTTGTTGATGCGCAGGAAGCCTGCCGCTTGCTCGAAGGTCTTGTCGCCCAGACGCGGCACCTTGCGCAGATGTTCACGCGACGGGAACGGACCATTCGCATCGCGATAGTCGACGATGTTGCGCGCCAGCGTTGCGTTCAGACCCGACACGCGGGCAAGCAGCGCGACGGAGGCGGTATTCGCATCCACGCCGACCGCGTTCACGCAATCCTCGACCACCGCGTCGAGCGAGCGGGCCAGTTCGCGCTGATTCACGTCGTGCTGATACTGGCCGACGCCGATCGCCTTCGGCTCGATCTTCACCAGTTCCGCGAGCGGATCCTGCAGGCGGCGCGCAATCGACACCGCGCCGCGCAGCGACACGTCCATGTCGGGGAATTCCTTCGCCGCGAGTTCGGAGGCCGAGTACACCGACGCGCCGGCTTCGGACACGACGATCTTCTGCAGCTTGAACTCCGGATGACGCGCGATCAGTTCGCTCGCGAGCTTGTCCGTTTCACGCGACGCCGTGCCGTTGCCGATGCTGATCAGCTCGGCCTGCGTCTGCGCGCAGATGCGCGCGAGTTTCGCGATCGAGCCGTCCCAATCGCGGCGCGGCTCGTGCGGGTAGATCGTGTCCGTGGCGAGCACCTTGCCGGTGCGGTCGACCACTGCCACCTTCACGCCGGTGCGCAGGCCCGGATCGAGGCCGATCACGGCCTTGGGTCCTGCGGGCGCGGCCAGCAGCAGATCCTTCAGATTGCGCGCGAACACGCGAATCGCTTCGTGCTCGGCTTCGTCGCGCAAATTGGTCAGCAGTTCGTTTTCGAGATGCGGCTGCACCTTCACGCGCCAGCACCAGCGGCACACGTCGGAGAGCCATTTGTCGGCCGGACGATTCTGATTGGCGATGCCGAAATGGCGCGCGATCAGCGCCTCGCCCGGATGCGGCACCTGCGCGTCCAATTCCTCGCCGAGGCCCAGCTTGACCATCAGCACGCCCGCATTGCGGCCGCGGAACAGCGCCAGCGCGCGATGCGACGGCACGGTCTTGATGGTTTCGGCGTAATCGTAGTAATCGCGGAATTTTTCTTCTTCCGCGTTTTCCTTGCCCTCGACCACTTTCGACGACACCACGCCCTGGTTGAACAGGTAATCGCGCAGCTTGCCGAGCAGGTCGGCGGTTTCGCCGAACTGTTCCGAGAGGATGTCGCGCGCGCCGTCGAGCGCGGCCTTCACGTCGGCGACGCCTTTTTCGGCGTCCACGTAGGCGGCGGCCTCGGTTTGCGGGTCGAGCAGGGGATTGGCGAGCAGAGCGTCGGCGAGCGGCTGCAGGCCGGCTTCGCGGGCGATCTGCGCGCGCGTGCGGCGCTTCGGCTTATACGGGAGATACAGGTCTTCCAGCACCTGCTTGCTGTCCGCGCCTTCGATCGCGGTGCGCAGCTCGTCGGTGAGCTTGCCCTGTTCGTCGATGCTGGCGATGATCGCGGCGCGCCGGTCTTCCAGCTCGCGCAGATACAGCAGGCGTTCCTCGAGGTTGCGCAGTTGAGTGTCGTCGAGATTGTCGGTCACTTCCTTACGGTAGCGGGCGATGAACGGAACAGTCGCTCCTTCGTCGAGAAGTTGCACCGCGGCCGCGACCTGGCGCGGCTGGACGGACAGTTCGGCGGCGATGCGCTGTACGATCTTGAGTGCTACGGTTTCCGTCATAAGGTCTTGATGTTCCTGCGGACTCAGTCAAAGGCCGCACGCTAATGGCAAATGCGGGCACGTGGAGGGCACGTCGGGGCTGCGCGCTGCGACCAGGTTGCTAGAGCGGGGCATTTTGCCATAAATGCCGGAGGGCTCAACCGCGGGGTGATAGAATTTCGGGCATGTTCCGCTGACCTTCTACGACGTTGCCGATCTCCTTGTCCCTCAACCGTCTGGGCTCCCGCTTGGTCTCTCGCTTGTCACAACTGCCGCCGCGCTTGTTGCCGAATTTGTCGCCGCTTTTGGCGCGTTCGCCGCTCAGCACGCTCATGTCGGCGTCGCGGTCCGTGTTCAAGTCCGGGTTCGTTTCCAGTGGAGTGTTTTCCGCATCGTGCGCGTCGTGCGCATCGTGCATGATGGCAGCAGTGCTCGCCATGTCCGCGCCCGCTATGGCGCAATCCGCAGCGCAACCAGCAGCGCCGCTCGGCAGCAGCGCGACGCTGCCGGCGGGCGCTCCTGCTCCGGCCGCAGCATCGGGCGCGCAGGCTAAGGGCGCGACAGACGGCACGGGCATCGCCGGCGCGGCCAATGGCGCAGATGCGGCATCCGACACCGCATCGCTGCACAGCGCATTCGAGGCGCGGCAACGGGTTCTCGATCAGCGCTCCGAGGAAAACAACTACCGCTATGCCGTTGCCGAACACGACTGCTACAGCAAGTTCTTCGTCAACCACTGCCTGAACAAGGCACGCGACAGCATGCGTTCGGTGCAGGCCGACATTCGTAAGGAACAACTCGCGCTCGACGGCGAACAACGCACGTTGCGCGCCCGCGAGCGTGACGAACGGGCGGCGCTCAAGCGTGCTCAGGACGAAGCAGGCGCGCCCCAGCGCGCCGCGCAAGACGCGCGCAACGCGCAGGCGTACGAAGAGAAGCAGCGTCAGCACCAGCTCGACCAGGCCCAGCGCAACGCGGAGGCGCCGCAGCGCAGCGCCAACGAGCAGGCGTATCAGGAGAAGCAGCGTCAGCATGCGCTGGATCAGGCGCAGCGCGGCATCAGCCCGTCGCAAGCCGCAACCAACCAGAAGGCGTACGACCAGAAGCAGAGCGACTTCCAGCGCAAACTCGAAGAGGCGCGTCAGCAGGGCGCGCAAAAGGCTCAGGAGCGCGTCCAGAAACAGCAGAGCTTCGAGAAGAAGCAGGCCGATGCCACGCAGCACAAGGCCGATGTCGAGGCACGCCAGAAGCAGGCGGCCGAGAAAGCCGAGCAGAAGCGTCAGGAGCAGTTGAAAGAGCAGCAGGAACTTGAGCAGCAGAAAAAGCAACAGCAACAACAGCAGTAAGCGTGCTGTAGTGGAGCGTAGTAGGCTCTCGCAAGGTTGTAGCGGGGCCGCAGCCGTCGTAACGCGTTTTAAGCCGGACAGCAACCTCAGGCATCGGGCCGCACACGCAGCCCGTGCCGCAGACGAGAGGAGGCGAGCATGCGCGATCAACATCACGTCATCAACGCGGACACACTTCGCGACCGTATTTTGCAACTGGAATCGGAGCACAGTGGGCTCGATCGTTTGATCGACCGAATGTCGGATGAGCCCGGCATCGACGACTTCGAGTTGCAGCGCCTGAAAAAGCGCAAACTTAAAGTCAAGGACACCATCATCTTGCTGCAATTGCAGCTCGAACCGGACGCACGCGCCTGAGTTCGCGGCCTGGCAGGCGCCGGGCGCGCGCCGCGCGAGCCGGACTTTGCAGGAAACGCTTGCCTTGAATTCACCGCTTGAAACTTCATCCCGTGCCACGGGCGTCGATACGCCGGGCGTCGACACGCCGCAAGCCGGCGTGCCGGCGGCGGGTCCTGCCGCGTCTGCATTGAGCGCGGCATTGAATCCGCGCCGCGTCGCCGAACTGGACGAGATCTTCGCCGAAAACGGCTTGCTCGCCCGTCAGATCGACGGCTATCGTTCGCGCGCGTCGCAGATCGAAATGTCGCGCGCCGTCGCCGCCGCGATGGAGGCATCGGGCCGCGCGATGCCCGAGCCCGCGATGTTCGAGGCGCAAAAGCGTCCGGCGCGGCGTCTGCAATCCCAGGCCGCCGATGCGGCAGCCGACACCGCTGCACACGACGAATCGAACGCACTCGACGGCAGCGAAAACACGCTGATCGTCGAGGCGGGCACGGGCACCGGCAAGACCTATGCATATCTGGTGCCGGCCATGCTGTGGGGCGGCAAGGTAATCGTCTCCACCGGCACCAAGCACTTGCAGGATCAGCTCTTCCAGCGCGACATTCCGACGGTGCGCGACGCGCTCGCGGTGCCGGTGTCGGTGGCGATGCTCAAGGGGCGCGCGAACTACCTGTGCCATTACTATCTGCAGCGCACCGCGGATAACGGCCGTCTGCCGTCGCGCCAGGAAACCTCGTATCTGCAGGACATCGTTCGCTTCGCCAAGATCACGCGCACCGGCGATAAGGCCGAGCTCGCGAGCGTGCCCGAAACGGCAGCGGTATGGTCGATGGTCACGTCGACGCGCGAAAACTGTCTCGGCCAGGAGTGCCCGCATTACAAGGACTGCTTTGTAATGCAGGCGCGCCGCGAGGCGCAGCAGGCCGATATCGTGGTGGTCAATCACCATCTGTTTTTCGCCGACATCATGTTGCGTGATACCGGCATGGCTGAATTGCTGCCCACGGCCAACACCATCGTCTTCGACGAAGCGCATCAACTGCCGGAAACCGCCACGCTGTTTTTCGGCGAGACGCTTTCCACCGCGCAGTTCCTTGAACTCGCCCGCGATTCGGTGGCCGAAGGCTTGAGCCACGCGCGCGAAGCAGTCGACTGGGTCAAGCTCGGCTCGACGCTCGAGCGTGCCGCGCGCGACGTGCGGCTCGCCTTCAAGGAAGACTCGGTGCGTTTGTCGATCGGCCAGTTGCCCGACGATCATCCGCTATTTCTTGCGCTCGAAACGCTCGAAACCGAACTCGATGCCTTGACGTCCGCGCTGGCGAGCCAGGCCGAGCGCGCCGAATCGATCGGCGCCTGTTTGCGCCGCGCGCGCGAGTTGCAAGGCGTGCTCGCGGGCTGGACCACGCCGCCCACCGAGAGCGAGCGCGAAGCCGCTGACGCCGCCTCGGCGGACAGCAAGGCCGAACGCGCCGACCCGAATGAAAAGGTGCGCTGGATCGAAGTCTTCGCGCATACCGTGCAGTTGCATGAAACACCGCTGTCCGTCGCGCCGATTTTTGCGAAGCAGCGCGCCGGCGTGCCGCGCGCGTGGATCTTCACGTCGGCCACGCTGTCGGTGCGCGGCGATTTCACGCACTACGCCGCGCAAATGGGCCTGAACGCCAAACGTTCGATGACGCTGCCGAGTCCCTTCGACTACCCGGCGCAAGGGCTCCTGTACGTGCCGCGCAACATGCCGCAGCCGTCATCGCCGATATTCACTGACGCCGTATTCGACGCCGCGTTACCCGCGATCGAAGCATCGGGCGGCGGCGTGTTCATGTTGTGCACGACGCTGCGTGCAGTGGATCGCATCTCGGCGAAGTTGCGCGACACCATTGAGGCGCGCGGCTGGAACTATCCGCTGCTCGTGCAGGGCGACGCGAGCCGCACCGAGTTGCTCGAACGCTTCCGGGCGTACGGCAATGCGATTCTGGTGGGCAGCCAGAGCTTCTGGGAAGGCGTGGACGTGCGGGGCGATGCGCTGTCGCTGGTGGTGATCGACAAGCTGCCGTTCGCGCCGCCTGACGATCCGGTTTTGTCGGCGCGTCTCGATGCGCTTACCAAGAAGGGTTTGAGCCCGTTCGCCGTCCATCAACTGCCGCAGGCCGTGATTACGCTGAAGCAGGGCGCAGGCCGTCTGATTCGCGCCGAGACCGACCGCGGCGTGCTGATGATCTGCGACACGCGCCTCGTCGACAAACCGTACGGGCGCCGCATATGGCAGAGCCTGCCGCCATTCAAACGCACGCGTGAGATCGAGGTCGTGCGCGAGTTTTTCGAAGTGAATGAAGAGAACGCGACGCCGGATCGATAAGCCATTCTGCATTGAGTGAATGCCGTTGTAAAAAACGGCGCTTAAATGACAAAACGCCACGGATGTGAATCCGTGGCGTTTTGCTTTACCGCCCGGGAAATCGAGCTGATTTCCCGATGCGGTTTTCGCCCAGAGGCGAACCCTATGCGACAGCTTACTGGCTTGCGCCCGAAGCCGGAGCAGCAGCCGAAGCAGCAGCGCCTGCATCCGAAGCAGCGCCCGTAGCCGAAGCAGCAGCGTCGCTCGCAGCAGCAGCCGCACCCGACGCAGCAGCAGCAGCGTCCGAAGCTGCAGCAGCCGGTGCCGAAGCAGCAGCTGCGTCGCTAGCCGGGGCAGCGGCTTGGTCGTTGCTCTTGTTGCATGCAGCCAGTGCCACGGCTGCCAACAGGGATGCTACGAGGAGGGATTTCTTCATGATCACGTCCTTTTATGGTTAAAGGTAAGCAACAGCGCAAAATAATACCGGTAATGTGCTCCAACACCGACCTGGGCCGCTGGTG
>Ga0137385_10000185_pt1 | contig 49998 bp, 32 predicted proteins | sample SagtaG_FD_104921 | JGI IMG/M metagenome (GOLD analysis project Ga0137385, IMG submission 104921) | Vadose zone soil microbial communities from Sagehorn Ranch, Mendocino, California, USA - Sage2_R_80_16 metaG | ecosystem: Environmental > Terrestrial > Soil > Vadose zone | place: USA: California... | reverse complement strand
TGGCACTTATCACAGGTTACCGTACCGGCTCCGCCGGCGCTCCAGTTCACCGACTGGCGGTTGTGGCAGGCAACGTTGGAGCAGGTGCCGCCGGAGTAGGACGGGGTATTCTTCGGATTCCAACGCTCCGTCGAGGTGCCGGTCTTGTAGCCGTTCGGACGGCGCCATGAACTACTGTAGTTCGGATAGTTGGCGGCGCGTACCTGCGCGGCGATAACCACGGCGGTCATGTTCCTGAACGAGACGTTCAGCTGGCCGTTGACGTGGTACGCGGTGTTGGCAATCAGCTTCATGTCGGATGACAGGTTTGTAAAGAGGCTGTTACCGGGGTTTTTGCCCGAACCGCTGCCGCCGCTATAGTGACAGGCACGGCAGACGTTGTTCTTGTCGTTGGCGCTGGTGGTGACGGTGTTGGCGTGGCAGACCGCGCAGTTGATCGTGGTGGCGTAGAGCCTGTTGCCGTGGGACGTCTGTGTCGCAATACCCTTGGCGACCAGGCCGTTCCCGCTGGGGACGCCGCCTTTGTAGATGTTCTTGTCGTGGAAGCCGAGTGAGTGGCCGCTACTTGTGTTGGCGAAGCCGTTCCAGTTGGTGTTGTAGTGGGCAGGCGAGCCGGTACGGAGGCCGAAACTGCCGGTGCTGTTGGGCGAGTTGCCGTGGCACATGGAGCACTTGTCCGCGGTTGCGGCGATGGTGCCGTACCAGTCGGGTGACACGGAATAGGTGGTCGTAGTCATGACCGTGCCGCCGGAACCGCCGCCGTTACTGTGACAGTAGACGTTGAAGCAGGTTACGCTGCTGCCGGTGGTGCCTTGGACGCCGGCGGTGGTGTAGCCGCCGCCGCTGGTAGTATAGGAGTTGCTGGACGTGCTGGCCGTTGCCTGGTTAATAACGCTGGTCGCATTTTTGCCGCGCAGCGAGCCGCCGCCGGTCAGGCCCTGACGGAAGTCGAGGACGATGGTGCCCTTGGTGTGATTACTGTTACTCAACGGGTGGCAGATGCAGCAGCCGTAGTCGTACTTTTTCCCGGCCGAGTGGTTGCCGGTCAGGTTCAGGTAGGCAGACGGCATCTTGGTAATGTCGACATGGTACTGGTGCGCGCCGCTCAGCGAGCCGATCGCGTGGCAGAAGGCGCAGTTGGAAGTCCCGCCCCACTGAGGGGTGGTAGGGTACGCGTTCTGGCCGTTGGAATGGCAGGTTACGTTGGTACAGGATTTGGCGTCGATGGCGCCGTTGTAGCTTGCGGCGGCGCCGCCGTTTACCGCCGGAAAGGCGATGTTGAGGCTGCCGTTGGTGTGGCGCGACGAGTAGGGACGGAAGAGCGCGCCGGTCTGTACCTGGCCGGTGTTGGAGGCCAGGGTCCTGGCGTGGCAGTTGTAACAGACCTTGGTGTCGTTGGTGTTGTTCGGGTTGCCGAACGAAGCCAGATGTTTCTTGTGGCTGTTGGAGTCATCCTTGGCGACTGTGGCGCCATTTGTATAGTTGGGGACGCCGGTACTGGAATAGGCCATGAAGGCGGTATCCGATACATCGCGGTTGGGTTGGGAAGTGGTGCCGTGGCAGTAGTTGCACTTCCTGTTGGCGGCGCCGCTTCTCCACCCTTCCGGGCTCTTGTACCACTGGACGGTAGAGGTGAGCGCCTTGCCGTTACTGTGGCAGTAGTTGTTGCTGCAGACGCCGCTGCCGGCGTTGTAGCTGCCGACGCTCCTGGCGCCGTTGACGCCGGAGTAGTCCTTCATCTTGTTGACATGGCGTTGCTTGTTCAGTACGCCGGCGCCGACGGTGGAGTAGCTGTTCATGGCCGCCGACACGGTCGCGCCATGGCAGCGCGTACAATCAAGGCCGTTGCCGTAGCCAAGTTCGGTGTTGATGTCGGGACGCACGTGGCGGGCATGGGCGTTGGTACGGATCGAGGAGTAGTTGGCCGCTGCCTGGGTCGTACCGTTCTTGATGTCCTGGCTGCCGTGGCAGCCGTTACAGCGGAGGGTGCCGACCGGGCTGGCCCAGGTGAAGGTGGTTTTCTTGGGGCCGCCGCCGTTGCCGTCGCTGTGGCAGTAGATATTGGCGCAGGAACCTGCCGACCACTTCAGGGTGCCGTCGGAACCGGCCTGGCTGTTGAAGACGTAGGGGCCGGCTTTGCCGGCTGTGGTGAAGCTGAAGAACACCTCGGCGGCGGCGCCGAAGCCGTTGGCCTGGGCGGTCGGCCCCGCGGCGTGTTGGGCCGCTCCGCCGTGGCAGGCGAAGCAGGCAAAGCGGTAGGAACCGCTGGAGCTGACGTTGCCGGAGTAGTTGACATACTTGCTCGGCAGGATCGTGGCGCTTTCTATATGCTGGCGGTGAGCGGAATTGGCCGCCCAGTAGTTGTTGCCTGCGACACCGCTCTGGTTGGCGCTATGGCAGGCATTGCAGACCAGGGACGCGCCGCCCCATTGAGGTGTACCGCTGCTATGGCAGTAGGTGTTGCCGCATGTCATGTTGCCGCTCGTGTAGTGACCGGTCGTATTGGAGAATGGTATGAAGTTGATGTCGATCTTCCTGTTCAGATGGAGCGACGAGTAGTTCTTGAGTTTGCCGGCGGTACCCTGGTCGACGGTGAGGCGATGGCATCTGGCGCAGCCGGTCGAACCCATTATAAGCATGTTGGCGTCGACGGTGTGCTTCTTATGGCTGTTGGCGCCAGGTTGATTGGCACCGGTGGATGCGTAGTTAGGTTCGCCGGCAACCGGGGTAAAGACGCCGGCGCCATAGCCATGGCAGCCGTTACATGCCAGCGTTGCCGTACCGCCCCACAGTTTGGAGCCGGTCATGTTGCGGTAGACCAGCTGGGCGCCGGTCTGGCCCGAACTGTGGCAGTAGTTGGTGCCGCAGGTGTTCTGGGTAAACACGACCTGTATCTTGCCGGCCTTGGCGCCGGAGTAGTCGCGCAGCTTGTTGACGTGATAGGCGCGACTGGCCAGGGTGGTGTTGTTGTTGAAGGTGGAGACGGTCTTCTGATGACAGTCGGCGCACATGAAGTTCTGCCCCAGCCCCAGGAAGGCGCTGTTGTTCATGTGGGCGCTGTGCTTGCCGGTAGCGATCTTGTTGGCATGCGCGGCATCGCTGCCGTGACAATCCTGGCAGTACATGCGGCCGGAGCCCCAGACAGGCTGGCGGTAAGGAGCCTTGCTGCCGGCAACGTCGGCGCCGGTGGAGTGGCAGTACGTGTTGCTGGAGCAGCTCTTGGGCACAAGTGAATAGGAGCCGGTCATGTTGGTGAAGTTGGCGCCGGCTGCCTGGATATTGGCTATCGACACCGACTCTTGTCGGTCGAGGTGTGCCCCGCCGGGGATCACGCTGCTCGGCAGATTCGGATAGACGGCGTTATCGGCGGTGGTGTTCTTGTGGCAGTTGGCGCAGGTGTAACCGTCGGCTGCGCCGGGACGGTACTCGACGTGGATGGCATGCGATCCGGCTGCGTTATCATGCGCCTTTGTGCCTGCGGTGCCGTGACACGAAGTACATTTTTGCTGTGCGGTCCAGGCGGCATTCCAGGCAACGGTCCTAAAGACGGGAGTCGCACCGTTGGTATTGCCGTCGCTATGGCAGTAGACATTGGCGCAGTTGTTGGAGGCACCGGCATTGCCGACCGTCTTGGCGGCGCCTGACGGCCCGGTGGCGGAAGAGCTGTTGTTGTAGGTCGGGGAGTCCGAGTCCATGTTGAGAGCGGTGTCGAATTTGATATTTACTTTCTTGTTCACGTGGCGCGATTTCAGGGCATCAGGAATAGTAGTGCTGTCGGTGGTGGTGGCGTTATGGCAATCCTGGCACTTGATGGTCTTGCCGGTCTTGTTGGAGCTGAAGAGATGCTGGACGTGAGCATAGGTGGCGATCTTCTTGCTGCCGGCGGTGGCGTCGAAACCATGGCATCCCTTGCAGGTTAATGTCCCGAGCCCCCATCTGGCTGTGGACATGGTGGTATAGGGGGTGGCGTTCCTGGTGCCGTTACTGTGGCAGTAGAGGTTGCTGCAGGTTCCAAGAACCCTGGAGCCGGACTGGCTGATCAGGTAGTTGGTCCCTGTCCCGCTGTATGTGGCGCCGGCATGAGCCGGCATCTGGACGGTGATGTGGGCGCCGGCTTTGGCGGCGCTGGTGGCATGACCGAAAGAGATCGGGGCATGATCGGTATGGCAGACGGCGCAGCCGGCCAGGGTCGAGAACTTGAACGAACTGATCGCGTTGGAGGCGGAGGTATAGGTACCATGCTTGGAGTGCGAGTTTGTATTCATTGTCTGCGCCAGATGACACGCGGCGCAGTCGGCCTTGCTGCTGAATGGTGTTGCTCCCCAGGTAGGGGTATTGACGGAGACGGCGTTTTCGAAGTGACAGTTGACGGTTGAGCAGGTGCCCAAGCTCGGATTTATACTGCTGTTGTTCTGAAAAAAGGAAGATCCCTTGGAGTAGGTTCCGGTAGCAGGTAAGGTAATCGCCACCTGGATCTGGCCGTCCCGGTGCCCGGAGCCGTATGAGCTTACCGCCGCTCCGTGGCATTTGACGCAGACATTGGGGTCCGTGGTTACGCCCATATGTTTCAAGTGGTTCCCCTGAAAGGCGCCGGTGGAGAGATTGCGGAAGGCGCCATCGATTGGCCGGATATCGGTAGCTAGGCGGTTTCCGTGGCAATCGTAGCATAGGAGCGCGGCCTGGGCCGATACTCCGACCAGCAGCGTTAATATCAAGGCTAGAGCGATCGTAGCGGATGCCCGTAGGGTTAGATAATTGCTCCAACATCTCTTCATATCGGACTCCTTGTGCAATTCAGAAAAGATAATTCTATAGTTCTGCATATTCATATCACCATTCCTGTTACTTGTCAGCGCCCCAGCGCGGGGTCGGCTGGAAGTGACAGCTTACGTTCCAGCAGGCGCCGGAGTTGGCCGATGTTGCCTTCACGTAACGGCTGTTATCCAGAGTCTTGGTGGTGTTGAACTTGTACTGCGGATCGACAAGCGGACTGATATTGGTCTTCCTGGTCGCGGTGCTGTTGCCGGCGCTCCAGAGCGAGGTGTTCATGGTATGTTGGGTGCTGTCGTAGTGACACTTTTTGCAATCCGCATTCCAGCCGTTAGTCATCTTGATTGTTACAGGCAGATGGCCGGGCAAGGCGTGAACGCCGCCACCGCCGGAGTAGTTCTGCAGTCTGGCCGTAGAGTAATTGTTCTGATGTCCCATGGTACCCATATTCGGCACCGGCGGATAACCGTGGCAGCTGTTGCAGATACCGCCGGACGGTTTAAAGGAGAACGTGGCGTTGATATGCGCATGACAGGTCAGGCAGTTCTGGGTAGCGACGAAACCCGAGTGGTCCGTACCGGCGCCGTTGAAGCCGTTGGCCGGCTCGATCACGCCGCGCCGGAAATGGTTGGTAACGGTGTGGCAGACCTGGCAAAGGCCGCGCCTGGTGGTGGTGTTGATGAAGCCGCGTGCAGAGGACGGCTTGCTGAAAACCACTGCCGACGATAAGAGGTTGTATTTGATGCTGGAAACAACCGAGGCGTAGTTGCCGGTACCATGAACATCGTGACAGGTCGAACACAGTGAATTGCCGGCGCCACCTAGAGTTGTAACGTGGGACACCGAGATCCGGCGACCGACGGGGGTCACGACACCGGCATTGCTATGGCATGACGAACAGAGGTTGTTCTGGGCCGCCTCGTAGGCGGCGCCCAGGCGGTTGCTGTCGCCCCGTTTACCGGAGATATGCTTGCTGTTTTGGTCATGGCAGTCGGTACAGACGTACTTGGACGGCGTGCCGTAGTTGCCGTGACCCTGAGCGGTAAAGGTGGCCATGACCTTGCGCGGAGCCGAGATGTTGTTGAAGCCGGGGCGCGAGTCATAGGAGACGTTGAGGTCGTGGCAGGATTGACAGGCCAGGCGGGAAGCATCGGTCCAGGTCGGCGTGCCGTTGCGATGGCACTGGTTGGTACAGTTGCTGGGAGGAGCATCTACCGTGCCGTTGACGTGCGTTGCATCCAGATCGCCGGTGTAGGTATGGCAGAAGGCGCACTGGACCGTAGCGGCACCGGTAAAACCGGGGCCCCAGGCCTTGCGCGAAACGCTGGAGACATGGGTGAAATGGGCGTTGATGCCGCCGTTGGTGCCAATCGGAGGTGACGCGACATTATGACACGTTTCGCAGGCGCCCGTTGACGGAGTGCCCCAGACAGGAGTAGTGCCGCTGTATGTGCCCTTGCCGTTGCTGTGGCAGTAGATCGCCGAGCAGGCGGTGCCGACCGCGGGCGGAAGCTGGGAGTACTGGACGTCCTTGACGCCGTTGACATGAGTGCTGTTGAGTCTGCTCAGCAGGGTTGTATTATCGCTGACCGTTGCGGCGTGGCAGCTCGCGCAGCCGTATCCCTTGCCTCCCACACCCGAGAGTGATGAAAATACGTGTTTGGCGTGCGAACCGGTAGGGGCAGGAGCTATATGCGAAACATCGTGGCAGGTTGTACATTCATTAGCTTTACCGATGATTGTATCTTTTTTGTGAGTGCCCCATTTAACGGCGTTCTGGCCGTTAATATATGAGCCGTTGCCGTTGCTGTGGCAGTAAACGGTGTTACAGGTTGATGGCGAGCCGACTACGTGCGTGTAGGATGCGGCAGAGCCGGGAATTATGCCATGACCGGTAACGTTTTTGAAAACTTGAGCATAATCGATGATAGGCATTGCAGGATCGGAACCTTTGTGACACTGGGCACAGGCGTAGTTATAGTAGTAACCGGTGCCGGACGCGTGGCTTGCATGAGGCGTCGATGCTTCGGAATAGTTTGAATAACCGGGGTTTTTGGAACCAAAACCGGCGGTATTATCGTTGACAGGTGGTGAACCATGGCAAGCACTGACGCAGTTAGAACCGACACCATAACTGAACGAACCGCTTATATTTTCATGAGTGTGGCAAGAATTACAAATTAAATGGCTGCTATTGGGGAAGGTGCCGTTAAGGTTATAATGATTATTCGGATCGACACTCGGTGGATTGTGGCAGGACTGGCAGACACCAAATCCCGTGGCGTTGTAGAATTCTTTATTTGCCGCTCCGGTGTAGCGGTAAAAAATACGCTTGTTTACGCGGCCGGTGGTCGAGTATTGAAGATAACGGCGGACCAGGGCAACGTTTGGCAGCTTTTCTGCTGTGGTGACGGCTGCCGCATCATACATCACATGCCCGGAATGGCAATCGTTACACTGAACATTTTGAGAGTTTTTATTGTGAGCGAATTTTTTAGCATGGCAGTTAGTGCAGATATTGGTAGCATCGGCACTCTTGCCGCGAGCATCAACCCTCAGGAGGTACCCTTTGGAACTTGAAAGCTGGCCGAACGTTTGATTGCTTGAATAGGGATCGAGAGTGGAGGTGCGGGAATCGGTATTGTGAACTCCGTGGCAGGTGGAGCAGATGACCAGGCCCTTTATAAGCTTGACCTGCCCGGTCGGGTTCGCTGCATTTACCACGGGTGAAGCGAGCAATGTCCCGTTGGCAATTTTTGCCTTCGCCGTTGCGGATGAATACGAAACATTGACAGGATGTGTGCCTAATGTTTGATCCTTGGTGTTAAGTAAGCGGTGGCAGTTAAGACACATCTGGTCGGTATCATTCGGAACGCGGAGGTACGGATATGCTGTGGACTGCGGGCCGGTACTGCCATGAACGTTATGACAACGGTTGCAGAATAGAGCGCCTTTAGGAAAGTTGCTTTTATTCAGACCGTTCGCCGTCGTATCGATCGGGGACATGACACCGGCACTTTTTGCTTTGGCGCTGGTAACCGAGCCGAACCACTTGTGCGACGTCTGGTATGCGTTTGCTCTTGTATTATTCGTTGTTTTATATGGGTTTGAATAATCTTCGATCTCGAAGGTAAATTTAGACTTGGGTGCAACAGCTCCACCGACGGAATGACATCGTAAGCACACATTGGATGAATATGTCGCGTCGGCCTCACCATACGTTGTTCCGGAGTTGTGACATGAGTTACACTTATACCCCAGCCCCGATTTGGGATCATGGGCTCCAGGAAGAGCGAATACCAGGCATGGAACAAGCACAGCAAACGCACAGACCAGTGTAATTATTTTAAATCGGTTCATGACACACTCCTGAAATACATGAAAAGTTTACTATTTATTATGACAGGAAAGGCAAAGCGCGCTACCTATGTTGCTTATAACAAGCATTGGCCTAACATCAATATCATCATCATTAGCATGAGGATTGTGGCAGGTTGTACACTCGACTTTTTTAGATGCGCCGGAAAATTTTATTCTCGGGTTAATTGTATTTACGTCGTATAAAGAGGTAAGTTTTAGCGCCTGAGCGGCAGGATAACTGAAGCCGATCGGATGATCGTTGGTCAGGTCGTTACCCTGGCTATCATTACTGCCATCGGCAGCCTTACCTAAATTGAACCCCCGACCCGGCAAACCAAAATTACTAGGCCCATCGGAAAGGGGTAGAGGACCGGAATTCCCCTGATACATGATGAATTTCGTTCCGGCAGGATAGCTTGGAGCGCCACTCACACTAGTCGTCGGCGCATCACCACCCGTAGCGTCACTGCTATGAGTTACGTTCATTGCCGTTTTCCCGTCATGACAGCCGAGACAGAGCAAAGAGGGCGAGTCGGCGGCGAGTGAAGCGTTCCTTGCTACGCTCGTAAGCGATTTGGATGAGGTGTACAAGCGGTAGTAATTTAGAACGGATGCTTCATTGCTGTTCACCTTGTTCCATAAAGAACCTTTGGGCCCGGCATTATGCGGCGTATGGCAATATTTACAAACCTCATTGAATTCACCTGTATATTGATAGGAGCCTTGGCCGCTGGAATTGTTACCGGAAAAGTTATGCCTGGAATTGGTTACGTTGTCGGCCATGATGGCCATGGCGAACGGCGTTAAAAAGACCCAGGATGCGATTGTTACAAGTGCGACTGCTATTGGTGACAATAATTTCATTATCAAGCCCCTATCTGGTTATACATCACGTTGTTACCTGTGTCCTGTAGCGAAAACAAGCTTTCCAATGTACAGATTTTTAAATACCATTTGTTAAAGTGCTCTTGAGGTGCTGTTTCCCGCGGCATCGGTGGCGACAACACTGAGTTTTGTCTGATCATAGCTGATTCCGCTCAGATCAGCGCTCCATATATTACCACTTACAATTACCGTGCCGATAGCGGTGCTACCCTCTTTAACGGTCACGACTGCCCCTGGCTCGACGGTGCCGGTGATAGTTACTCCGAGAACATGTGCCTGCCAATTCACCGGGTCCACTGTTAAAGCTGGTGGTGTGATGTCATATATAATATTACGGGTTGCCGTTGTAATATTGCCGGCAAGGTCTGTAGCGGTGACCACCACGGAGTAGGTCCCCTCGACAGCAAAATTAACGTTGAAGGAGAAACTTCCCGCAACAACAGGAACCGGAGTGACTATGCCATTCACCGAGTAGGTGAGCGCTACCGCATTGTCGTCACTGACCGTACCGGTTATCGTGACACTTGACTGATTGGTGGCGATATCCTGAACCGGGTATGTAATTGCCAGTACAGGCCTGACCGTATTAAGGGTAACAGAGCGCTTCACCGTTGAGCTGTTGCCGTAGAGGTCGGTTGCTACAACTTCGATGGTATTGAGGCCGGATACCAGAGTGATGTCGGCCGACCAGTTATTGCCGGCGTCAACAATGGCCGCTACTCCGGCGACGGTGATTGTCGATACCTTGTCTACGGTGCCATAGACATGCAAGGCGGCATTGTTTGTGTACGAGTTATCCATCGGTGCGGCAACGGTGATCTGGGGTTTGGTTGCGTCGAAATTCAAGGTTCTGCTGTTGACCGTCACGTTGCCGGCAGCATCACCAGCCACCACGGTAATCGTATTTGCTCCTGTTACGAGCGAGACCGGAACACTGAAGGAGCCGTTTATCAGGCTTGCCGGAACATTGTTGACCTGAACGGTAACAACCCCGGCGTCCGAAACGGTGCCGGTTACATTCTGTACCTGGTTACTTGTGTAACTGCCGTCAGAGAGGGCGGATACCGACAGCACCGGAGGTATGGAGTCAAGTGTGAGGCCCGCTGTCACAGTTGCCGCAACACTCATCGGTTTTTGGGCTGTTATCGTGATGTTGTTTGCTCCCTCCGCCAAGGTAACCTTATAGGTCCATGTGCTGCCAATGACGGTAGCGGCTCCGCCGACAGTAGTTGAAACATTGGTAACCGTCACGGTTGCGCCATCGTCAACGGTACCGTTAAATACAACATCCTTTGCGTTTGTCAATGCCGGTACGGAAAATACACCTATTACCGGCGCCGGCAACAGATAGGTCACTTGCACCGGCTGTGACGGAGCGGCGTTGCCGGCAGCGTCCACAGCGGTAACGGTAATTGTATTGTCCCCTGCAGCCAGACCGGTTAAGTCACATTTCCAGGTGGTTGCGGTCGGATAAACTGTAGTGCCTGCAACCGCGGTGGCGGTGTTTGTTGCAATAACCGATGCGCCCGCCTCCACCGTACCGCTGATGGTAACGGCAGGAACGTAAACCGTTGCAGGAGCGGGGCCGATACCAACCGTCGGTGGGGTGATATCATATATCACGCTACGGGTTGCCGTGGTGCTGTTGCCGGCAAGATCGGTCGCGGTGATTACAATCGGGTAAATTCCTTCGGCTGCAAAGTCAACCCTGAAAGTAAAGGTACCCGCATCAACCGCAACCGGGGACGTTTTGCCATTTACCAAGTAGGTAAGCGTTATCGAATTGTCGTCACTGACTGTGCCGGTTATCGTGACGCTGGATTGGTTGGTGGCAATATCCTGCGCCGGAGACGCAATCGCCAGCACCGGCTTGACCGTATCAAGCGTGATGGAGCGCTTCAGCGTCGAAACGTTGCCGTAACTATCTGTTGCGACAACCTCGATTGTATTGAGACCGGTTGCCAGCTGCACAATGGTTGACCAGTTGTTGCTGTTATCGATAACAGCCGCTACCCCGCCGACGGTGATTGTTGCCGTTTTATCGACGGTGCCGTTAATCTGTAAACTGGCATTATTAGTATACGAGTTATCCATCGGTGAGGCAATAGTGATCTGGGGTTTGGTTGCGTCGAAATACAAGGTTCTACTGTTGACCGTCACGTTACCGGCAGCATCGCCGGCCGTCACGGTAATAATATTGGTTCCGGTCACAAGCGAGACCGGGACACTGAAGGAGCCGTTTATAAGGCTTGCCGGGGTATTATTGACCAGAACGGTGACGGCATTCGCGTCCGCAGCGGTGCCGGTAACATTCTGAACCTGGTTACTGGTATAACTGCCGTCGGAGAGGGCCGACACCGCCAGCACCGGAGGAATGGAATCCAGAGTAACACTCACTGTCTTCGTCGAAACAGCACTCAAAGGTTTTTGTGCTGTTATGGTGAAGTTGTTCGTGCTTTCAGCCAGGGTAACACTGTAGGACCAGCTGCCATCAGCAGCGACGGTTGCGGCTCCACTTACCGCCGTTGAATTGTTGGTAACGGTAACCGTTGCATCCACATCAACCGTACCGGTTATAACCAGACCCGGTATATTTGTCAGCGCCGGAACGGAGGAAGATACGGTTATTACGGGCGCGGACACCAGGAGAGTTACATTTACGGATTGCTGTATTGTATTACCGACGGCGTCAGTGGCGGTAACGTTAATCGTGTTACTCCCGTTAATCAGGCCGGTTATATCGCTTTTCCAGGTGGTCGAGGATGTGTAGATGACGGCACCTGCCACGGTGGTGGAACTGGCCGCCACGCTGACCGACGCACCCGCTTTCACCGTGCCGCTGATGGTAATGTTGGGGAAAGAAACCGTCGCAGGAACCGCGTCGATACTGAGTGTCAGTGGGGTGGTGTCAGCCGGATTCGTGCCGCCGTCGATGCCATAGTTCGTAATATTGACATCACCGCTATTTACAACCATTAAACGTTTATTGACCGCATCAAAGACGGCATCAGACGGAAACATCAGCTTGCCGTTTACAGTCCCCGATGAACCGATGTAGTTTTTTGTTGTTCCGGCAACGATAAGCGCAGTTGATGTGGCGGGGTCGACAACCTGTATGTTGCTCTGGAACGAATCTATTATATATATTCTGTTCAAGGTAGTCTGATCGCTGCTGTACTCAAAAACAGTTGCAACAGGCGCTTCAAACTGCATGGAACCGACCGTGGTAGTGCTGCCGCTCGTATTGGTGGGAATGATATTGCCGATGCTCTTTACGAAATTGCCGTCCGGATCAAAAAACTGCACCCTGTTACTGTTTGTATCGGCTACGGCGAATTGACGTGATATCTTTTCAAACGTTATTCCTGACGGTCTGGAGAGCAGCCCCACTGGATTATTCACGGTATTGCCATAGATATCGGAAGTGACGCCTTGAGCAAAAGCCTTCACGTAGTTCCCTGAGGCCGTATATACGACGACCTGATTAGCAAGACCATCGACTACGTATATATAACCGGTCAAATTATCTATCGCAATACCCGCAGGCGCTATGAGATTTCCACCAACCAGCCGACCCGTTTCCAGACCTGAGGTAACATTATAACGCACAACGGCAGAGCCCTGGCTGACCAGCAGCGTACCGTCCGGAGCAAAAGCCAGTCCGTTCGGAACTGCATTAGTTGAAATCACCTTCTGCAATATTCCGTAGGTATTATACTTTATAATACCGCTAATACGCGCATCGGCGACATAGATATTTCCACCTGCATCAAGCGCCATTTTTGCCGGCACACGAAGGCCCTGAGTCAATGGAGCTAGCACCGTTACAGTCGGTGATGTAGCTGCGAAAGAAACAAATGGCAGCAAAATGACCGCTGCTATAAGTGCAATGACCCACAACGCAACATTTTTTCTAGCACGTACCAGCATCTCTATGCCTCCGTATTTGTGGAGATTTTCAGTATTATAAACGTATGTTAACCCGCTAACACCAGTGGTTCGCAGTCTATAATGCAATAAAAATGCCACTCGTAACTTTACTTCAGATATCCGAATTTCTTCATCCGGTAGCGGAACGCGTCAATGCCAAGATTCAGCTTCTTTGCCGCCTTCGACTGATTCCATTCCGTTACTTCAAGTGCCTGACGGATGAGTTCTTTTTCGACCTCTTCGATGTCTATCCCCTCGGGCGGAAGGCGGAACGAAGACACCGGGATGCCGCACTGCGGCGATGTCTTGGCTACTATTTCCAGCGGTAGGTGCTCAAGCAGCAGGGTTTCATCATTACCGAGGATGATGGCCCGTTCGATGACGTTTTTCAGCTCGCGGATATTGCCGGGCCAGAGGTAGTCGGTCATAACCCGCTCTGCCGGTGCGGCGATGCCCTGGACTTTCTTGTTGAAGTCCCTGTTGTATAAGTTGATGAAATGAATGGCCAGCGGGATGATATCTTCCTTGCGCTCCCGCAGCGACGGCAGGAAGATCGGAATTACCTGCAGCCGGTAATAGAGGTCATTGCGGAATGTTTTTTCTTCTATCGATTGCTGCAGATCCTTGTTAGTTGCAGAGATTATTCTGACATCCACGGTAAAGACACGGTTGCCGCCGATGCGGCGAAATGAGCGGTCTTCGAGAAAACGGAGCAGTTTGGCCTGCATCCCCATCTCCATATCGCCAATCTCATCCAGAAAAACCGTCCCGCCATCGGCTAACTCGAACAATCCTTTTTTGGTGGCCTTGGCATCTGTGAAAGCCCCCTTCTCGTGGCCGAACAGTTCGCTTTCCAGCAGGGTGGCGGGGACCGCGGCACAGTTGATCGCGATAAAGGGTTTCTCGGCGCGATTTGAACTGTAGTGTATCCATTTTGCCACCAGCTCCTTGCCGGTCCCCGATTCGCCCTGCACAAGAACCGTGGATGCTTCACTGCGGGCAACTTTGTCAAGCACCTCCATCAGATATTTGACTTGCCGGCTTTCACCGATAATATTCGGCGGCCCGTCCTTCTTTGTTTCCGTACGCAACCGGACGACTTCCTGTTTAAGATCGGAAGTTTCCAGCGCTTTTTTTACTACTATGGAGAGTTCGTCCAGATTGAACGGTTTGCTGACATAGTCATACGCACCGAGGCGCATCGCATTGACGGCATTTTCAAGGCCGCTGTTGGCGGTAACCATGATAACGATGATGTCGTCATCATGATCTTTGATTTTTCCCAGCACCTCAATACCGCTGATGCCGGGCAGCTGAATATCAAGCAGGACAAGATCCGGCTGTTCCTCACGCACGAGCCGCAAGGCGTCTTCTCCGCTTCCTGCCGTAACAACCTCGTAACCCTGTTTTTTGAGATTCTGCTCAAGCGACCAGCGGATAAGATGTTCGTCATCAACCACCAACAGTTTGTTTCGTTTCATTCTGCTACCTCACTCACATCAGTAGATCCAGGATGGCACGCCGGCAACTCGACCGTAAAGAGCGTGCCGGTATTATCACTGGTTACGCGGATATCACCCTTGTGCAGTTTCACAAGCTTGTTGCAGATCGGCAGGCCCAACCCGGTCCCCTGCGCCTTGGTGGTGAAGAAGGGGGTGAAGATTTTTTCGAGTACCTGGGGAGGAATGCCGGATCCGGTGTCGGAAACATCCACCCGCACATATTCGATGTTGTCCCGGACCGTCAGTGACGATGTGATGCCGAGCACACCTCCTGACGGCATCGCCTGATAGGCATTAAGCACGATGTTCAGAAATACCTGCTGCATCTGTTTGTCATCGGCATAAACCGGAGGCAGTTCCGGACGAAGCTCGATACGTCTTTCGACATTGACGCCGCCACGGTGCTGAGAGGCAAACTTGAGGGTTGTAGTGAGTATTGAATTTATATCCACGCAGCTGAGTTCGGGAAGCGATGGTTTTCCGAAGAAGAGCAGGTCATTGACGGTTTTGTCAAGGCGCTTGACCTGCTCAACGACCTCACCCAGAATCGTTCCCCTGGGATCATCCGCCGGCATATCGTCTTTTATGATCGTCACGGCAGCCGATATCCCGGCTAGCGGATTTTTGATTTCGTGGGCAATACCGGCCGCCATTTCGCCTATGGACGCCAGGCGGTCAGCCCGTTCAAGCTGCTGAAAATGAAGCTGTTCCAGCTCTTTTTGTGCGACATCGAGCCGATCGACCATGGAATTGAAACTCCCGATCAGGCGGCCAATCTCGTCTTTCCCCTTGTATGCTATCCGGACCGCAAAATCTCCCCGTTCGACCTTAAGCATGGTATTGACCATATTATCGAGCGGATTCTTGACAAATCTCACGAGCAGAAATGATATCGTGAGCGCCAGGAATACGGTTATTGCAACAGACGACATTACAAAGATTCTCGAAGCATCAAGCATCTGCATTTTGGTGCGATTCAGCGAATAGTTGATATTAAGGACCCCGATAACCCGGGCCTTGCTGCCGTGACAGGCATGGCAGGATGCTTCGTTATAGATCGGCTTGACCATTGCCAGCACTTCGCCATGCGGCGGCATGGTAAATATGCTGTAGTTTTTTGGGCTCAGATAGATTTTGTAATCGTCCGCGCTGACAGATCTGCCCACTTCATTCGGAATGGAAGAACGCAGGATAATCCCGTGGGGATGAAAGATCCGGACTCCGACCAGCTGATTATGCTGGCCTACCATCGACAGGATCGCGCCGACATCCTGAACATTACCGAGATGCATGGTGTTGTAGATGCTGCTCTCTACGGTGTGCAGCAGCAGCTCGGTACTTTCCCGTGCGGTATCAATCAGCATATCGTGCTGATGCCGGACGTTGAAGGTAGTATATAAGAATATGCCCGCAACAAGCAGGGAGATGGTGGTTACTATTACGCGTGTCGTGAGGCTACGAAACATGTCCGGTAACCTTAGCCGCGGGGGGATTATCAATATGATTATTATTTTTCACGGGGACCAAAAAAGGAAAGGATCGCTTCATCGATATTTACGACTTTGGTGTTTGTTTCATGCTGTTCGGACTTCTGAACCTGAGTTGCTCTATCACTTTTTTCCGGCTGCGATGATAATTCAAACAACAGTGAGACATCCCCTTTTGACGAGGGGCCCGAGGGAGTTGTGGATGAAAAGATCTCTGCTATCGGATCTGCTTCCGGGGCCAAGGTGGGGATTTTATAGTTCTCTATCAGCTGGGCATCGAACGAGAACGCCTTTTCATCGAAGTCGCCCGCTTTCAATCTGCGCATCATCTCCTTGTGCTGCTCTTTCATCAACTCTTCCACTACGACTTCCAGGTTTTCCATCTTCAGAATATCGGAATAGCTGGTTTTTTTTGAACTGATGATTACTCCGCCCCGGTAAAGCAGCGTTATTATGTGAGGATTAGCCACGCCGCTATCCTCTGTCTGGACGTGAAACACTTCCCCTTTGTACTGCAGATTGTGATTAAACCCCAGGACCATTGCGATACCTTTATAAGAAATTACGTCTTTTCACGTTATCATATCGAGTAATACAATAGCAAACAGTTACTGACTCTGAACCATATAGCCCACACACATCGATAGTCGCACAAAAAACAGGCAGCCAATTTTCGCCTCAAACGGCATTAATCCCGGTTTCTAATGTTAGGGTGAGCATTTTGCGCTCAGACTGTTTACGGCGCATTTTTGAGCCATCCGGCAGTTCAGACGTTATCACACAGCCCCGATAAAACGGGATAAGTGCGTTTTACGAAATTATTTTCAGCAAAATACCGCAGAAAATAATTTCTATCTTGCTAAAAGAATCTTTATTTTTGCAACGGCCTCCATCGCGTCTTTTGCATACAGGTCGGCACCGATGCGATCGGCATATTCCTGGGTCACGACCGCCCCGCCGACCATGGTAAATGTTTTGACTCCGGCTGTGCGGAGTTTTTTAAGTACATTATCCATCTCGGACATGGTTGTTGTCATAAGGGCCGAAAGTCCGACCGCGTCAACCGCTAATTCTTTAGCCTTGGCGATAATAGTAGCGGCGGAGACATTCTTGCCGATGTCAAAGACTTCGAAACCGTGGTTCTCTAGCAGAGTGCAGACAATATTCTTGCCGATGTCATGAATGTCGCCTTCAACCGTCGCCATCAGGATCTTGCCAAGGCTCTTGAACTTTTCACCATGCATCTCGACCTTTAATCGCGCAAACCCGGCCTGCATGGTATCGGCAGACTGCATGACCTGCGGCAGAAAAAAGATATTGCGCTCAAAGCGCCGGCCGACCTCCTCCAGACCGGGCAGAAACCCTTCCGTGCTGATTTTTAGTGGAGCGAGCCCTTCCGCCAGCGCCTGTTCAACCAAGGCGACGATGCCATCGCGGTCACCCCCGATAATCGCCTGCGACAAACGCTCAAGAACGGTACCGACCGTTCCGGATGGGGGAGCCTGCTGAACCGGCGTTCCCGCTTGTTGCTCACGGTAGGCTTCGATGTAGGCCGCCGCCTGATGATCCCGGTTGAGCAGCACCATCGCGGACCGCCAGGCGTCCATCATCGCCTTATCCTTGGGGTTGATGATGGCGGCATCCAGCCCGGCCTCCATCGCCATTGCGAAGAACGCGGATGAGATCAGAGGGCGTTGCGGCAACCCAAAGGATATGTTGCTGACCCCCAGCACGGTTGAAAGCCCCAGCTTCTGCTTGACCAGACGGATAGCGCGAAGCGACTCGGCGGCGCGTTTCTGTTCGGCGCTCACCGTCAGGGTCAGACAATCGATGATGATATCGTTGTCCGGAATCCCGATGCGACGGGCCGCGTTGCGGATGCGACGGGCGACCGCAAGCCGCCCCTCGGCTGTTTCAGGAATACCTTTTTTATCGAGGGCCAGTCCGATTATGGCCGCACCGTATTTTTTCGCCAGCGGCAGTACCCTCTTAAGACTTTTGGCTTCGCCGGATACCGAATTGATCAACACCTTGCCGTCGGCGGCCTTCAGCCCGGCTTCCAGAGCGGCCGGATTGGAGGAATCCAGCACCAGCGGCACGGTGACGGCACCCGAAGCGCAGAATACGGCCCGCTGCATGGCAGATGGTTCGTCGATACCGGGCGCGCCGACGTTGACATCCAGCAGGGTTGCGCCGGCCCGTACCTGATCCAGCGCCTCACGGCGGATGTAGGCCACCTTCCCTTCCTGGAGCTCCTGCGAATATAGTTTTTTACCGGTCGGATTGATCCGCTCACCTATTATCGCGGTGACTGATCCGGCGCCAAGCGCAGCCCAGCCGGAGCGGCTGGAGAGAAGAGTAGCCTGACGTTGCCGGACTTCCGGGGACCAGGCCTGCTGCCTCGATGCCAGCGCCTGTTTCATGGCACGAATATGCGCCGGTGTCGTGCCGCAGCAGCCGCCGATGACCCTTACTCCGATTTCTATCAATCGGTCATGATAAGCAACCATCTCGTCCGGCGTGCCGGGGAAGACCGTACGATCGCCGACCAGCTGCGGCAGCCCGGCATTGGCCTGCGAGATCAGCGGCAGGCCGGTCACCTTGCGCATACGACAGAGTATGTCGTAAATTCCATCAACGCCGAGACCGCAATTCGAGCCGACCATATCGGCTCCGGCGGCGGCAAGCGTTATGGCAGCCGCCTCGGGAGGGGTCCCCAGAACAGAGCGGCCATTATCATCAAACGTCAGCATGGCAATGATCGGAATCGTCGCTGAGACCTCTCGTATTGCGATGACAGCGGCACGGCACTCTTTGGCGTCGAGGAACGTTTCAAGAGTGATCAGGTCAGCTCCGGCCGCAACAAGCGCCTGTGCCTGTTCATGAAAAGCCTCCTTCATCCGGTCAAACGACACCTCACCCAGCGGTTCGACAAACTGGCCGGTCGGACCGATCGAAGCGCCTACGTACGCTTTGGAGCCCGCTGCCTTGCGGGCGATCTCGACAGCCCGGATATTGATCTCGGCCAGGCGATCTTCCAGCCCGTAATGAGCCAGCTTGAACCTGGTGCCGCCAAAAGTGTTGGTAATGATTATATCGGCGCCGGCCTCGATGTAGTCGCGGTGAACCGAAGCGACCACTTCCGGCATGGTCAGATTGAGCTCCTCGGGTGACTGCCCCGGCTGAAGCCCGCGCTCCTGGAGCATCGTACCCATGGCGCCGTCAAGGATAAGTACCCGCTCCTTTATTGCTTCGCGAAATGGTTTCATCGGGTTGCTCCTTTACGGTTGGTTGTCGTTCCGGCCGGACTCTTTTCAGGCTCGGACGCAGGGGGATTCTCAAGTGAATAGTCAGGCACAAGCGGCTCTGAAAGATCGAGATGGCTCAGAATGACTCCTGTATTGCCGTCCACGTTTATCTTTACCTTTTTAATCTGTGGGAAATTGACTGCAACGGTATCTACTACGGAATAGACCGCCAGCATCTCTGCTGAACTGCCGGACAGCATCGCATCTGAAAAAGTGCGGTTGAACTCGATTGTGGCCTGACCCCCTTCAATACGCGCGGCGGTGATTGCGGTCCCCTCCGGCACCGCTTCTTCCAACTCGCCGACCGGACCGTTCAATAATTCGTCAAGGACACTCTTCAGGCAGGCGTTGTCATCTTCGCACGGTTCGATCTCCCGCGCTTCCCGCGCCAGCCGGGTGCCTTCCTGGGCAAAGAAAAGCGTCACGGAGCGGTTTCCTTCGGTGTTCTGCCGTGGTGGAGAGACCGGTACTTCGAAACTGGAACGGTATTTTTGCCAGACCATAACGGAGAAAAACAGAATAAAAACCAGAAATGGAATCAGTATGCTGATAGTGATCTTTTTTCGCGGGCGCGCCGGCATCAGACGATCTCCTCTTCTTCATCAAGACTTACCTGGAACACATCGCCCAGCTTTCCCCCCAGAAAGCGATTGCCGACCCTGACAAAACCGGCGGGTATGTCACTGACATAATAGCTATGGTTTCCCTTTTCAGCCGGAGGACGAAGCAGCCCCTTGTCGGCCAGAATGGCAGCCACCGTACGGGCCGTTTCCTCGGCCGAGTCCACAAGTGTCACACCCGGCCCCATAACATCGGCTATCATGCCTTTAAGCAGCGGGTAATGCGTACATCCGAGCACCACTGTATCAACCGATGCATCCTTCAGTTCCTGAAGATAGATCTGCGCCGCCAACCGGGCGACCTGATTATCAGTCCAACCCTCCTCGGCCAGCGGTACAAACAGCGGACAGGCGCGGGTCAGAACTTCGGCCTCCGGATTCAGGCGTTTGATCGCCCTGGTATAGGCGCTGCTGCGGATGGTGCCGGCAGTACCGATGACACCAATCCGGCCGGAGCGTGACACTTCTACCGCCCGGCGGGCCCCCGGTTCGATGACGCCGACCACCGGAATCGACAGTTGACGCTTGAGCGTGGGCAGCGCCACCGCCGAAGCGGTATTGCAGGCCACGACCAGCAGCTTTATATCCCGCCTGATCAGGAATGAGGCGATCTCTCCGGAATAACGGATTACCGTTTCAGGAGACTTGGTTCCGTACGGAACCCGCGCGGTATCGCCGAAATAGAGTGTGTCCTCCTGTGGAAGGGCATGCATGATCTCACGCAATACCGTAAGCCCCCCCACTCCGGAATCAAATATACCAATCGATTTCCACGTCACTACGCAGTTACCTCGCCTAATAGGTGTACCCTCAAGAATCAAAAATTATATACTTTTTGGTGTCATTCAGGCAAGCCATTTACTGCAATCATGTAATCAGGGGATATAAACAGTGAAGGACATCAAAATTAGAGTGCGGGAAGGCAGAAGGATCAAATGATGTTGAAAACCTAAAGTTGCTTTGTTTTTTCCTTCCTTCTAATGATACAGTGGTCTCTATTAACATCAGTAATACGATCTAATGTGAAATTGCCATATACATCTACCGCGAAACTTATAACAAAGAAGGATTTGGCATGAAAAATAAACTTTGGATTATTCCAATGGTTATCGCTTTATGCGTCTACTCGGTCGCGTTAAATAATTTTTTTGTCTACGACGACTTCATTTGGCTAAACCGGGCCAGAACTCTGAGTCAAAATTGGAGACAGATGTTCTCTCCCGACGTCATCTATTTTGACCCACTTATTTACCTCATGTTCGTAGCCGATTCCTTTGTCGCCTACCTGGATCCCAAGTGGTGTCACGCGGTCGATCTGATGATTCATGCCTTTAACGCCCTTCTCGTCTACCGCTTTGCTAAGATGCTATCAGGTGATGACAAAGCCGGTCTTTATGGAAGCATCCTTTTTGCCTCCTCTTTTGCAATCGCCGACGCAGTATTATGGCCCTCTTCACGGGTTGACCTTGTTTCGGTGATGTTTTCGCTTGGGACCCTTATCCTGTTCCTTAAGTATCTCCGCACAGACAACAGGCGGTTTTTATGGTTGTCGTGTTTCCTGTTTATTCTGGCCCTTGGAGCCAAAGGGACTCCGGTCGTTATGCCGCTTTTTTTGCTCTGGCTTCTCTTTATGGAAGAGAAACCGTTCCGTCGTTTCGGATCGGCGGCTCCGTTCGTGTTACTGGTCATCCTGTATTTTGCGCTTTTGAAGACGACATTGCACAACATCGCCAGTCCGAACACTGCGTTGCACTTCAATCTTGGAAATGTCTCTCTCGCATTATGCGAACTCTTCATTCCGGAGCGCCACGTTGCAACACTAAACCTGGCCGTTACCGCTTCCATGCTCGCCATCCTGGTCATAGCGCTCGGCTTCCTGAAATTTTCAAGGGTATCATTGACACGCTTGCGCAGAACCGGAATTGTCATCCTAGCGGGAGGACTTCTGCCGCTGCTGGCACTCGGGGATTTTAAGCCGGCAACAAATATAAAGGAGATGATTTTTCTCCTCACCAGCCCTAGCCACCGGATTTACCTGGCCACCGTCGGATTTGTGCTTATCGGAGGTGGCGTTCTGCGGTCGCTGGAACTACTGATTAAACGTTACTATCCTAAAGCTGCAACGTTGGCAGTTACGCTCACTCTTGTGAGTGTCGTTCTTTTCAATGCTATCGAAGTAAGGGAAAGGGATCGAATTTGGGAATACGCCGGGATGGTGACAGCGAGTGGCCTTTACGGACTACTTGATCACCGGGACAAAATCCGGGAAGACGGGATAATCGGACTGATTGGATTTCCTGGTTCAACGGGTTTCCTGAACCCGATGATCAAGGTCTACTTCAATCTCAATGAGATTACCACGTCAAAATTCCTCAAAGTGGGACCGTCTGCACCCATTGAGATGCTGAAAAGAGCGGAGAGAAGCTCGTTTTTTGTGCTTGGAAATGACCTCCGTGTATATGACCTCAGCAACCAGTTTAAGAAGTTACTCTTCCTCGACAAGCAGGCTAAGTTGAATCCGTGGATACCGGAATACGTGACGGAAGGAGATATGATTTCAAGAGATATGAACCAGACCATTGCCGAAGTTTTGAAGCGAGATAATATGTAAATTCGTACAAGATCCATTATATAATTCGCGGATTGAGAGTATTTCCGCGCCATACAACGCAACCGGTTGCCGATAATTGCATATTTTTTATGTCCAAGCGCGCCGTAATACGCTAGAGTTACGCCGCTGGAAGTTCCTTGATCAGGAGGTGGTTTATGTATTCCATAGATAACGTCGGCAGGAACACAATCGCCATGGTTCTGGCAGGCGGAAAGGGCGAACGGCTCAGCCCTCTGACCCTGCGCCGGGCCAAGCCTAGTGTCGCTTTTGGCGGTAAATACAAGATCATTGATTTTGTTTTGAGTAATCTGTTCAACTCCGGCATTAAAAAAGTCTATATCCTGACGCAGTACCGCGCCTATTCACTGAACAAGCATATCCGTGAATCCTGGGGTAAATGGACCGGGCTCGGCGAGTTCTATGTGGCAATTTCTCCCGAAACGAGCAGCGAGAGCGAAGAGTGGTTCAAGGGGACCGCCGATGCGATCCTTCAATACCTGCGTTTTGTCGAATCCTCGGATGCCGATTACGTCGCGATCTTTGGCGGCGATCATATCTACAAGATGGACATCACCCAGATGATTGCCGCCCACCGGATGAACCGGGCCGACATTACCATTGCGGCCCTTGAAGTGCCGGCGGATGAGGCCGTCCGCTTCGGCGTGTTTTCCGTGGATGACGATGCGCGGGTAATTGCTTTTACTGAAAAACCGGAACGGCCAGAACCGATCCCGGGGCGTGAGACCTGTTTTGCCTCGATGGGCAATTACATTTTTTCTACCAAGAAATTGATCGATATTCTGCTGGAAGGTAAAAAACATTATAAGGATCTAGACTTCGGTAAACATGTAATACCGATGATGCTGGAGGGAGGTGATCGGGTCTTCGCCTACAATTTCAGCGACAACCTGATCCCCGGTATGAAGGCTGAAGAGCGGGGCTACTGGAAGGATGTCGGAACTATTGATTCCTATTATGAAGCCAATATGGATCTTATAAAAGTTTCGCCGCAACTGAACCTGTACAACTACAAGTGGCCGATCCTGACTAACCAGGGAAATCTGCCTCCCGCCAAGACCGTCTTCGATGACAGCGACCGCCGGGGGGTAAACATCGATTCATACGTCTGCGCCGGTTGCATCACCAGCGGCAGCACCGTCAGGCGCTCCATCCTCGGGCCACTCTGCAAGATAAACAGCTACAGTTTGGTAGAAGATTCAATTCTGTTCGAAAACGTCTCAGTCGGAAGGCATGTCAAGATCAAACGGGCGATCATCGACAAGGGGGCGGTGATCACAGACGGTTCGACAATCGGCTACGACACCGCTTCAGACCTCGCTAACGGCTACACCGTCACCGAATCAGGCATCGTTGTTGTGCCGCGTAAGGACAAATGACTCAGTAGGGGCATCCCCTTGCGGGTGCCCGCCTTTAAGTGGCGATTGCATGATTGTCGGCAATTCCAACACGGGCGACCGCAAGGGATCGCCCCTACGCCCTATTCCAGAATCCTGCCCAGACATTCCAGCAGCCGCTTATTCTCGGCGCCGGTCCGAACTGCTATCCGGAAAAACCGGTTCGACAGCCCGATAAAACTGGCACAATCACGTATCAGAATCCGCTGCGGCAACAGGAGTTCCCTGAGCTCGCCGGAAGTCGTGCCCTCCCTGATCTCCACCAGCAGATAGTTTGTACTCGAAGGATACAGCCTGAGTTGTGAAAATTGCGCCAGCCGCTCGAAAAGCACCTGCCGTTCCCGGCGGATATATTCGAGACTTTTCCGGTTATGCCGGACATCCTTAAGAGCTGCCGCTCCGGCAGCCAATGCCAGCGAGTTGACACTCCATGGACCTCCCATCGAGTCCAGCCGCCCGGCAAGCGGGGCATTGCTGATGGCATAACCGAGACGCAGGCCGGGGATTCCGAAGAATTTTGTCATCGAGCGCAATATTACGGCATTATCGCCCTGCACGATCATCTGTTTGGCCGAGGCTTCCTCACAGAAGTCCATAAACGCCTCATCCAGAACCATAAATGCGCCTGCGGACAGACACAGGCCGTAAATCTTTTCAATGGTACTCTCCGGATAGAGTGTCCCGTTGGGATTACCGGGATTGCAGATAAAAAGCAGATCGACGCCACCCGCCAGAGCTCGCTCCAAGGCATCCATATCTATGGTAAAGTTGTTTTCCGGAGTCAGGACAAGGTGCTCTGTTTCCCAACCGTGCTGGCGGAGCGCCCGAACATACTCGCTGAACGAGGGGGATATAATCAGCGCTTTGTTGCCGGGGAGCATGGCGGGAAGATTGTAAATCAGCTCGGTCGAGCCGTTGGCGATCGTAAAGTGGGCCGGAGGAAGGTCGTGATGTTTTGCCAGCGCCAGTTTCAGTTCGTTGTGACTGGTATCAGGATAATGAACCAGGCCGTCGATGGAGTCGGCCAGGGCATGGCGCACCATTGGTGACATGCCGAGCGGATTTATGCTGGCTGAAAAATCAAGTATCTGATCGGCTGCTAAGCCAAGCGTTCTGGCGACTGTGAATACATTGCCGCCATGATCATAAGAATGGGACACGGAATCCTCTCAGACAGAAGGCGACGGCCATACAGCCGAGGGCCATCAGCAGGGTTGAGATATACATAAGCCTGATCATGCTGCGATACGTACGTTCATCAAGAGGGTGCAGGGCATCGCCAATATACTCCTTCCATGACGAAATCCCGCCATAGCTGGCAGCCCCGCCCAGCCGCACCCCTAATGCCCCGGCAGCAGCCGCTTCCGGATGCCCGCTGTTGGGCGATGGATGTTTCAGGCGATCCCGAAGCGTTATCCGGGCGGCGTCTGACGCTGAACAGCCGGCCAGCGGTGCGGCGAGTACCAGCAGGAGTGCCGAGATGCGGGCCGGAATAAAGTTCAGCAGATCATCCATCCGTGCCGACGCCCACCCCATCTGCAGATAGCGCTGATTCCTGTAACCAACCATCGAATCCAGGGTACTGACCCCCTTGTAGGCCATCGCGGCAACCGGGCCTCCGAGCGTCAGCCAGAAAAGCGGTGCAATAATGCCATCGGAGGTGTTTTCGGCAACAGTTTCCACGACCGCGCGCCAGATCTCCTCTTCTTCAAGACCGTCGGTATCCCGTCCCACAATGTAGGAGAGATTGCGGCGGGCCAGCGGGAGGTCGCCTGCAAGCAGCGCAGCAGCAACGCGGGCAGATTCTTTGTGCAGGGAACGGGCAGCCAGGCAGGTTGAAGAGATTAGTATTGCAGCGATCCAGCCGGCCAGAGGCAACAGGGCGCCAAACGACCACAGCAGAACCCAGGTTGTGCCGGCAGAGCAGACAACTACCAGCAGCAGCAGAACTATTCCCGCCAGACGCAGGTTAAGCCACTCTTGCCGTAATGTCCGGTCGAGCCAGTGGATCAGATATCCGATGGCGACCACCGGATGCGGCAGCCATTGAGGGTCGCCAAATATCAGGTCGAGCAGCAGCGCCAGAAAGATGACCGGTAAATCAGGGGGTGTCACTACCCAGCCCGCAAATCGCCAGGATACGTGGCATATCGAGATACATTTCGAACTTCTCCGCCAGTTGATCAAAGGGGTCGTTCTGCACCTGTTTTTGCGTTCCGCGCCTGAGAGGCATCCCTTTTTCAAGTCGGATTCTGTTAAGGTAAATTTCACGGAAGCGGCTGTTTTCGAAGAGTCCGTGCAGATAAGTGCCGAAAATCCTGCCATCGGGCGACACCGCTCCTTCTTCTATTGATACTGATGTATCGCCGCGGCGGAAAATGCGGGAGAAGGGGTGTATCCCCTTGCCGAGCGTTGTAACCCCCATGTGGATTTCATAACCGGTCATGACTCCGCTACATTCAGGAGCAACCATCAGTCCGGCTTCATCCAGATATGCCAGCGCCTGATGAGTCTCTTTTTCCATCATGAGAACGGTTGAAGAGGGGAGCAGACCAAGCCCTTGCGCCTCTTTGATGACCGACTCCACGCCGTCAGGATCATACACCGCTGTCCCCAGCATCTGAAAACCGCCGCATATACCGGCGATATGTCCTTTAAATTCCTGGATTGCATCGAATAACCCGCGTTCCATCAGGAAATAAAGATCTGCAATGGTTGATTTACTGCCGGGAATAATCAGGATATCCAGACCATGCAGCTGATCAGGCACCTCGACATAACTGAGAAGAACATCCGGTTCGATCATCAGCGGGTCGAAATCGGTAAAGTTGGAGATTCTCGGAAGCTTGAGGACACCTATATGGATTTTTTTGAGACCGGTCATGATGCTGATGACTTTAGAGCGCTGGCCAAGAACGACACTGTCCTCAGCCGGCAGAGACATGTCGGCGAGCCAGGGGAGCACACCCAGCACCGGCAGGCCGGTGCGCTGCTCGATGAATTCGATACCGGGCTTCAGGATCCCGACGTCGCCACGGAATTTATTGATGATAATCCCTTTGATGTAGGAGCGTTCCAGCGGTTCCAGCAACTCTATCGTGCCGATGATCTGGGCAAAAACGCCGCCCCGATCGATGTCGGCCACCAGAATCACGGGACACCTTGCCATTGAGGCAATCTTGAGGTTGGCAATATCGTTTTTTTTCAGGTTGATTTCCGATATGCTTCCCGCCCCCTCAATAACGATAAACTCATATGCCTGTTGGAGGCGGTCAAAACTCTCCCGTATTTTTTTAAAAGCGCTCGGTTTGAAGGCGTCATATTCGTAAGCAGACATGTTGCCGACCGGCTTTCCCTGTACAATAACCTGACTACCGGTATCAGAATTCGGCTTGAGCAAGACCGGATTCATATCGGTATGAGGGTTGATATCACAGGCCTGAGCCTGTACCGCCTGGGCGCGGCCGATTTCTCCCCCCTCCGGAGTAACATAGGAATTAAGTGACATATTCTGGGATTTGAATGGGGCGACCGCCATCCCGCGTTTGACCAGACAGCGGCAGAAACCGGAGGTAACAATCGATTTTCCGACATCCGAGGCGGTGCCGCAAAACATGACCGCCCCCGACTTTTCAAACGGTCCCTGTTCTGTGACTGATTCTGTCGCAACTGCTGCCGGGGCATATTTGGCGGCATAGCCGCGCGGCGTGACCATACGCCCCGCTGCATCAATGAAACTGCTGGCATTCCCGATCAACACGATGCTGGTCATGTCGATTTCATGGTCGAGCAGCCCGCCCAGGGTTGTTACAACCACGGTTTCCCCTTCACGGCAGGCGTTGCGGACTATCCCGGCCGGAGTATCCGCCGGACGATATGCCAGAAGGATGTTCCGCGCCTCCTCAATCTGTGTCCTGCGGCTTTTGCTGCGCGGATTGTAGATTGCAACGACAAAATCCGCCCGGGCCGCCGCTTCCAACCTGGTTTTAATCAAGTCCCAAGGGGTCAGCAGGTCTGATAGCGAGATCACCGCAAAATCATGCATCAGAGGGGCGCCAAGCAGTGCGGCCGCAGCCTGAACAGCGGAGATGCCCGGTATTATTTGAACTTCAAGGGGCGGCAGGTCCGGATTCTGCCTGGAATCCATATCCACCAGCTCCAGTACCAGACCAGCCATGCCGTAAATTCCGGAATCGCCACCCGAAACCAGCGCAACCGATTTTCCGGCACGTGCCAGGCTGATCGCCTCACGGCAACGCTGCACCTCCTGCATCATGCCGGTTGATATGACCTGTTTGCCTGTCAGCAGCGTCCGTACCAGTTCGACGTAGCTGTCATACCCGACGATGACGTCGGAAGCCGCAATGGCCTGCCTGGCGGCATCGGTCAGATGACATACGGCACCGGGTCCGGTGCCGACGATATACAAAGAAGCCATGGGCGCCTCGTAGCGGGAATGGTTAAAGACGGATAATGGCCGTGAATACTACACATTACGCTGCGGAGAAGCAAGCAGGAATGAAGTGAACTGCATTTATTATCTGCCGCTATCTAACTATAAGCAATAAAGATTTTGGACAGCTGCCCGATCTTATCAATGAAACTATCTCACTGCGTACACGACCAGGCCTGACCCTGAAACCTCGACACGGCAGTTCGAAAATCCGCGGCGTTTGAGGCGAAACATGATGAGTGGGGCAATCAGGGAATGGACACCCGGCAGGATCAGCGGGAAGTGGGAGTAAGACATACCCTGGAGAGCTTTTACTGTCGCTCTAAGGCTCGCAGAATCAGACTTTTCTCTGCGTTTCTGTCTCTCTGTGCAGGATTTCATCCTCTAGCTATGCTCGCTGGTTTCATGGAATTCCAGCATCTTCCAGCTCTCAATGGTATTATCCAGGCGCCATTGACTGCCGGCCATATAGGTCAGTTTTCCTTCCCCATCGATATAGACATGCATGGCCTCTTTCTTCTCAAACTCTTCGACATGCTTCTTTTCGCCGGTTACCCAGCGGGCCGTAACATAACTGACCGGCTCGAATGCGACTTTTACGCTGTATTCGTGTTCAAGGCGGTGCATAACCACCTCGAACTGCAGCAAGCCGACCGCCCCGATGACCCAGTCCGAACCCATCAGCGGTTTGAACACCTGGGTAGCCCCCTCTTCAGCCAGCTGCACCAGTCCCTTTTCCAGGGCCTTTGACTTCATCGGGTTCAAAAGACGCACCTTGCGAAAGTGTTCGGGAGCAAAGCTGGGGATACCGGTGAATTTGAGATCCTCACCCATCGTGAAGGTATCTCCGATCTTGATTGTGCCATGGTTATGGATACCGATAATATCTCCCGGCCAGGCCTCCTCGACGTTGGTGCGGTCCTGGGCCATGAATATCGTTGCGTTGGCGATCTGGACATCACGCCCCAAGCGAACATGGCGGACCTTCATGCCTCGGGTGAACTTGCCGGAACAGATGCGGAAGAACGCGATCCGGTCACGGTGTGCCGGGTCCATATTTGCCTGGATCTTGAAAGTAAACCCGCTGAAGGGCTCTTCGTATGGAGATACGGACCGGGTGGCGGTCTCACGCGGCAGCGGATGCGGCGCATACTGGACAAAGGCGTCAAGCAGCTGCTGTACGCCGAATGTATTGATGGCGCTGCCGAAGAAAACCGGCGTCTGGCGCCCTGCCAGATACGCAGACATATCGAAGGGATGAGCCGCACCCTCCAACAGTTCAATGTCATTTCTCAACTCTGCCACCTGACTTCCCAGCAGCTCATCAAGGCGTGGATCGTCCAGGCCGTTAACCGTAATGATTTCTCCGGTACCATTGTCCGCCTCGGCGTCGAAGAAGGTCAGCTCTTTGGTATACAGATGGTAGGTGCCTCTAAACCGCTTCCCCATCCCGATCGGCCAGGTAATGGGCGCAGTCTGCATATGGAGGTTTTTTTCAATATCATCCAGAAGGTCAAGCGGTTCCTGCCCTTCACGGTCAAGCTTGTTCATAAAGGTCATGATCGGGGTGTGACGCAGGCGGCAGACTTCCAGCAGCTTCCTGGTCTGACTCTCGACACCTTTGACGGAGTCGATCACCATCAATACGGAGTCTACCGCGGTCAGAACACGATAGGTGTCTTCTGAAAAGTCGTTGTGACCGGGGGTATCAAGCAGGTTAATTTCACACTTGTCGTAGGTAAACTTCATAACTGATGAGGTAACCGAGATACCGCGCTGTTTTTCCAGCTCCATCCAGTCGGATGTCGCATGACGGGCGCTTTTCCTGGCACGGACCTCGCCGGCCTGCTGAATCGCACCGCCGAAGAGCAGCAGCTTCTCGGTGATGGTGGTCTTGCCGGCATCGGGGTGACTGATTATGGCGAAGGTGCGTCGTTTCTCGACTTCTGTCTGGTTGAACAGTTCCACTTGGTGTAACTCCTTAAGCATTCGAAAGGCGGGGCAAGCCCGCCTTGTATTTTTGTAGGGGCGAGTCGCTGACTCGCCCTGTTTTGGGCGACCCATCGGGTCGCCCCTACCCCCTGAATACCAGCCGGTCAAGACACCATCTGCCGCCGCCTGCAATCATCAGGTAGAGAGCCATGCCCAGCAGGGCGATGTTATACTCGATTCCATGCCCGCGACCGGCAACGCAGCCGATGTTGAGAAAAAAACCGTTGGCCCAGTGAATCTTGTAGATGGCCACCATCATGACCGCCGAGATGCCAGCCGCCGAGAGACGTGTCAGGAAGCCGCTCAAAACGCCGAAACCTCCGCCGAATTCTGCGATGATCGCCAGCAGTGTAAATATGGGCGGAATCCCCATCTTTTCTTCAAAGGTCCTGAACGTCCCGGTCAATCCCTGGCCACCGAAAACGCCCAACAGTTTCTGAGAACCGTGAGCCATGAAGATCAGCCCGAGTGGAATACGCAGCATCAATGGAGCAAATAATTCCGTGCCGGCAAAACTGCCTCTGGCCATGTGTGACCTCCCCGATATCCTTCATCGACAACAATTCCAACAATCAAAAACGGAAGACGGAGCAGCAATCCGCTCCGTTTGCCGGCAAACCAGGCTGCAAGTGGTACCGGATCAGGAATAAGACAATAAGGGAATAATCACCGGTGATCATGTCAAGCAGCCGAGAGACAGTTAAAACGGATCAAAAACAGCGTCACCGGCGGAGTGCGAGATGTATATGTTCCGACGGGGGACTGGATGAAGGGAGGCAATCGGGATACCGCACATTTTTGAAACAACACGACTTGCATGTAACTGCCGATGAAACAATCTGTACAGCAGAAAAAATAAAATTTTGGTGGGCGGCACGGGATTCGAACCCGCGACCCCAGGCTTCGGAGGCCTGTACTCTATCCAGCTGAGCTAACCGCCCGTATGACAAACCGCACTAACATTCTTTAGTCGAAAATCATTACACTATTCAGCCATTCAACTCAAGTCAAAAATCTGTCTTTTTACTGTTTGCTCTGATATGATGCCGGACAGGGGGTCTGCCATGAAACAAACAGTGTTGCTGATGCTCTGTATTGTGCTGATGCCGATGACGGTTTCGGCGGCCAACTTTTCCTTCAAAAATTTACGGAACGGCGTTTATGCGGCGATTGCCGAACCGGGAGGGAAGGCCGCCAGTAATTCGTTGATCGTAGTCACCAGTTATCAAGTCATTGTGGCCGGCGCGCATTTTGTGCCTGAAACGATCAAGGAGTTGCTTGATTTTGTCAAAACAATCACGCCTATCCCAGTCCGGTACATTATTCTGACCCACCATCATCGCGGTTTCAACAATATTGACTTCGATCTGCCGGCCAACATCGAGATCATAGCTTCCGGTCAAACGTGGCAGGCGCTGAAGAGCGAATTTCGCCAGATAAAAAACCAGGTGACCTTTTTTGACCGGAGCTTGACCATGAAACGGGGATCTACGCTTCTGGTCCTGAATGCCACGGAGCACTCCCACAGCGAGGGGGACGTCTTTGTGTACCTGCCCGAAGAGGGGGTGCTGTTTACTTCAGACCTCGTGTTTAATGATGTGGCCGGATACATGGGAGACGCCAACTTCCAGGAATGGATCGGCACGCTCGAAATACTCGCCGGCATCGATGCCCGTTCCGTAGTTCCCGGCCTGGGGGATGTCACAACGACGGAAGGCATTCTGAAATTCCAGACATTCTTCCGCGCCTTCACCACGGAGGTTCTGCGGCTGACCGCCAAGGGGCTTGAGGTAGAGGCGGCCAAACGGCAGTTTTCTCTGCCGCAGTATGAAAACCAGCCGGGGTTTCGGGCCTTTTTTGATGTTAATTTCCGGCGTGCGTATCAAGAATTGAAGGCGCTCAAGTAATGCCCCCCGCGATTCGGGTCATAGGGTTGACGGGCGGAATTGCCACCGGAAAAAGTACCGTTGCCCTGTTTTTTGCAGAGCGAGGCATTCCGGTGATTGATGCCGACCTGCTTGCGCGAGAAGCGGTAATGCCGGGAAGCCCCGCGCTGGAGCGGATTGTAGAAATATTTGGACGTGAGATCCTGACGCATGAAGGCCTGCTTGACCGCAAGCAGATGGGCGCGCTGATCTTTCAGGAACCCGAAAAGCGCCGCCTTCTCGAAAGCATCCTGCACCCTGAAATAAAAAAACTGGCCGAAGAGCGCATAGCTCAGGCAGCTGGAGAGGGCCATCAGCAACTGATCTACATGGCGCCGCTTCTGATTGAAGCGGGTGCTACCGACAGGGTAGATACCGTCTGGGTTGTGACTGTCCGTCCCGAGATACAGCTGGAGAGGCTCATGAAGCGTGACGGCATTGACCGCGAGCAGGCAGAGCGGATAGTCGACAGCCAGATGCCGCTCTCCGAAAAAGCGCGCTTCGGAAGTGTGGTCATCGACAACAGCGGGACCGAAGAGGAAACCCGGATGGCTTTGGAGGCCGTCTGGGCAAAGGAAACCAGGAGAAACGATGAATAAATCCGGTTATATTTTACGTCCGGGAGTAAGACCGGCGGCGCGATCCGAAAAAAGACCAGCTCGCGCGGCACAATCACCGGCAGCCGAAAAAACGGCGGCGGCTGTTGCGCCCGGTCCGGAAGATGACCGGCAATTCAGCTGTTTTGCCGCCGTGCCGCGCGGGGCTGAAGAGCTCGCCGCTACGGAGCTTGCGGCGCTGGGAATCAGCGATATCACTCCCGGGAAGGGAGGGGTGGCATTCCGTAGCGACCGGGCCGGGCTTTATCGCGCCAATCTCTGGCTGCGGACGGCAAGTCGTGTGTTGGTTCAGGTAGCTGCCTTCCCCTGCTCAGGCCCGACAGAGCTTTATGCCGGAGTACACGCGATTGCCTGGCAGGAACTGATCACCCCCGACATGACCCTGGCGGTGGATTGCTCCCTGCGTGATTCGACCCTGACACATTCAGGTTTTGTGGCACTAAAAACCAAGGATGCGGTTGTTGACCGTATCCGCGAAGCATGCGGCAGCCGTCCGAATGTAGACACAACTTCGCCTGATGTACGCATCAATGTCCATCTTCATAAAAATATCTGCACAATCAGCCTCGACAGTTCCGGCGACTCGCTTGATCGGCGCGGCTACCGGCTGGAGCGAAACGAGGCTCCCCTGCGCGAAACCCTTGCTGCCGCCGTTGTAGCCCTCACCGGCTGGGATGGTTCCATGCCGTTGGCAGATCCGATGTGCGGTTCAGGTACAATCCCGGTCGAGGCCGCGCTGATGGCGGCACATATTCCACCCGGCCTGAATCGCCGGTTCGGATTTCAGAACTGGCTGGATTTCGACAACGGACTCTGGGACGGAATATGCGCAGATGCTACTGAGGGGATCCGCAGGCTGCCGACCGGATTGATAACCGGGTATGACCTCGACAGCAGGGCTCTTTTACTGGCGGGGAGAAATGCCACCAAGGCGGGCCTGGAAGGGCAGATCCACTTCTTTCACGCCGCGCTGCAGGATTTCAGACCCGCGGGTGACAGGGGGGTAGTAATCCTTAATCCCCCCTATGGCAAGCGCCTGGGAGAAGAGGACGATCTGCGGGAACTGTACTGCCAGATTGGTGATGTCATGAAAAAATATTGCCGCGGCTGGACCGGATATGTACTGACCGGCAACCTTGAACTGGCTAAATACATCGGACTAAAGGCCTCCAGGCGTTACGTCCTGTTCAACGGGGCGATTGAATGCCGGCTGCTGAAGTATGATTTGTATTAAATAAGCCGGAACAAAAAACTGTTTCACGCAACGGCGCAACGACGCAACGTTTAAACTCAACCGAGATTTTTTTAAAGTCTTTCGTTGCGTCGTCGCGTGAGTAATGATTGTGCTTGTATAGCTTAACGACTTAAGACTTCTAAAATTACTGAGGAATATATTCATGGCGATTAGATGGTATCCCGGACATATGGGCAAGGCGCAGGAAAAGATGGCCGAGGCGATCCGCAAGATCGATGTGATTATCGAGGTGCTTGATGCCCGCCTCCCCTTGTCCAGTTCCAATCACCAACTTGAGGAGATGCGCCGCAACAAGCCCTGCATCAAGGTATTGAACAAACATGATCTGGCCGACCCTGCTGTCACCAGGGCCTGGGTACGTTATTTTGAACGTGAATCAGGGGTCTGCGCCCTGCCGCTCTCTGCAAGAGTCCATGCCGACGCAAAGCAACTGATCAAACTCTGCCAGAAAACGGTGCCGCATCGCGGACGCCCGGGATGGCCGCTGCGGGTCATGGTATTCGGGATTCCCAACACCGGCAAATCAACCCTGATCAACACCTTGGCGGGGAAGTGCATGGCCAAGGTCGGCGACAAGCCGGCGATAACCACCTGCGGCCAGCAGATCGACCTCAGGAACGGCATTGTCCTGTCGGACACACCCGGTATTCTCTGGCCGAATATGGACGATCAAACGGTGGCGAATCGGCTGGCAACGAGCGGCGCCATCGGGGCAAGCGCCCTCGACTATACATGCGTCGGGCTTTTTGCCGCCGAGTTTATGATGGCTAGATATCCGGAATTGCTGAAGACAAGGTACAAGTTATCCGAGTTGCCTGAAACTCCGACCGATATGCTGGAACTGATCGGTCGACGCCTGGGATGCCTGATGGCTGGCGGAGAGATTGACGTGCATCGAGCTGCAGAGGCCTTTTTGAGAGAGTTGAGAGCGGGGAAAATCGGTCGGATCAGTCTTGAAGAACCGGAAACGGCCGAAAACAGCGCTGTTTCTGATGAAGAGAAAAGTGCTTAAACAATCCCGGTAAAGACGTTGTCCACGAAAAACACGAAATACACGAACCAAACCAGACAACCATGAGCATGACCGGACAACCTGTTCGGAGAATTACTGCTCTTCTGCTTTAATTTTCGTGTCTTTTAGTGACTTCGCCTAGAGGCGCCTACTTTTGGTCGTGGACAGTTGTTTTTCAAGGTTATCGTTTGAACTTGTGGCAAAACAGGCAACGGTTCTTGGCGGGATGATTCGGGGGAAACGGCACCCCTTTTTCCTTGTGACACGGCTCGCAAAACACCTCGGCGTCCTTTTTATCCGGCTTGTAGAAAGCCCGCTTGAAGATTGAAGCGTCAGGTCCCGGGGCGTTTTTAAAGGCGGCATCGTAGGATATTTTATGCATTTGATCGTTGGGCACCGGCGTAGTTTTCTCTTTTCCTGAAATAGCTATAAAGATTCCCAGCACCACAACTATCACGGCTATAAACAGCCAATCACGTTTATCAATTTTCATATATGTTTCCTTACGCGTATCAGTCTGATTTTATGAGGGAAAAATAGATCACTACGCCACCGATCAACAGGCCGGCGCCGAGAAATGGAAGTATGGATGATACGGAGAGGTCATCGCCAGGCACCGGCATCGCAAAACGAATGATCAACGCAAGACAGATCAATGAAAAAAGGCTGAGCAGTACCACCTTGGAGCGCCTGATGACCCCGAATAAGAAGATGGCGGCAAGCAGAATGAGTACCAGGGGGTTGGAAAAAACCTGCTTGACGCTCAGATGCTGAATGGTTTCAATCAGGTTCTCCGTTTCAAAAGGTTGCAGTGTTTCGGTGGCCTTTTCGACTAACTGCTGCTTGTCCATTAAACACCCCTTAAAAACCGCCTGAATTATCCGCCAATACTAAAATAGATTACCAGCTTAGGCAAGAGAATAAATAAGCCCGCCTTGCGGCGGGCTCAGAAATTTCTAACTAATAAAATCCATAACCTTATCGAGAAACCCCTTTTTCATGGGGTGTACCTCCTCGCCGCTGATCCGGGCAAATTCTTCCAGAAGCTCTTTTTGCTTCTTGTTGAGGTTTGTCGGGGTCTCGATCCTGATGACCACCAGTTGGTCGCCTCGCCCATATCCCTGCAGTGAAGGGATACCCTTCCCCTTCAGGCGATATATTTTTCCTGACTGGGTCCCGTCGGGTATTTTCATGGCAACCTTGCCGTCCAGAGTCGGAACATCAAGTTCGCACCCGAGCGCGGCCTGAATGAAACTGATCGGAACTTCACAGATAACGTTATTGTCCTCACGCTGGAAGATCGCGTGTCCCCTGACATTGATCGCGACATACAGATCGCCGTTGGGGCCGCCTTTGCCCTGCCCCCCTTCACCGGTTACCTTGAGCCGGGAACCGGTCTCAACTCCGGCGGGAATCTTGATCGAGAGAGTTTTGGTATCTTTTGTGCTCCCCTTGCCGCGACAGTCGGGACAGGGATTGTCAACGACCCTCCCTTCACCGTTGCACTGGCCACAGGTTTTGCTGACGCTGAAAAAACCCTGCTGATAGCGGACCTGTCCTGCTCCGCGACAGGTTGGACACACCTTGGGGTCGGTACCGGGCTTTGAGCCGGAACCGTTGCAGGTGGCGCACCTTTTGGCAAACGGAATTTCGATCTTGTTTTCAACACCAAAAGCCGCCTCTTCGAAGCTGATCTCCATGTTGTAGAGCAGATCGTCGCCTCTTCTTCCCTGGGTGCGGCCTCTGCCGGCGCCACCGCCACCGAAGATGTCGCCGAAGATGTCACCGAAAATATCGCCGAACGGGGTTCCGGCGCCAAAACCGCCGAAACCGCCCGAAGCTCCGCCCGGACCGGAAACGCCGGCATGGCCGTACTGATCATACTGGGCACGCTTCTGGGGGTCCGAGAGGACCTCATACGCCTCCGAGGCTTCCTTGAACTTTTCTTCGGAATCCTTATCTCCCGAGGTCTTGTCAGGATGGTGCTGGATCGCCACTTTCCGGAAGGCTTTTTTAATCTCCGTCTCAGAGGCGTTGCGGTGAACCCCGAGTACCTCGTAATAATCGCGTTTTTCTCCGTTTGCCACAATAAGTTCCTTTATCTCTTGAAATACGTGTAGGGGCGGGTTTGAAACCCGCCCCTACGATATTTAACCGGCGATGTCACCGGAACTACTTCTTCTCTTCCTTAACCTCTTCAAAATCGGCATCGACGACCTTATCGTCCTTCGGTTTTGCGCCACCAGCCTGTTCCGCGCCCGCAGCCGGTTCTCCCTCTGCCCCTTCCTTCTTGGCATACATGGCTTCAGCAAGCTTATGGGAAGCCTCAGCCAGTTCGTCGGTGGCTTTCTTGATGGCTTCGGCGTCTTCACCTTCCATCAGCTTCTTGAGTTCAGCCAGTTTATTTTCGATGTTCCCTTTCTCTACCGCATCGATCTTGTCACCGAACTCCTTCAGCGACTTTTCGGTGGTGTAGACCAGGCTGTCGGCGTGGTTGCGCGCTTCGATCGCTTCACGCTTCTTCTTGTCTTCGTCGGCATGGGCCTCGGCGTCACGCACCATCTTGTCAATCTCTTCCTTGGACAGCCCGGAAGATGCGGTGATGCTGATCGATTGCTCCTTGCCGGTACCGAGATCCTTTGCGGAAACATGCACGATACCGTTGGCATCGATGTCGAATGTCACCTCGATCTGGGGCAGGCCGCGTGGTGCCGACGGGATACCGGAAAGTTCGAAGTTTCCGAGAGTCTTGTTATCGCGGGCCATTTCACGCTCACCCTGCAATACATGGATCGAAACCGCCGGCTGGTTGTCGGCTGCGGTCGAGAATACCTGGCTCTTGCGGCAGGGAATGGTGGTGTTTTTCTCAATCAGTTTGGTCATGACGCTGCCGAGAGTCTCGATACCAAGAGAAAGTGGCGTGACGTCCAGCAGCAGTACGTCCTTAACGTCGCCTCTCAGAACGCCCCCCTGAATACCGGCGCCGATGGCAACTACTTCATCCGGGTTAACGCCCTTGTTCGGCACTTTGCCGAAGATATCCTCGACACACTTCTGAACAGCCGGCATACGGGTCATACCACCCACCAGGATAACTTCATCGATCTGGCTTGCGGTCAGACCGGCGTCTTTCAGGGCGGTGCGGCAGGGGCCTTCAAGCTTCGACAGCAGCTCGGCACAGATCGACTCCAGCTTGGCGCGCGAAAGCTTCAGGGTCAGATGCTTCGGACCGGTGGCATCGGCGGTGATGAACGGAAGGTTGATGTCGGTTTCTACGGAGGTGGAAAGTTCGCACTTGGCCTTTTCAGCAGCCTCTTTAAGACGCTGGAGAGCCATCTTGTCGCCGCGCAGATCGATGCCCTGGTCTTTCTTGAACTCGTCGGCGATCCAGTCGATAATCAGCTGATCGAAGTCTTCACCACCCAGGAATGTATCGCCGTTGGTGGACTTGACTTCAAATACTCCGTCACCCAACTCCAGGATAGAAACATCGAACGTACCGCCGCCCAGGTCGAATACGGCGATTTTTTCGTCTTTTTTCTTGTCAAGTCCGTATGCCAGAGCTGCTGCGGTCGGCTCGTTAATGATACGCAACACGTTCAGTCCGGCAATCTTGCCGGCGTCCTTGGTTGCCTGGCGCTGGGAGTCATCGAAGTAGGCCGGCACGGTGATAACCGCATCGGTGACGGTGGTGCCAAGATAATCCTCGGCGGTCTTTTTCATTTTCTGCAGGATCATTGCAGAAATTTCCGGAGCGGAATAGCGCTTGCCGCGCACCTCTACCCAGGCATCACCGTTGTCGGCCTTGACAATCTTGAACGGCGAAATAGCGATGTCTTTTTTAACCGCTTCCGTATCAAACTTGCGCCCGATCAGGCGTTTGATGGAGTAGAGGGTGTTCTCCGGATTGGTGACCGCCTGACGCTTGGCCTGCTGACCTACCAGCCGCTCGCCGCTGTCGGAAATGGCGACCATCGAGGGTGTCGTCCGTCCACCTTCGGAGTTGGCAATAACGACCGGCTCACCACCCTCCATGATTGAAACACAAGAGTTGGTTGTTCCCAGGTCGATTCCGATTACTTTACTCATGACGTGTAGTCCTCCTTATTGGATACTCTGGATTCAAGATATTCATCGTGTGTATAAAAAACAAGGCCTCTGGAAAATTTATTTCGCTTCCATCCGGAAATTATTTTAGCGGCGCCGCCACGGTCACCATGGAGGGACGCAGCAAACGCTCTTTAAGCATGTACCCTTTCTGGTACTCTTCAACTATCGTATTCGGCTCGTGCTGGTCGGTCGGAACCTGCGCCATCGCCTGGTGGTAGGCCGAATCAAAGGGAGCGCCAACGGCTTCAATCGGGGTGACGTTGAACTTCTTGAGCGCCATCAGCAGCATGGTATGAGTCATGCGAATACCCTCGACCACGCCCCCCAGGCCGTCCTCTGAAGCATGCGCAAGAGCACGCTCCAGATTATCGATAACCGGCAGTATCTCTTCAAGCAGAGCCTTGTTGCCGTAGTTCAACAGTTCTTCCTTCTCGCGCCCTACCCGCTTGCGATAGTTTTCCAGGTCGGCCCGCTCCCGCAGAAAACGATCCCAATTCTCACGGGCCTCCTTTTCCTTGGCCGCCAGTTGTTCTTCAAGCGACGGCCCGGCCTCGGGAGCGGTAGTCTCAGGAACGACCTTTTCCCCGGCACCGGCTTCAGGCTTTTCGACCTCTACAATTTCTTTTGGCTCCGTGCCGTGGTGACCTTTTGCTGATTTCATACGCTGGTTTCCTTTTACTGAGCTTATATTTGTAATCAGACTTCGTTTAACAGTTTGCTGATCATCCGGGCGGTGTAATCCACAATCGGAATCACGCTCGAATATCCCATGCGGGTCGGACCGATTACCCCCAGCATACCGACCGTGTTGCTGCTGGTGACGAAACGGGATGTTATCAGGCTGACCCCGGCTGACTGACTGAGCGACGTTTCCGACCCGATATAAATCTGTACTCCATCCGCCTTCATGCAGCGCGACAGGAGTTGAACGAGCAGCCCCTTCTGTTCGAATGCCTGATAAATCTCCTTCATTCTGGCCGCATCACTGAATTCCGGCTGATCAAGGATACGGGCCTGCCCCTCGACGAAAATCTCGTCCCCTTCCACTCTCACCGCCTGTTCGCTGATTTTCAGGGCACGGGAGAGGAGCTGATCGTAGCGCGCCTTCTCGGATGTCATCTCCTCCAGAATCAGCTCGCGAACCTGCCTGATGGTCAGGCCCTGCATCCTGTCGTTCAGATAGTTGCCCAACCTGACGAGTTCTTCAGAGGTGTAATCCTCCTCCGTCTCAATCAGACGATTCTGAAGCGCCCCATTGCTGGAAACCAGGATCGCCAGAATTTTATGCTGGCCGATACGTACAAACTCGATATGGCGAAACACATCGGCGGTAAAGCTGGGAGCAATTACGATCCCCATATAATTTGAGAGTTGTGACAGCGTTCGGCTGGTTTCTTTCAAAATACCGGAGAGCCCGACGCCGGCCTGTCGGCAATGACTGACAATCTGGCGCTTTTCATCGCGACTGACCTGTCGCAGGGCAACCAGCGAATCAACATAAAAACGATAGGCTTTTTCAGTCGGAATCCGGCCGGCCGAGGTATGCGGCGACGTCAGGAGCCCCATTTCTTCCAGATCGGCCATGACATTGCGTACGGTTGCCGGTGAAAGCGTAATGGCATGACGACGTGCGACAGTACTGCTGCCGACCGGTTCGGCGGTAGCAATATAATCCTCGACAATCGCTTCAAGTATTTGTCTGCTGCGGGCGGAAAGCTCCACTTTCATGTCAATACCCCGGAAATCAGCACTCGTAACAGGTGAGTGCTAATTATTCAAGGTAATAAGCGACCCTGTTTTTGTCAAGGTGATTTCGGGTTATTGCCAAGCTTTCAGCGGAAGAGGGTCAAGGCATGATTCTTTAATTCGGGAATCCATCAGGCCGCGATAGAGAAAGACTCGCTCGATGAAGTTTTTTAGTATGTCCGGATTGCTCAGTCGTTCAGCTTCCTCCAGCGGCATCAACGGGAAACGGCGCACAACTTCATTGGCAAACAGTCCAACGGAAAACATTTCGGAAGTGCCGCTACCGTGGAGCGGAACCGCTGTAAGGCCACAACTTGGCGATCGCTCTTTAAAAATAAATCCGCAGAGATCCTCATTCTCAAGCTCCTTGACCGTAGCAGCACAATACGCCTTCAGCTGTCCGGTCATGTCGATGCGCGTCTGCCGTGTGATCAGGCGCGGATCGGCCGGATCACCCTCCAGCCGCATCGCCTCCCGGGGTGTCGGCAGGCCGCACCCAACCTCAGGACAGACCGGCAAGAAGGTGAAATACTTCCCGAGTGTACCGGTGATATACCGGTCATGCTTATCCCCGCCGTCGTATCGGACGTGTTCACCCAGCAGGCACGCACTGACGCCGATCGTGATTGGTAATGTCATACTTGTAATTCTCCCTTTCCGGAGATGACAAAAGCAACAAACTTGCAGCTAATTCCGCTTGGGTTTACCGGCTTAAAATCCATAGCCGATGAACACTCCTCCCATCGCCTGATTTTCCGTGCCACGGAAGCGGATCAGCGGCGAATTGGCAACAAGGGGGGCAAGACGGTCAAAAATGGCAATGAAGGAAACGGAAATTTCCTTCGTCAGCGAGGTCATGGCAAACGCGTTAACGCCGTAGGCGGTGATACCCCCATCGGCATGGTAACGTTCCAGACCGCTGCGCGCCGATTGTTCCGGGGTAATCCCCCAATAGGCGTTGGTATAGGCCTGATCGCCGTATCTGACCTGTGGGCCGAAGGCGTAGACGAGCGGTGAGCCGGCAAGATTCAGCGTGCTTACATAGCTGACCCTCCCCTCCGCGACCATCCCCTCGTAACCGGTTACCCCCTTGTGCAGATGCAGATGGAGCTTGTACGGCTTCCGGAAATATTCGACAAACCCACCCAGAAAAAGCGTGCCGGGTACGTCACCCATACCCTGCAGGGCATTGCTGCTGCCGCCGGCAATACGAAGGACCGAATCGCCTTCCTTTTCGTAACGGGGAAAGACATAGGTCACGACCGGGCCGAGCCGCCATCCTTCACGATTGAAAGCCGCATAGCCGATGCCATCCCTGAGGTTGGCAAAAAACAGGTCTTTGTAGGCGATCCGCAAGTCCGGAAGCGCCCGCAGGGTGTAGTTTTTCGCACCGGCGAAGAGCGGGGCAGCCAGCAGCCCGGCGCCGACCGACACCTGCCATTCTTTCTGTTTTCTGCCGCCGCCAGACTCAGCCGCCCGACAATACGCTGCCGAAAGAATCGTAAGCAGAACCAGATGAAGCATGAGCGATCTGAATATATTCACTGACGGTTCTCCATAAGTAATACTTCAGCATCCCGCCAGCAAAGTTTATCACATTACATCTGTTCTGTCTGCGGGTCACCGGCACCGCGGGAAGCACCGAGGTGCCACGCTCCGCTTCCGGAGGATCACCCCTGCCGATTGCCGATTGAAAAAATATCGCAGCGGAATTTTTCCCAATTGGTGTATCCTTTTAATCATAGAGAACATTCATATCGGTATGCAATATACGAGAAAGGAGTTGAGGGCGATGAAGGACATCATGACATGCAACGAACTAAAAGAACTTGTTGACGGCACGGTGGTGATCGATGTCATGACACCGGAAGACTACGCCGCCTGCCACATTGCAGGCGCCAAAAATGCCTGTATTTATGAGATGGTATTTCTGGATCGAATAGCCGAATTTGTTCCGGAAAAAGACGCCCGGATCGTGGTTTATGACGCCAGCGGCACCACCCGCGCAGCCGGGTTGGCGCGGGAGCGGCTGAATCAGGCGGGGTACGGCAATGTTACCATTCTCGATGGTGGTCTGTCCGCCTGGCGCTCGGCAGAACTGCCGCTGGAAACGGGTGATCAGGCGGGCATCACAGAGCCTGCGCTGAAGGATGGTACTTATAGAATCGATGTCGAGAAGAGCGTACTGGAGTGGATCGGCCGCAACCTGAACAACCGCCATTTCGGCCGCATCGCCATCAAGGAGGGCGAGTTGCTGATCCGGCGCGGCAGGCTGGCCGGGGGAAATATAATACTTGATATGAACTCCATTACCAATCTGGACCTGCAGGACCCGGCCTGGCACGACATGCTGCTTCACCATCTGAAGTCGGACGACTTCTTCGCGACCGGGAGTTTTCCGACCGCCTCGTTCACCCTGACCGGATGGGAACCCGTGGGAGGAGCTTCGCCGGAAGCGCCAAACGGGATCGCCACGGGCAACCTCACCATAAGGGACGTTACCCGCCCGGTCAGCTTCCCGGCCGTCGTGGCCCCGCAAGCAGATGGCGGCATCAAGGCTCATGCAGCCTTTGACATCGACCGGACACTCTGGAATGTCTGCTACGGCTCCGGAAAGCTGTTCGAGCGTCTCGGCATGCACCTCGTACATGACATCATCAGTCTGGAGATGTTTATTCTGGCCCGGTAGACACTACCAAAAGCGAGGCGTAAGCGGATCCCCCGCCGTCACGCGTCGGCTGCCATTTTCAAGAGTTCGGCAGCACGCTCCCGGTCCCTGCCGTGGTCCTTGGCCACCAGCATGTAAATGGACGGCACCACGAACAGCGTAAAGAGGGTGCCGATGAACATGCCGCCGACCAGCACCAGACCGATAGAGTTACGGGCCGCGGCTCCGGCGCCGGTGACCAGGGTCAGCGGGAAGTGCCCGGCGATCGTTGCGGCGGTCGTCATCAGGATCGGGCGCAGCCGCGTCATGGCGGCCTGGCGAACGGCCGCGATCTTGGGATGCCCCTGAAGTTGCAGCTTGTTGGCGAATTCGACGATCAGGATGCCGTTCTTGGACACCAGCCCCACCAGCGTCACCAATCCCACTTGTGAATAGATGTTGAGCGTCGTCGTCCACCCCCGGGTCCAGAAGGGGATATTGGGGTCAGGCATCTTCAGGAAGGTGAAGATCAGCGCCCCGAAGATGGCCAGCGGCACCGACCCGGCCAGGATTACGAACGGGTCCCGGAAACTGTTGAACTGGGCCGCCAGCACCAGGAAGATCAGGATAATCGCCAGTCCGAAGGCGGGCAGGAACTTATTCCCCTCGGTGCGCAGCTGGCGCGACTCGCCGGTGTAATCCAGCACGTACCCCTTGGGCATGACCTTGCCCGCCTCATCCTCCAGATACCTGAGCGCCTCGTCCAGCGGCCGGATCGCCACGCCGCTGATCTTGACCGCATTCAGCTGCTGAAAGCGGTTCAGCGAGCGGGGCACGACCGATTCCTTCAGGGTGGCCACCGTGGAGAGCGGGATCAGCGTGCCGTTCGGTCCGGTGACGCGAATGTCGTTCAACTGTTCCGGATTGAGGCGGCCGACCCGTTCGACCTGGGGGATGACCTTGTAGCTGCGTCCGGCGATGTCAAACCGGTTGACGAAATCGCCCCCCACCATGCCTCCCATGTCGGTCGCGATCTGCCCGAGGTTCAGCCCCATGGCGGCGACCTTGTCACGGTCGATGACGAACTCGGTCTGCGGCTGGTCGATCTTCACGTCGATCAGCGGCGGGAAGGCGAACATGCCGCTCTTCATCGCCTTCATCTGAATCGTGCGGGCGAGTTCCAGAATCTGGCCGGTCTCGGCGGTGGAGGCGAGGATGAACTCAACCGGGAACTGGCCGCCCCCCGGCAGGGCAGGCGGAGTGACTGGAAAGGTCTGAACCCCGGTGATTTTTGCCAGCTTCTGCTGCACCTCGGGCATGATCTGGAAAATATTTCTTTTCCGTTCATCCCATGGTTTGACCACCATGCCGCCGAAGCCGGAATTGGGAAAGGTGATCTGGAAAGTGAAGTTGGTCTCCGGCACGCTCATAAAGGCCTTGTTGACCTCGGCGGCGTAGCGGCTGTTCTGGTCGAGGGTCGAATTGGCCGACGCATCCAGGATGCCGAAGATGACCCCCTGATCTTCCGCGGGCGCCAGTTCACGGGCCGACATGATGAACATCGGGATGGTCAGGAAGCTGATCACGATCCAGACGGTGTAGACCGCCGGACGCATGCCCAGCGTTGCGTCCAGGAGACGACCGTACAGCTCCCTGAACCGTTTGAAATCCCGGGAGATCTTCCCGGCGAGGCCATGTTCCTCCATGCCCGGTTTCAGCAGTTTGGCCGACATGACCGGAGAAAGGGTCAGTGCCACGATGCCGGAGATGGTGACCGCCCCGGCCAGGGTCAGGGAGAATTCCCGGAACAGCGAGCCGGTCAGGCCGCCCTGCAGGCCGATCGGAAGATAGACCGCCGCCAGGGTGATGGTCATGGCGATGATCGGCCCCAACAGTTCGCGGGCTCCGAGGAGAGCGGCTTCCAGCGGCGATTTCCCCTCGCCCAGGTGCCGCTCGACGTTCTCCACAACCACGATGGCGTCGTCCACCACCAGACCGACCGAGAGCACTACCGCCAGCAGGGTCAGCAGGTTGACGGTGAAGCCGAACGCCTGCATCAGGAAGACCGCGCCGATCAGCGAAACCGGGATGGCGACGAGCGGCACCAGCACCGACCGGAACGAGCCGAGAAAGAGGAAGATCACCACCATCACGATCATCAGCGTATCGCCCAGGGTCTTCAAGACCTCCCGGATGGCGTTATTGATGTAATTGGTGGCGTCATAGGCGACGCGGGCCTGCATGCCGCTGGGAAGATCGCGCTGGATCGCCTCCATTTCGATCCGCACCCGCTTGATGACGTCAATGGAGTTGGCATTCGGGAGCGGCCAGATCCCCATGAAGACCGCGGTCTGGCCGGAGAAATGGACCTCGGAGTCGTAGTCTTCGGCCCCCAGCATCACGTCGGCGATATCCGAAAGCCGGACCATCGCGCCGTTCTGCTGACGCACCACCAGACGCTTGAACTCGTCCACCGTGTTGAGATTGGTATCGGCGGTCAGGTTGACCTGGATCAGCGACCCCTTGCTGCGTCCCAGGGCCGCCAGGACGTTGTTTGACGCCAGCGCCTGGCGCACCTGTACCGGGCTGATGTTCAAGGCCGCCATCCGGTCCGGCTTGAGCCAGACCCGCATCGCAAAGGTCCGGGCGCCGAGGATGTCGGCCCGCTGTACCCCGGCGATTGCGGAGAGGCGGGGCTGGACCCTGCGCACCAGGTAGTCGGTAATCTCGTTCTGTTTGAGAACTTCCGAGGTAAAACTCAGGTAGGCCGAGGCAAACTGGCTGTCGGCCGACTCGATGTTGATGATCGGCACTTCGGCCTCGGGGGGAAGGTCGCGCCGGACCTGGTCAACCTTCGAGCTGATCTCGGCCAGGGCCTTGGTGGCATCATAGTTCAGCTTAAGGCGCACATTGATGGTGGAGAGCCCGAGAGAACTCTGTGACTCCATGTACTCGATGCCGTCGGCCGCGGCAATGGCACGCTCCAGCGGAGTAGTTATGAAACCACGCACCAGTTCGGCATTGGCTCCGACATAAACCGTGGAGACGGTCACCGCCGCATTTTCGCTGCGGGGGTACTGGCGCACGTTGAGGGAACGGATCGCCTGCAGGCCGGCGATGATGATCACCAGGTTGACTACCAGGGCCAGGACGGGACGACGAATGAAGAGATCGGTGATATTCATGGCGGATCAGCTGTTTTCAGGCTTGGGAGCCTGCTCGAAGTGCGGCGCCAGCTTGTTGTCGATCACCACCTGCTGGCCGTTGCGCAGTTTGAAGACGCCGGTGCTGACCAGGGTTTCACCCTCTTTGAGACCGGTGGTAACCGCGACAAAATCTCCCCGTTTTTCCCCGAGCTTTACAAACTGCTGACGCAGTATCGTGCCTTTACCCTCCTTGGCCGTCTCCAGCAGGTAGATCGAATCGCTGTACGGGGCGTACATGACCGCCGTGGCCGGGATGACCAGTACCTTCTGCCGGACCGGCAGCCCTACCGCCACGTTGACGAACATGCCGGGACGGAGCCGTTCCCCCTTGTTTGCCACGGTGGCCTGGATTTTAACGGTCCGGGTGTCGGCATCCACCAGCGGAGTTATGGCAGTGATTTTTCCGGTTACCACTTCGCTCCCGAGAGCATCACCGGTGAGCCGCACCGGCAGGCCGATGCGGAGTTGTGCCAGCTGTTGCTGCGGGAGCGAGAAGTCCACGAAGATCGGGTCGAGGGTTTGCAGGGTGACGATCGGATCGGCTTCGCGCAGCATCTGCCCCAGGTTGATCTGACGGATGCCGAGCCGCCCGGAGAACGGGGCGCGGACTGTCTTTTTGTCGATGGCCGCCCTGATGGTGTCAACCTGGGCCTGGGCCTGAATGTTGTTGGACAGGGCAAGATCGAGATCGGACTGGGAGATGATCCCATCCTTGAAAAGTTGCTCGGCGCGTTTCAGGTTGGCGCGGCTCAGAGCCACCTGGGAGAGGGCGCCCGGAAGCTGCGCCTCTTCGGTACTGATGTCCTGCTGCATGAGCAGATCACCCTTCCTGACCGCCGTGCCCGGCTGGAAGGCGATTTTCATCACCTTGCCGGGAGCCTCTGCGGTCACATTGACCCCCTGCACCGCGGAGAGCGATCCTACCGAGCCGAGCGAGCTCTCCCACGATTCGCTCTTGACCAGGGCGGTGGTCACGGTTTCGGGAGGCGGGACGAATGTCTTGCCGCTGGCGATCATCGTTTTGATCTGCAGCGTCTTGATCCCGACAAGGACGGCAATGATGATAATTACACCGAGGAGGGCGAAAATGATGCGTTTCTTCATGGATGTCTGCCTCCGTTGAGAGGATAAGCGCCACGCGTAGTTTCCGGCATCTGCATACCGTATAAAGCTGACAAAGCCGATCTTATAGCACGCCGTATCCTGGTTGAACAGGCGATATTCACGGGGCCGCCGCTTGCAGACAAAAGGATATAGGGTATTCTATAATAATAAATCGTGCCCGCAACCTCGGCAAAGTTTACGATGGATCGGGCGCCGGTGCTGCAAGCCGCTATTTCTGTTGGGTCATGCGGCGTTCATAAAGTACGAGGAATGCTTACATGTCATTGCCCGCCGTCTCCAGAGAATAAAACGATGCAAAGAAAAAGAATTCAATTTTCGAGAAGGAGCAAACAATGTGCAAAGTAGCGATCATTCATTACAGTATGTATGGACACATTTACAAGATGGCCGAGGCGGTAGCCGAGGGTGTACGTGAAGTTGCCGGATGCGAAGCGATAATCAAGCGCGTTCCGGAGACCCTGACGAATGAGGTGTTGGGGATGATGGGGGCGCTGGAAGCCCAGAAGGGGATGGCGCATGTTCCGGTCGCGACCGTGGATGACCTTGCTGGCGCCGATGCCGTTATCTTCGGGACTCCGACCCGTTTCGGCAATATGTGCGGCCAGATGCGGCAGTTTCTGGATGCGACCGGCGGGCTCTGGATGAAAGGTGCTCTGATCGGCAAACCCGCCAGTGTCTTCAGCAGTTCGGCCACCCAGCATGGCGGCCAGGAATCGACCATCCTCAGCTTTCATACCACGCTGCTGCACCAGGGGATGATCGTCGTCGGTCTTCCCTACTCTTTTGCGGGACAGATGGGTTTTGCCGAAGTTACCGGATGCAGCCCCTATGGCGCATCCACCATCACCGGCGGACAGGGCGAACGGATGCCGAGCGAGAACGAACTTGCCGGCGCCCGCTTCCAGGGTGCCCATGTTGCGCGCATCGCGCTCAAGCTGAAAGGGTAAATGTCTTTAAATCCACGCAAAAAAAGGGGACACCTTCCGGTATCCCCTTTTTTCATCATCTCTCCACCCTGTCGTCAGCTTTAAGGGCCTCCGGCGAGTTCCTTAATTGTGGGAATCAATATACTGTTTCAGGCAGACCCGCGTACTGAAGGCAGCACACCACAGCAGGGAACGACCCCCGTTTAATATAGCATTCCGCCCGGGCGCATCATCCAACGGGCAGGGTAGAGAGAACTAAGCTTCGATCAATTATTACTCCGATGGGTCGGACATATCAAGGGTTTTGTAAACACGTTCGGCGGCTCTGCAAAAACTCGGTCAACTGTCCAATTTCGTTCATCATTTTCTCGAAGCCAGGGAAGGTTAGCGACTGCGGCCCATCGGAAAGCGCTTTTTCCGGTTCGGGGTGGACTTCTATCAGCACCCCGTCCGCTCCGGCAACCAGCGCAGCTTCGGCCATCGGCGCTACAAGCGAGCGCTTGCCGGTTGCATGGGACGGGTCGACCATGACAGGCAAATGCGACAGCTCCTTGATCAGCGGCACAATCGAGAGGTCCAGCGTATTGCGGGTAGCGGTTTCAAAGGTGCGAATGCCGCGCTCGCAGAGGATGACCTGACTGTTTCCTTCTGCCAGGATATACTCGGCCGCCGCCAGAAACTCTTCCACCGTGGCACTCATACCGCGCTTCAACAGCACCGGCTTACGTATTTTTCCCAGCTCCCGCAGCAGGTCGAAGTTCTGCATGTTGCGGGCGCCGACCTGGAGCAGATCGGCATACTCGGCGACCAGCCCGACATTGTCCGGGCTCATGATCTCTGTCACGATCGGCAGGCCGCTCGCTTTGCCGGCGATTGCCAGGAGCCTCAACCCCTCTTCGCGCAACCCCTGAAAGGTGTGCGGCCCGGTGCGCGGCTTGAAGGCGCCGCCCCGCAGCATATCCCCTCCGCACTTCTTGACGAAGAGGGCCGTCTTGTCGATCTGCTTTTCTCTCTCCACCGCACAGGGACCGCCGACTACGACCGGACGGCATCCATGGCCGACCTTTACCCAGGCGACGTCGTCGATCGTGTCTTC
>Ga0137385_10000179_pt1 | contig 50792 bp, 102 predicted proteins | sample SagtaG_FD_104921 | JGI IMG/M metagenome (GOLD analysis project Ga0137385, IMG submission 104921) | Vadose zone soil microbial communities from Sagehorn Ranch, Mendocino, California, USA - Sage2_R_80_16 metaG | ecosystem: Environmental > Terrestrial > Soil > Vadose zone | place: USA: California... | reverse complement strand
GCTGGCAATTGCATACCCTTTCCGTGTTTTAGCATGTATGTGGGTGGACGCAGGCGGTCTTCCTCGACTTGACGGTGCAGAGTTGTATCTAGAATCACCTGGTTGACCGCAAGTCGTCGTGTCTACGTCCAAGTTAAGTATACAATACCTTAGTCAAAATGTCAAGCCCCGTCGATGGCAATGCGCTGCCAGCACAATTGAAACGTCTCTTTAAGACCCTCAAGTGGTGCGTGTAGCAAATAGGCCACTGTAATCTCTTGCAGTTGCGCAGGCGTCAGATGAAACTCACGATGAGGAGCATCACTTATATCCCATACAACAAAGGTAAATCCACTAGGCGTAATGCGCAGTGCTAACGCATCACTAATGGCATAGACATCGTTAGTCATGTACCCACCAGTGTTTCTTCTGTGACATAGCCCTCAAATTCCTCGTGAAAGATTGTTCGCGAGAAAGCGGGTCGTCTAGACGCATCTCCGCAGTCAAGGGGAACGGTGGAGACGCTTCTCCAGAATAGCTCCTGCTGTCTACACCATGCGTCAAAAAGTCTCTGATGCTCACAGAGCAGACGGTAGATGTGCGCAAGCTTTTCGTTGGTTTCCTGCGTCTCGCCTGGTCGCACGTCAAGAACGTAGAGTTCGTAGCCTTCTAGGACTTCAAGTGAGTGCTGATAAAGGATATGCGTTCCCATTACCGTTGCTACCCATCCAAGAAGACACCTGTCAGTGTCGTTAGGATGTTCGCCGAAGGTATGTCCATCAATGTGTCCGCCCTCTATTGCCTGGCGCAACACAGGGATGGCTTGCGGGTAGCGTTCCATGAGATAGATAATTGAGAGCTCAGCCTTTTCTGCTAAAGATGTCATATTGTATTTCCTTTCCTGGTTAGTATACCTATCTGACCTTGTACTGACAAGCTCTGGTAGGACATTTACCCTAGATAAAAAACAGCGTGAGAAGCAGCACAGGCAATGCGCCCATTGAGAATGACAAACTAATTGCCCCAACACGTTCTAAAGTGGAATGGCGATCTGCCAATACCCACACAAGACCACTCAGCGTGAACACGGCTAGCATTTCGACAGCGATAACGACTACCAGAAACGTACGGTGCGTCATGTGCAACGAGTAAGCACGTCGTGCAGCGCCTGAAACAAGTGTGGGTACTGCCACGACTTACCTTCGTGCAGGTAAACGTTTATAGGGGTCGTGAGCGTTGTAGCATAGGCACTTTCCCCTTGAGCGACGAGCCACACACAGAAGGCACTAAACTCCTCGTCTGTGATTACTAGTCTATGTGTTATTTGAATAAGAGCCGTGTATAGGCAATCAGTGGTGTACGCCCCATCATAATAAATTATAAAATACTGGAGAAACTCTTGTGCCTCAGATGTTGGCGCTGTGCTGAGCACCCGCGAAAGCCAAACAATGAGTTCATCCTCGTTTTCGGTGTCGCGGTGTGCCTGGTTTATCAGGCTCCAAAACCCTGTTGCATTCATTAGACAGTTTCCTTTCTTACAAAATTCCGTAACCGATGAGTATCAAACCCACAATACCAACGACAAGCAGAACGACGCTAGTCTTGCTTAGCCCGCTCCATTCAAGCTCATTGAGGGATGCGGCTCCTAGAATGATGCCAACAAACGTCAGCACGATAAAAATGCCAAGGGTCAAACTGGGATTGGTGTGCATACCTGTGTCTCCTCTTTAAAACGAGCGTTAACCTTTTTGATAACCTTCTTTGAGGTGTTCAACGCGAATATCTACAATGATCTTACCGTCCGGCCAGAGAGCTACGAGGTGCTCAATGGCTTCATCAAGCTCATCCTGGATGTCCTTGGTGGCCGCGTTCCCCTCAAAAACTAACGAGAATTGCGCTACTTGTTCCGATGGAATATGCAGAATGCATGTATCCTTTCTCAAGTATCCATCATCAGCCACGGTGTGCACCTCGTAGCAACTGCGTCGTCGAAGGAAAACCCGTTAGGTCTCCTGGGATGTAGAGCTTACTGTCGTCAATGACTGTTTTAAGGTTAAGTCGTATGATGAAGCAGATAGCCTCGATGTCGCCGTAGCGCCTAGAAAGTTCTCTCACCTTTTCTAACGCGTCAAGATACCCTTCGGCATATCCAATGTGGGTTTCAGGTGGCATAATCGGCTCGCTGTGGAAACTACCCATCACTCTTCTTCCTCTGTATCTTCTTCTACGCCAAAGCACTCGAAAACCATAGTGATAATGTAGGTGAGGTAATCACCTGCTCTGAGAATCTGCGTGCTCGTCGAGAAAACCTTGTAGATTAACGGAATGTCAATATTATCCTCCGCGAGCGAATCAAGGTAGCTCTGTACCTTCACATCTGCATCTTTCAACGCTTCTTTCACAGGGTCATCCTCCAAAAATGAGCCTTCTCCCACAAACGACTGGATAACATATTCTGGACACTGCTCACCCTTTTGTACTTTTCTCATAAATGCTTTGTGCCTTCTCCTACATCCTTGGATCAAACGGAAACGTTTTGCTGTGTTCTACGCAGTACTCCCACAACTTGGTAAGGAAATCACAGCGAGCATCAAGCGACCATACCTTTACGTCTACGTTTCTGACTTTTGCGATAGTGTCAATTTTGGCGTTAAAAAAGGCAGCATCACCTGCACAATCACCCATGCGCCCGTTTTCGTCCGTGAAAGTCCACTGTGATAACTCCGCTTCGACGAACACCTTTTTTAACACCACTTTTGACGTTTGCTGAGGCACCTTCTTCAACGGCTCCTCGCCCACCTTGTCCACCACTTTTGACGTCTCCGTGCTCGATGTTAAAAGTGGCGTCAATTTCGGCGTCAAAAGTGGTGGTCTTTTTCTTTTTAATCTTTGCACGCGACGGGCGGTTCTCTGTTCGAAGCTGCGCCGCCTTGCGTTGTTTTTGGGCACGCTCTTCGGCAGCGCGTTGGTCAACGGCACTGGTAAAGAACTCTGGATACTTGCGCCGGTAGTATCTACGCATGGCTGGCTTAATGATGGGGTCATCAGGCCAATCTCCTCTATTTTCAAACACGTACGTTAAGACATCAATAACATCAGCAAAACTAAGCTCACGTCCAGGCCCCACATAGTCGAACTCGTGTAGCTCAAGAGGCGTTCCTGTAGGAACCGTTAAAAAAGGCGTCGAAAATGGCGGTTGTTCTTCAACAGACGACGTCAATTTTGGTAACACAAGATCGTCGCCTTTATTGACGCTCCCCCGCGCAACATTCGCAATGAACGGTCGCCTTTTTTGCTGTTCTACAGGTAGTGGGTTGCCTTTTTCAACACCTTTATTGACGTCTTGTGCTTGCTGTGTGCCTGACGTCAATAAAGGAGAGTGCACGCGCACTGACTGAACGGCAATAATTGGCGGCTTCTGTGTTTCTAGCACAGACGCAGGTTGAAGTTTTCGTGTAGCCATCGCGCTGTCCCCCGCGAGTTTTACCGTTATTCTCCCTGGTCGAGTACCCTTGTCTTTGGGAACTCGCGGAAGCTCGTCTGCTCGTGCCCGTTCTGCTGGTTTTTCACTTGTTGCTGGCTCAGCCCGTTGTTCTTGCTGGACTGAGCCTGCGGAAAATCCTTAGGCATCACCCTGGTAGGCAAGTCATCCATACCGCCCTTTGGCGATGGTAGACTTGGCACAGGATGCTGCGTCGGCTGTTGATACGGGCCAGCAGGCTTCTGTTGTGGACGCGCAGGGGTTACATCCTGTACTTGTGTTCCACCAGTAAATGGCCCAACGGCTTTGGAAGGTGGCTGCTGCGCTCCTATACCCCGCGACGCACCATCCCCACGAAAGTGCTTCTGGTGCTCAGGCTCATTCAGATAGAGCCCCGCATACGCAGCGCAGTTACAAACAACGATTGCCATGATGGCGTACAGCATTACCTGTACCACGGCAGGATTGTCAACAAGCACCCCGTTATGCCCCATGGTGATATACATGTCTAGAAGCGTTCCAAGCACCACGGAGCCAATGGAGACCCACAGCATAAGGAACGAGATGGTGAACTGCTCGGCTGACGTCCACAGCCACTTATGATAGATAGCCCAGCCAAGCCCTCCCCCCTCGGTCAATGAAAGAGCAAAAATCTTGACTAGCCACTGGTCAGGGGCAATGAAAAAATTAAAGACCTCGATTTGCCGCGTGACGGTAAACCCCAGTAAAAGGGCTATAATCACGTAATGCACGATGTGGCCCAACATACCTTGCATTGTTCGCTGCATACCAAACACACGTCCTTTCTGTGTTGCACGGCGTGCAACACCATGTTGTTCTAGCAGAAAAAAGGCGACAAGTGCCCCCTACACCTTCCAGAAGCAGTCCTCTATTGCTCCGGTGGCACGTCCTCAAGCGCGAGCAGACCCTCGTTGTCTTTGAGTAGACGCTTACGCAAGCGTTCTAGCTCTTCGATGGTCATCTGTTCGAGCGCCTCACCCACGGTGATATCTTTTAACGCCGCAATGAGGCGCATGCGCCTATGGGTCTCACTTGTTCCACGAATGGAAATCCTTTTATCTGTGCTCATATATGGACAGTAACATGTCGTCTGACAAATGTCAACAAGCAGACATAAATAGACGTGGTATACTGCGCAGTAGACGGAAAACCTATCTCCTGCATACCGGATAGGTGCTGCCTGGTCTCGTGTATCCTTTCCAGGTGGCCCGTCTATTCTTCCTCTATACCGTTTTCCCCTGCCTGCATGATGATTTGCACGAGGTCAGCGCAGGCAAAATAAAAGAGCATGGCTTTGTGCAGTTCGTCAAGCGTTGGCCTGATGGTATCATCGTCGATGATCGCCAAAAAATGGGATACGTAGTCTCTGTAGTACTTTGTTGCGGTGTCAAACTCTTCTTTAGTCATGTGGCGCTCGGTCATATAGTCCCCCTCTATGCGATAATATTTCTACTCATAGAAACGAACGAGCGCCAATTTTTGCACGCCTACCCCTCTTCGGCACGGGTACGCAGAGAGCCACAGGCATCAAACAATGCGCGTAGCTGTTCGTCTTTGGGATAGGCAGGTTGCTGTGGTCGCATCTTGCGTTTGCGAGCGCACCACAGAGCGCAACCCATTTCATAGTTGTCAAGGCGTAGATCGTAGACGTCCGCTGCTTGCACGTCAAGGATAGCTTGCCGTAGCATCGGCATATCCTCTGGCAATAGCTTCTCAGCATCGGCGGTGGCCCACCAGAAGAGGTCATTGCAGTTCACAAAGAACGTAACTGGGGCGTAGTCTCCATGTGTTGCCCAGTAGATAGGCTCCCCATAACAGTCATACTCATCCTGGAGACGAAGTACCTCCAAGATAAAATTGTAGAGTTCCATAGCGCCTCCTAGGGTAGTAGACCTCGGATAATATAGGCAGCAGTGGGCGTACCATCGTCGGCTACGTGTACCTCAACAAGCACGATGAAGCCGTCTTCGGTACGGCAGGCGACCTCAAAACGTAGGGTCATGTCGGCCATCGTGCGGTACTCTCGCGTTTCCTGGGGATAGTTTGTTAGTCCAGACGAGGGAGGACGAAAGCGGCAGGAGGAAACGCCGCGCATCGACTGTACGCTGTATGCCGGATAGTTCCATTCGACAAACACGCGTACACGCTGGTGCAAAAAACGCAAGGTATCCCACAATTCCACATCTAACTCCACAGGCTTGGATAGCGATCAAAGAGCCCACGCATGCGCTCGACAATAGGCTCATAGGTCTCAAGAACGTAGCAATCTTTACCATCAAGTGCTTTCAGATAGTCATCGTAGGCACGAGCAAGTTCGCACAGGTACGCTTTCCAGTCATCATTCTCTCCATCCCCAATACTCTGCATATTCAAACCACCCTCTGCTGGGCTGCCATGGCTAGTCTCGGCCAGGTGCCTGAGCATTGGGCCAATTATTTCTGCTAAGTGCCTATCCATATTCCAGGTATCAGAGTCGGCCCATCCACGTCTGCCACGCTGCCAGAAGGTCAAGCAGTGGCCGTAGACCTCGCACACTGCCTCCCAAGGATGCCATAGGTAATAGCGCGGTCTATAGGCAAAAATACTCATGCCTTTCCTTTTTGTCTGTACCGTGCGAGCGTGCTACGTATGCGAGTGAGCCAATCTAGCCAAAGAGCTTTGATTTTGTTCACGGATGCCACCCCATTTCTAGCACCTCTGATGGGTGCCATTTCCATTCTCGCTCTGTGCTATGAGCAATTTCAGCCAGTTTTGTAAGTAACTCTTGGATATGTGGTTGCCGAAACCACTGGTCAATCTGGTCAGAGGTGAGCACCCACTCTTTCCCAGGAACAAGGTGCGAAATAACTTCCCTGTGAAACTGTTTATAGAGATAAAATGCTGGCGCACTCCTGTGCTCCACTAAAAGTTCGTGCCCCTCAACATCCTGCCAGGCGTTTTTCTGGTAAGTTCCTCGCCCGTGAAAGTGTTTCCACAGGATAGAAAAGGCTAAGTCTGCCGCACCCGCACTCGCATCGCCCCAGCGAAATGGGCCTTCGGTATGCAAACTGTGGTGGCGCACGTCCTGCCCGTTACAGGTGACTTTCACTCCTTTACCAGAGACCACGCGACCATGATAGCGCTTGAGCATCGGCAGGTGTGTCAGGTCACGTGAATCTTGATAATGCACTCTACTCATGCAGAATAAGCTCCATCAGCCTGTCTCGACTTCCGTCCAACCATGTGAGTAAGAAGAGAGCTTGCAAAGGATCGAGGCTCACAAACTCCTCATAGGCTGCGTCCATAATCTGCACGCGCCATTGTGAAGGGCCATCACAAGGCACCTCGGTTAGCTCTACATGATAGGGGTTGTCATAGGCCACCAGCCCACGAAGTTCAAATGCAGGCATGCTTCGCATTGCTCCACTCGGTTTGCACGCTAAAAACGCTACTCGTCCGAAAGTTCCAGGCACAAATATCCCCTATTTCACCATTTTGTTCGTCATACCACCCACTTCCTGGAACTGGGTCAGTGATAGCTTCGCAGACCTCATGGGTAGTCGTACCCGTAAGCGCCTCAAAAGTGGCGTGTGGTCCTAAACAACCTTGGCAATTGGGATAGGGAAGCACTGCATAGTAAACGCCGTGCGTGCCATAGGCGAAGCTATCGTGGTAGCCGCAGAACACCTGACACGAGGCATCTGTTCCATCGGTAACGGTGGTTCCAGGGTCAGGGTAAAGTATATAGAGCGTCTCTTCGTCAGGGGCAGGAATAGCTCCGCTGGTGAGAAGGCTCCCGATAAGTGCGCGTATGTGTGCATCGTCAAGCGTTCTTGAGGCAGGCTTATGTGGCCTACGGTGACGCCTGGACGCCGCAGCGGGCACACTTGTATGCAAGACGACCTGGCTGCCAAGAAATGCGCCATGCCCAATAGATTGGCCTGGAACGCTGTATTCGGCCAGGTTGTCCATCACGTCACTACCTACCAGGTAAGTAAGAAAGGTGTTCATCTCTGCCATATACGGGAAGTCCTGCATATAGAGGGCCACAATCTGCACGCTGGTGAGTAATGGGCCGCCGCGATAGGTGAGGTTCCCGCTTGGAGCAGCAGCAGCTTTAGTTGGATCATAGAGTTCTACAGTCATGACGCTATCTTTTCCTTCGTATCTTCCTCTTTGTCAGTGCCATCAAAGCGCATGCCCCGCGCTTTTTTATAAGCAGCGACGAGTTTTTCATCATAGTCGTTGTCTTGTCTCAGGCGCACAGGGCAGCCACACTGTGAAAGCACGGACTGCCCAAAGAGTTCAATGCCAATATGCCCACACTTTGGACATTTGAAGAGCCACTGGAAGTTTTCCCAGTCGCCATCGGGGGTATATAAGTATCCCCCGTCATAGTCTTCACTCTTTTTAGCCTGAGCAATGGGCAGCCAGCAGTCACCCCACAAAATATAAACAGGTTCTTTAGTGTGTTTGGCGAGCTTCCAGGCTTTACGTTCCTCTTCAGGGGTAGGTTTGATGGGTTTTATTTCTATCCAGAATTTCTGTTTAGGGGCGTAGAAATCAGGCAGATACCAATCGCCATCCAGGTCAAAGCCCTGGTGTTCGTAGCGCACGTCAAGACCAATAAAATCGAAAACAACAGCGTGGCGTGCTTCCAGACGACTTCTGAAGCGGAAGTCATTCCACTCGGTTTCAAGCGCTTTCATGGGTTCTTTAATGAGTTGCATACCCAGTCCTTTTCATCCATCCAACTGGATGGTTGCTGTGCTATCGTCTCAGCCATGTTCACGAGGCGGTGGCGGGCAGCGTCCAAAAATGGTGTCTGAGGGGGTAAGTATCGCTCCCCCTTCTAACACATAGACGAGCCCGCCAACGCAGTACTCCACCACCCCGCAGGTGCGAACCCCTGCGATCTCCCCGCAAATACAGTCTCCAACAACGTAACTCATTCTACCTTATTCTTCCTATACCTTGGATAGTGCAAACCAAGGGCTACACCATTGGGAGCCATATCTTGAGGTGACTCTGGATATTCGTTGTACATCTGAGCAGATTCAAGAGCCGATTGGATACTACCATAATAAACACCGTTAACAATGCGACATAGCAAGCGATCATACGTCACATAGCCTCTGCCTCCCTTATTACTGATTTGAAGGACAGCATAGCGGCACTCGACAATGGAGGGGGGGTAGGGATCACCTTCAACATTTTCATGTGTAAAACAAACATCAATCTCAGCTTTGAGCTTGCCATCGACCCTATAGAATCTCTGATCTCTAGTTGTTGGGTAGTAAAACTCTCCTGCCTCTGTTATCATGCTTTTGTATCCTCGTCCAGACCTAAGTTTTTACGCAACTGAGCCTCGGTAAGTGGGGTAACAGTCACGCGTTCAAGAGTCGTGATGCGCACTGGCGCATAGCGTTGAAACTCCTCGACCACGCGGTCGCCTTGCACAATCCAGAAATCAGTATCTTTTTTAATGTTGCGTACAATAGCCGTGCGCAGTTCGGCGTTCCCACGCACCACTGCGACGTAGGTAATCACCGAGCCTGCCACAATTGGCACGCCCAGTATGTCGGTCAGTTGTTCCTCTTCTTGATCCATGCATATAGTATACTGAAAAAGCCACATGGACACAACCCTTGACATATTAAGAGAGTTGTGGTATACTAAATGAAAGAGGAGACCACAAGGCGAAAGGAATTTGGTATGCAAATTACAAAAGCACTTCCACGCGAGGCGGGCGTCACCGACGCCGCGCAGATATCATTTGGCACAGTCAACGGCAAACCAACGGCGTGTTTGCCCTCCAGAGGCAGGAAAGGAGAGGTCAACTACTACTACTTGCACTATGACCCCCATACCTGCGAGGTCTACGACTGCACCTGCCCCAGTTTCCTGGGCAAGAGCGGTGAAAGTGAGTGGGAGGGGATGAATGTGCATGGAGAGAAATGCAAGCATCAACGCGATACAAAGCTCTACCTGTTAGAAAAGAAAATGGAACACATTTTGCGCGTCCTTGAACAGGTGGACACGTACCTTGCTGACCCGCTGGCTCCGTACCTGGATGAATACCGCAAAAAGCTAGCTTCGGTAGTGCGTAAAGAGGTGACACCGTGAAAGAATACACAAAGATACAAACCATTTTTAAGCGTGACATGACCAAAAAGGGAGCACCGATCATTATCGGTGCATACGCGCTCCCTGAGTTTGAATACCTTAAAGATAATACATGGATTTTTACTGAAAAAGTTGACGGCACCAACGTACGGGTCATGTGGGACGGTGCACAGGTTACTTTTGGCGGCAGGACGGACAACGCACAGATGCCCATGAAGCTCCTTACCAGGCTATGTACTCTTTTTGAAGAAGACGTGGAGCATTTTGTAAAACAATTTGGGGATGCTGTGTCAGGAAACGTAGCGGTGTGTCTCTATGGTGAAGGATACGGTGCAAAGGTGCAAAAAGGAGGTGGGCGCTACATCCCTGATGGCGCAGACTTTGTGCTTTTCGATGTAAAAGTGGGAGAATGGTGGTTGCAACGTTCAGGTATTGAGGATGTCGCCAGCGTCTTTGGCCTCAAGGTTGTGCCTATCATCGGTGAAGGTACCATCGCTGACGCTGTAGAACTAGCAAGGGCAGGCTTTTTATCTCAGTGGGGAGCCTTCCCTGCTGAAGGCATTGTGCTGCGCCCCAAAGTCGATCTCAAAACACGTGCAGGCGAACGTATCATTGCTAAGATAAAGCACAGAGATTTCGCACGCGAAGGAAACTTTGACGACTAGGATATTCGTCCTAGTCCTCTTTCTCGCATGGAAGGGGAGTGGTATAGTCATCCACGGGAAACCCTTCCCTTCATGGAGGTTTCCGATACTATCGAGGGGTAAGACAAAACAGACTTTACCCCTTCACTTCCCCTAAATAGAATCCCACATACAGACAATGTATGTGGGATTAGAACATTTTTTCCACGCCATGCCTTACCCCTTCACTCACGTTGTTTTCTATGTACCATAACGAGATCGGAGTAGAGCTAGAGTCTCACGAGCACACTTGTTGACGTCACTAAACACCTCCTTACCTCCAAAACGAACAACATGCCACCCCTCTGCCTCTATCTCCCTTTGCCTCTTGCGGTCGTAAGCGATAGCGTCAGGTGTACTATGTGTCGCGTGCCCGTCTAGCTCTATAGCGGTCTTAATGATTGGGTCGGCAAAATCAACACGATATTTACCAATAGGATATTGGGGCACAAGTCGATATACCCTGTTGGCTGTTATGCTGAGCCACGCGTCCCAAAATGCCTGCTCTATTGGGCTATAAAGTTGTGGAGAACTGCCTCGGTGCTCCTGAAGCAAGTCTATCAGGTATTCTTTTAGAGTCCCATAGGGACCTTGGTTCATGAAGACCGATACGTCGGCTAGGGTGTAGACGAACCACAGATCATTGTACTTTCGTGGACCTACAATCCAGACGATCTTCCCCAAGCCTTTAGCATAGCCAATTTCGGCGATTGTCCCATAACAATCAATACAATCAATCCAAGCAAGAACAACATCGGCTTTTGCAATGGCATGTAGGCACCGTTGTTGGACTTTCTTTCTTTGACCTTCATACTCTATATCGGCTAGATGCCGAGAGGAATACGCCTCGCGATCTGGAACATTCCCTCCGTGCTCATAGTCATCAAAGTAGGCATATCCATGCCCTCCCATGAGATCAACAAAAAATGGACCTGTGTAACTCAACCCACATACAGTCACGTCGCTACTCTCAGGCCACCCTTCATCAGGAGTAAAGATCGCCGTTAGCGGATTGCACTTGTGCGGGTGACTATCAGTAAGTCCAGTTCTATCAAAACAAAGACGCCGCCAGTCGTCGTCTTGCATCTTTCCAGCTATATAGATAGCTTTAATATCTTTCATACCTATCTTCCTATCTCCGGCATGCAGGCAAAGAATGTATCCCCCCGCTGTACCAACCGGTCAATATCCTCGCACAAGTAGACCTCGCCGCCAAGCAGAGTGCAACCCTCAGCCGTGAGGCTGGCAATGGCTGCACGCTCCCAGGACACGCTACAAGGCCAGGCGTGTACAATAGTAGCCGTTGGAGATACCGTGCGATAAGCAGACAGCCTGCGCTCAGCGTCCATGGCATACCCAAGCTTTACTCGCCGCTGGTCAACGTCTGGAATAATTTGCACAAGGTAAAAAGTCCCAGCCCCGTTTTCTACAGGCCGTGTTCCTTCTGTGCCACGCGTTGTGTACCCTTCGCTGAGGCGCATTTCACGTACGATTTCTGCGTCTGCCACCGTCAAGGCTAGCACCAACTGGTGCGTGCGTTCATCTCCACGGACGCGCACAAAACTAAATCCGCACTTCAACACGTACTTCCTGGCGTTGGACTTGTCAATGCCCCACTCGTCGGCAAGCTCCGACAGCAACACATATCCCTCTGCCATCATATATCCTGCTTTCTAAAATGTAGTAAAACGTGATAACCACACTTCAGTACTTGCTTCAACGCAGGCAGTTTCACTCATTGCTGAGCCAGCGCTCCCCGCTCCACAAGCGTTTTTTCGTGCGGACGAAGCCACTACCAGCACGCCCCTTCTGTAGCGAAGAGGTTTCCACGTACTTGCATTATATAGCAGATGTGATACAATGTCAAGCATGATGAATACAACCACGACCATTCGCTTTAGCGAAGATGACAAACGAACACTGAAAGCTCTCTCAGAGCGGCTTGGTATCACACAAACTGCTGTGGTAAGGCAAGCCATACGCGCACTTGCCAGGAAAGAAGGCATCAGGGTCGAACGTGTGGAGAAACAACACGAGTGAACACGTTTTACCACAAAATCAATCACTGTTGTCTTGCTCCTATATCAACTACCATACTGTACCTTACCTCACCTAGTGTACACCCTCATCGATAAAGATGTCAATACCTTAGCCAATTTCATGTGGTATACTACAGAGAAACGGGGGATGTATGACGGGCACAGTACTAGCTATTGATCCAGGACAAGCGTCGGGATTTGCCCTCTTCCAGGACGCCACCCTCGTCAATTGCGGGGTCATTTACAGCGATGCTGCCCTCGAAGCCCTCATTTTCAGCCTTCCCAGAGATGCCATCGTCGTGTGCGAGGACTTTACGATCAGAATTGCAACTGATGCAAAAGCAGTACTGATGCTCATGGGAGTGCTACGTTACCTATGCAATGTCCGTCTCGCTACCCCCATCGTGTGGCAAACTAACCAATCCCGTCGCGCCTTTTTATCCAACGCCAGAGAATTACTCCATGATTACGACCCTACATATCCATGGCAAAGTCATCATTATGACGCAGTGAGTCATGCCCTACGTTACCTGTATGGGCATAAAGCGAGGGCAAGCTAAGCATGTTTGACCTTTCTGATATGCACCCCAGAGTGCGCCACCTGGTACGCACCCTCGACGGTAGGCCCATTTCCTGCCGCACCCTGGAACTGCTTGGCCTCTGGAAACTTAGCTGGTGCTGCGCCCTCTGTCATGCAGAAAAAGAGAGGCATTGTACGATTATGATCCACGACGGAAACACCGAGCGTGGACAGGTATGTATCCCCGCCTGGAACATGCTCCAAAAAGGAAAGCGAACGCCTGGTGGGTAGGAAATGGACTGACGAACAGAAACAGGAGAAGCGGCTTGCTATGCGAAATTGGATAAAAGAACATGGGCACCCACAGCAAGGAAAAGAGCGCAGCTATGAAACAAGAAGGCGCATGCGCAAGCCCAAGGAACGTGGGCCAATTCGCACCCACTGCGCTATTTGTGGTAGACCCCTTTATGCTGCTGAGTCTGTGAAGCGTGGACTTGGCCCTGAGTGCGCAGGTCTAGCTTAGTCCTCTTGTTGTCGGTCGGGGACAATGACGTAACGCTGGGTCAGAAATTTCATGAACATCGAAGCGAGAACATCACGTTGCTCTTCGTCAATCTTCCCGACCGTTTGGTCAAGATCATTGAGGGCTTCTTCCATTTTTTCTACAGCCTCCCATACGCGCCGCTCGGCCTCTGACACGGTTATTGTCTCCATAGGGCTACTCCTTCACTACAGTATCCGGTACTATGTTGTATTCTTCAGCAAACAAAGAAAAGATAGTTGACGCAAGTCCCTCACGCCACGTATCTTCCTGCTCAGATGGTGGACGATCCTCGCGGTTCATTATTTGCTCTATCATATCAACCACTTTCCAAACACGCTTTTCAGCTTCAGATGCGGTTATTGTCTCCATAAGCTTCTCTTCTCTATAAGCGGTCATGCCTGATAATGTACTCCAACAGTTCAGCAATGCCTGCCCAGGTAGCAGGTGCAAATTGTTTCTGAAACTGAGGATGATAGACTTGCCAGGCACAGCCCTGTTTGTTGCGATGGTTGAGTTGCAGCTTGCTCGGTACTCCTCCATACATGGGAGGAATGCCCACAATCTGCCACCTGATATCCTCATCGTCAAGAATAGCCAGGTAGGGCTTAAAAAACCCACCACTACCGTCAAAGCGTACACTCACTACAAGACCTGGAAGTTCAATAAGGTCGGCTGGATAGCCATAGAACGTCCCATCACTACTGGCGGGAAGAAGTGACTGTTGCCAGTCAAAAGAATACTCAGTTGCCATGTTCGCTCTTTCTATCGCGCTTTGTTCGCTCTACATGTACGATCTGCCGGTTCCCTAGCTTCAAGCTGAACTGCTGTTTCTGTTCAGGTAGAACGATATCTTCGGGAGTCTCAAAAAGTTCCCGTTCGCGAACGAACGTTGAAAGCAGTATATGCAACTGCAATTCGATGTGCTCAATACCCTTGAGCCGTTCTTCTATAGCGCGTAGATGACTGACAATCACCGCTAGTGTAGCTACAGAAAGTAGTAACAGAACTACCCCTGTCAAAGTGATAAAAAGCTCAATCATTGACCACGCCTTTCCTCATATTCGACTAACTCAGTTAACAAATCCCGCAACTGGAAGCGCAGAGCATCGCGCCGCGCCAGCCAAAGCAGTCGATGCATACGCCCCATGCGCGGTGACTCAAGCGCGTCGAGAAGCGCCTCAGCAAACTTCAGAGCCTGCTTTTGCGTTACTTGATACTGCTGCTCATTCTCAATCACTGGTTCTGCCCTTCAAAAGAGAAGACTAGACGCGTCTAGTCTTCTCTGCCTTTCTAGAGTTCTCCGCGCCGATACTTGGCATCGCAGGACGGACACCAGTAGTCGTGCCAGCCACAGAAGTGCTCGTGCGCGACCCAGTGCTCGCTGCAAAGCGAACGGTCGCAGTTAGCACAGTCATGCATCACCCGCCGCTTCTCACCACAAACGCAGCAGGCATCCTTATCTATTTCGACGATTGACGACGGCGCTTCCTGCTCCGTGACAACAGGAGACGGGAGGGATATAATGGGGAATACAGGCATTTATACCTCGCTTTCTGAGGAACCTAATCCACGAATATGCACGCCCTGGGTGCGTGTGTCGCCAGGCCCAACGTACTCTTCGGTAGGCTCTGTTTGTTTGGGTTTTCCGTACAGCAACCACTCCGCAGGTAATTTGTGTGACCGCTTGCGGTCGTTGTAGGCATCAACGAGCGTGAGCGCGTACTGCACCGGCGCTGAACGTCCATAGGCTTTTCGGTTGAAATTTGCTGACCCAATGATGGTCTGCACAGCCACTAAGCTGAGCTTCTCAATGAAGTCGCTTACCTTAAAATCTGGATGATCCCCGTAGGTGAGGAACACGCGAGATACCCCCCCGATGAAATTGGCTTGCAAGACTCGCAAGTCAGCGGGCCAGATCAGTTGCAGCGTCTTCAGAACCAATTCCAAGTGGGAAGCGCCTCCCTTGCTGCGATAGACCAAGCGCACCATACCGACAGCATCGATAGGCTTGAGTACGTCGCTTGCGTGGTAGGGTGCGTTCGGAGTTACAATGCGACAGCCACATTTTTCTAAGGTTTGCGCGATGCCTCGCGCCTCGGTGTTCCCTGCCTGCAACTCATATTGGAATATCGTTGTCGCTGCGGGCTTTCCCCGCCTGTCATTAAATTTAATGAAAATTTGCGCTTCTTCCTCGGAGGTAAGCCCGTTGTAGATGTCACAGTAGGCTTTTGTCCGTTCAATTTTCCCCATAGCGAGCAAGCGGTGTTGACCGTCAAGAGCAACATGGGCGGGTCCTTGTGCCCGCTTGCTCACAAGAAGCGTTCCAGCATAGAGATCGCTGAAGCCATTCGCGATTTCATCGACTCGCTTCTGGTCGAGGGGGCGCTGCATCTTTTCGTCGATAGTAATCATCGAAAGTGGGAGGTATGTGCCCCTGGTAATCGTGACACGCCCACTTTCAAGGCCACTCTGAATGGCTGGGACAGCCCCTGTGCCGTCGGTTGCTTGAAGCTGTTGTTCTGTTGATTGTTGGGTCATTTAGGTTTCCTTTCTCGTCTATTGTATCCTTTGCGGAGACGAAGGTCTCCGCCATGTTCTTGAGCCAGCCGGTAGGCTGAACTCCTCTTGGGGTTGCGATGATTTGGGTCGCGAGCCATTTCCGAAACACGCTTGCGCATCTCAGGGGATGCCACGGCAAGCCCTACCTGGCGCGTAGGCACTGTCGGTACGCCCTTCTTACGTGCCCGTTCGCGCAGTCCATACACAGACCGTGGCGCTACGCCATAACGGGCGGCAATGTCTTTTGCTTTCCCTTCTTCTAGGACAATTGCCTGACGTTCCTCCTGTGAAAGCTCCGCCACAGAACGCCAGGTGTTCTGTACAGACTGCTTTGGGGCAGGCGAGACGGGCCGCCGTTCCTCGCTTACGACGGGTATAGGTTTCTCCCGTTTTGCCGTTGTTATCCCTGCGCGATGGCGGATATGCTCCACCGTGGAGTATGGGAGGCCCAGCTTCCGCGCAACTTGCGAAGGCGACTCAAGAGGAGAATTAAGTATCTCCTTTCGTATTTCTGGCGGTATACTTGAGACATACCTCCCACTTTTGTCACGCCTCTTCTCTACCATCTTCCGCCTCTACCACCTTGAGGTAATCCCGACACATGTCAAGAATACTAAAGACAAACTCGCGTTCGCGGGAAGTAAGCGCGAATGCGTCAGGATGTGCACATAGGATGAACATCCTTCCGCCACCAGACAATGGAATGTCGTAGCGCAATCCTCTTTTCTCATATGGCATCCTTTGGTATCCCCGCGCATCTCGACGTAAATTCCCAATAGTTGCAGAACTTACATGATATCTGTTCGCGAGGTCAGCGTATTTCTCCCCAGAAAAGCGAATATCGTCTTTCTGTTCCTCCGTTAAAACTGTGCGTTTCGGCATACCTTTCCCCTTCCTATTCTGTTTTCTCTATCTAAAAACTGGACTCTTTCAGCGTAAAAAGCGCAAGCCTTTAGTGAAATTGGATTAACTGCTGCCCTTCTCGTCTCTACTGTACTTCCCAGCTACGTATACAAAGGAGCAGCAGGACTTTTTTCCTATCCAGAAATGTCCAGTTCTTTTTCCAAAACGTTCAGGCGATACATAGCCTGCCGGTAGGGCACGTCTTGCTTGTGTACAAGTATGACGTTGCGAATATCCTCAAGAGTATGCGCACGGTCCTCGTTTTCCAGAAGAGCTCTTAGAAGGCGAGCACGCTCGTCGTCTGACGTATAAGGCGCAAACGTCAAATCGTGTCGTATTTCCGAGATTTTGCGCTCGGCTTGCGCTATACGGTCTTTTGTACTCTGTCTTCTCCCCGATGGGCGACCGCGCCCAGGCGATATCTTGAGATTGTCAATATCTTCTTTGAGGTATACCCATGAGCCAAAGCGCCCCACAGGCTGCAACCCTGCCCGCCTGATTGCGGCAGCCGCTCCCGACGGCTGGTACGTATGGGGCGTGCCCATCCTGCGTGCGCGAGCGGTAAGACGCTCTGCCGCCTCTCGAACTGTGCACACCTCATCCGAAAAGTATATAGGCGTTGTTGTCCGCATGGCTACCATTTTTCTTGTCCTACAGTTTTCTTTACTATACAGTACTTCTGTGAATATGTCAATATCCTCGCCGCACGCTCCCTTCCAGAGCGCTCACGCTCCGTTGCAAACTATGCACGTCACTTTCCACATACCCTAGGCGATTTTCTAGGTCGCCTATCTTGTAAAATTGCGTATTGCGGTCGCTTTTGAGCGTACTAATGGCGTTAATGTGTTCACCAATATGATAGTTGGCGCTTTCCAGGTCGCTCTTTAGCGTAACTACCTCTTCGCGCAGGCCATCAATCACCTCGTCCATATGGACGATAGCATCACTGATTGGCTTAAGACGCATATCAAGAAGCAATAGTATCTCTTCTTCGCTCATTTCTTCGCTTCTGCCTTTCATGTATGCCCCGCAGCCACAGTACTGCGAGACTTCCTACTAGCCCTGCCAAGCACCCACCAAAGATGCCTAACAGGGCGACAAAACAACAACGCACACCAGTATCCAAATGCTCACCCTATGGACAGAACTACCTGTCCTTCTTTCTTGACATAATGTAGCATGTTAACGCCGTTACGATAGAGCCTACCACCGCGCCCTTGAGTATCTCAACAAGCGAAAGGTGTATCAACCTATCTTCTCCTTCTTGACATAATGTATAGCAATGCCGCCAAGACAAACGGTGCTGTGCATACCACGACGACAAAACCTACAGTAGCTCCTTTGAGCATCTCAACAAGCGAAGGAGCATCAACCACGTTCGCGATCCATGTTGCGCAGGATGACGAGCGCCGTTTCTGGATCAATGTCCTTATGTATCAGGAGGTGCTCTTCGAGGTTCTCCAACTTTCGCGCCCAGCGTTGTAACTCCCGCTCGCGTTTTATTCTCCACACCCACACATACCAGGCATAGAACACCTCCAAAAAGAGACCGGCAAACAACAACCACGACCCTAGGTTCATGCCTCACCCCCGTCTACCATGTGCTCAACGATGTAACGTATCCCCTGATTCTCGCCATCATCAACCTGGACGTTCCAAGTGAACTCTCGCGCCTTTTTGCTGTCTGCATACACCTCTCGAAGGTATTCCACTTGTTCCCCGTCAAACGCATGAACCATGTCTTCGTCATAGGCGTAGGCTGCCATGCCGAGCATTCCTCGCGTCACCTGGTCGTCATAGTGATACCCAGGACACCAGACGACGAAACAGCACGTGTCGTAGTGGTCATGGAAGGTAACGAGCATCTCCACGTCTTTATATGCTATGTGCCCAAAATGCACTTGCATAACTGTTGGTGAGGAGAAACCCATGTCCTTGGGGTCGTTCTGCCAACTGTGTTCATCGTGGACGTAGAGCCAGTTCTTATAGACTTGCACCTTCACGCCCATTGGAGAAATGAAGGTGCCATCGTTTGGTTCCCCTCGCTCATTATAGGTCAAACTGTTGTAATTTCCTAATGCCATAGCAGTTTCAGCCCTTCTACTATAAAAACACAGCCAATGCCAAGCTGCGCCCCAAGCAGCGCATAGTAGAGTGAGTGCCGCCTGGAACCTGCTTGCAGTGCCAAAAAGCCCACTACGAATACGCCAAAGGCTCCGACAATGATGAGTACTATACCAAGAATCATCCCTCTTCTGCTCCTTGGTAATACGGCGAGATTGCTGCCCAGTCGATGTCGTCAGCTTCGAGTGCCAACTCTACGAGTTGCTCAAAACTATGTTGCCCCGCCACAAACACGTATTCCCCTAGACCAGCATATGCCTCACGCGCCGGATAATAACCAAGACCCTGCATGAACCGCACGAACCTGAGTAGCTCAAAGCGTACACTTTCATGGCACGGACAGGTAGTATCTGTACAATATGGGTGCGCGTCTGTATGGACCGGCTCGTCTCCCTCGGTGTAGAGAATGGGGATAATTTCTTCTTGCATACCTGCTTTCCTCCTACACCAGAACCGGCACAGGAAAAACACCCGACTCTAGGATTTCTGCTTTGGTGAGCCTACGTGGTTCACCATTGTCATCCTGGTAACGCCAGTCGTCCCCTAGCGCATCAAAACGGTCTGCAACCGCTGTCGCATCTGGTGCAACAGTTCCAAGCGCACGATGCATGCCAATATTGCCAATCACTACCTGTTGATTATTGGAACGTACCTGGATGTATTCTGGAAGGATACCATACTTGTAATGCACCCCTCTACCAATGAGGCATCTACAAAAGCTCCCTGGCTCAGCCGCCTCATCCTCTGGCTCAAGAGCATCCAGGTAATCCTGGATATCTTTTAAGGTTATCTCGTAGTTCATTCTGTCTTTTCTTTCTTTCTTTCTTTCTGTAAACGAGTATACCATAACTCTGTCAATATGTCAAGCATCGTCTTGTGCCTGCGTCCAAAGCAGGATGAGCATGTTCCACTTCGTAAAGTTGCATTCGCATATAGTAGCAAGCTGCGCTATTGTCTTGTCTCCTGTGATAAGGTAATGACCAGGCTTCGGCTCTTCCTGAAGTCTTATGAGCACACCACCAGCATGTGCCAAAAGAGACTGCAAATCATCTAACGTACGCTCCTGGTGCATGTCGAGTACATGTTTCCAATAGTTAGGGTCTTGAACGATCACTCCTTTTTCCTTCCTACAGAGGCCAAGCGAAGCTGAGCACCATAACTCCCGTCCAGAGAAATGCCCCTACGAAGAGCCAGGGCACGCACCTTTGCATAAATGACAGTTCTTCAAGAGGCAAGCGCCCCTTCTTCCAGCCTGGACGTACCTTCTTTTGTGAAAGGATAGCCGCAGCTATCGCTATGCAAAAAATGGCTGCCATTTCTGCCACCTGCGACAATGGCAGAGGTAGCAGTGCGTGGACGACCTGCTGCAAAAGATGATGAACGTTTTCTAGCACCTGGGCGAAGAGACGTATCATGACGCCCTCCCTACGAGTGTTGCCGCTGCAACAGCTATGAGATTTCCCTCCTTTTGCCAGAGTGTGCCACCCTCTTCGTCCTCTATAGCGACCAGGAAACTGCCGTCGCGCTTCACGCACGCGGTGAGTAACAAGAGGCTGCCGTTCGGTTGCTGTAATACGATTTTCGTGCTGGCATAGCGCTGTGCCAGCCTTTTTGTTTCCAAAGCCGTCCCTACGTCGATAAACGCAATGAGACTAGCGGCCTGTACTTTACGTGTTGCCATGTGTTGCATACCTTCTTTCTGTTGTGCATCTTTTACAAATCAACTACGAGGTCGCCGAGGAGCGCCTCAAAACGCTCCCTCTCGACAACTGAACCAACTGACGTGGAGCTATTTCGGTTCAAGTCCCTTACCAGTTCCTCAAAATCCACGTCTTGGCGAACATTCAATATTGATGCCGTTATGCGGATATAACATACCAGCGTGTTAAAAAAGCGGCTAACCAATCCTGTTCCTAGTGACATACTGTTGCACACCTTTCTTTGTGTGTATTCTTTCTTGCTAACTACTAAGATAGCCTGGTCTGCGGTGTAACTTGCTCTTCTACGAGTTCCCATTCCATAAACCAGGTGATGATGTCATCACGGGGAATGTCAAGTCTGACATGAAATGGTATATAGCCTCCGTCTATCTCATCGACAACGCCAGTCAATCCGTGAGCAGGGTGATCTTCATTATCGATACGTACTCGTGTGCCAACCTGAATGGTCATAATTGCTTTCCTTTTGTGTGTTTTTTCTAAAGGTCAATCACGAGGTCGCCAAGCAAGCGGTTAAACTGCTCCTCGGCATAGATTTCTAAAATGTCCTGGGCCAATGCCCAGTTCTGAAGCTTCCAGGTTTCCCTAGGAAGATCGACAATACAGAGTCCGTCTTCGTATCTAAGACCCCCACCTAAGCTCGCTGCCAAAACTTCCAGTTCTGAAAAACTCATTGCATACCTCATTTCCGCGCAAAAAGCGCAAGACCTTCGTGAAATTGGATTAACTTGGATGTTGAACTGACCTACCCTGCGTTCCAAGTGCAAGGGTATCCTATCCTTACACATTCACATAGATTGTCCAACCTCAAGTAAGATCGGAACTACTTGATACCCGTCGCTGTGCTGAAGGACTCTCCACCGTTTGTAGGTGAGAGACACCCTGCTTTTCTTCGCAGATGACCCAATGTAGAAAGAACCGCTTGCTTGTACCGTGAGTCTACCCATCACTGTCGTCCCGTCCTTGCGCTTCCCAATAGCTAGGTCTCCTGTTCTAAAGCCAAAATAGCTTTTGTGCTTTCTTGGCTCCTTGTTTGGAAAGCCATACTTGTCCGTTTGGCATACCTGCCGCGTACCGTGGCCCATCGCTTTGACAAGCAGAGGGCGAACAAACTCTGTTTGCAGTCTTTCAGGTGTGCTTGCTCCTACGCAAGCAGCGTCAATCCAGTGAGTCTTCTCAAGCCCTCGCTTGGTGCGGTTCCATTTGGTTCTTCCTCCACTCCCACATTCGATAGGTAGACTCAAGGACTGTAACCGCCTAAAAAGTTCCCAGCGCGTGCTGTTGACGGCTGCTGCGTCTTTCAACGGCGCTTTTGCCTGGGCCAGGACGCTGGCCACCAGTCCTGGTTTGCCTTTCAAGAAGTCCTTGATGCCCAGTGCCCCTTTTTTGATGTTACACGGCCCACAGGCAATTGTGAGGTTGCTTACCCTATCACTTCCTCCTTTGGAGCGTGGGACGATGTGCTCTACCTCAAGAGGGGTATCCTTTTTACCGCAATACACGCACACCCTCCCCCATTTTTCAAGCAAGTACTCTTTTACCTCATATCCCTGCAATTCCCCTTGTTGGTATTCAACACCGCTAATTTCGGGGTTCTCCATCACTTGTGTATCAAACTTGACCAGTTCCATGCTAAGGGCAGTGACCGGACACAGACGCATAAGCCGCTTTACCCACGTCTCGACATTGCACACACGGCTATTCAAGCATGGCTGTTTGACACCCTTTTTGTGTGACGCTTTGCGATTAAGAAATCTCGCCTTGCGGTAGCGCGTACTGCGGCTGCGCCTGCCACGCCTGATCGAGATGCGACTTTTCATTGCGTCAGCAATCCTTTGCGCACGATGCTCAAGATGAAATGCAGCAACGACTTCTCCACTTGCATCGTTGACGACAGCTAGCCCTGTTGTCTTGCTACCAGGATCAATTTTCACGCGTAGTGGCTCAATTCGCGGCGTCTCTACTGCATATTTTAAGATGAGTGTAAAAGGACGCCACTTAAAAACGGCAGCCTGCCCCGTTGATAATAGAATGCGTGCCCGTCCATGGTGAACTGGGTTTAGTGGCTGCTTATTCGTATCGAGTATAAAAACTTTGCTCATATGAGCCTCTCCTTTCGGAGGTAATGTTGGCCTCGACGATGTTCTACGGCGGTACTTTCTGGCGAACACTGTAGTCGTCTCAACGACCTCGCTTAATCCGCCAGTTTTAGAGCAGCGGGCTGGCCGCGCACCCGCAGGTAAGAACTTGAACACTTCCGTAGAACGTAGCCCGATAGCGACCGAAGTCGCCCTGGCTGGGTCTGGTTTCATAATTGCTTAGGAGATTGAAACACACTGGTGGCCGTCACACAGATTATTTCATCTCGTTTGAGATTGAAACTGTCGTTGCGCAATATTGTAGAGGCTACAAACGTGAAGCCACACAGATTATTTCATCTCGTTTGAGATTGAAACCGCCACCACAGGCAACGCAGTAAAGAGTGGTTGGTTGCCGAATTTGTTCTTCCATTCGCGTATACCCTTTCTGTTATCTAGTATACCACAGATGTACTAATATGTCAAACTATTCCTGGACGTCTACGGCGATCACATTTGTTCCCCATCCTTGCATTCGAGTAAAGAGTCTTGCATATATTAGCTCAATCTCTTCATCTGTATGTGTTGGAGTACCCTGTGTCCAGGCTCGCTCCGCCTCAGCACGTGTGAACTGTATGTTGGCAGGGTGCAGTTCTACCATTGGACCATAGACAGGACGCCCAAGAAGTAGAGGAAGTGCATTTCCCAACCTCTTACTATCTCCTGAGAGATAGATATCTTCATTGATCTGATAATAGGCATAGGTACGATCATCAACGCCTGGCTCCCACCAGTGGAAACTCTATTTTTCCATAGCAGCAAGACAGGTTCGCAGTACTTCCCCATCGGTAACGCCGACAGACGCTAAAAATGTCAGGTTGTTCACGGTTTTCTCATTTCGCTTGTGTTAACTGTCCATATGAGTAGTTATTTGAGAGCGAGTTGTATCTTTCGTACCTCAGTAAAACACCAATGAAACCATATTGTACTTTCACTATCCCAGGCATTCAGGTCAAGGGGATAACTCAAGTGTAACTGCCCATTGCCATACTCAGTTAAATGAAGAGCGTCATACTCCTTACTCAATCGTTCAAAGTCGATGCTGGTATAGTATCGGGCATGTTCTCTGCCTACAGTTCTTGCTATTTTCTTAGCAAGAGGTGAATACCATTCGTACTGGATCAGCAACCGTTCTAAATCGGTAAGGGAGTCAATCATGTAAATCCTGGCGTCTATTCTTGGAGTAAGTAAGAACCATTGATCTTTATCGGGATCACCAAAGTTCTCACCTCGACACCACTCAACCCAATCAGAGTCTTGTGTTTCCTCGCGCCATGAAGATGTCCAGAGTCCAGTAGTTGACTTTGGTTTTTTCCTCATTGGCATATCTTCATCATTCTCAACTGGTGCTATCTGCTCTATGAGTTCCTGAGCAAGTGAGATATGCAGTTGTGTCCCCAGTACCATGATGCTAGACTCCTTGTATTTCCCATTCACCCCAATCTCTGATTTTCGTAAAAGTAAACGCTTGTGTGTCCTCTGTACACACTGGCAAAGTCTTAAATTCCCACCATTCTGAACCGTCATACTCATGACGTTCTAACCACCAATCAGGACCAACCACTACAAGATTGCTGGCAAGTTCTTGCCCTCCATACCCGCTATCATAGTCAATTTGCGAAGCCTTGACGGCAAACTGCTCCCAGGAGAGACTATACTTTCCATCTTGAGACCCGACCCATTGTACATCTTGTGGCACTTTCTTGTTATCAGCCAATTCCTCGATGGTTTCCTTGAGGAGATTTGTCATTCTTCCTTACCTTTCTCCTTAACTACTGCTATGGCTTTCTTTTCTCTTTTTGCGCCACTCTCGTTTATACATAGTCTGATATTGCTTGTGCCACCGTACCTGACATGTTTCACAACGTTGTGGGCCTGGCACTCGAACAATGGATAGACTTCCATCAGATCGTGTGCGTATGATCTGAGTTGGTTCTATCGGTTTTCCACATGTACTACATGTGTGTAGAATGACTTGCTCCTAACTACTGACTGAAGTACCCATACACACATCTTGTCCCTTCTCTTGAAGGGTCGGCTGTGTCATAGACAACACCATCAATGACTGCCGATAGATGTTTTGATAAAATGACTACTATTCTTCCTCTTGGTAGTTCATCTGACTTCAAGTGAACCACGCAACCCTGACCTATCAACATAGTCGGAGTCCACTTCCATCCGATACTTTCTAGATACTTGTGATAGGTCTGCTTATAGACTCCCGTTCTGGCATTAGACTTGCCTCTTTTTCGTTTGCCGGTTCTCTCAAACTTAGCAAATGAATTGATAGTATTATAGACCTCCTGATATGGTTGTTCAGTTGCTATTGCTATTGCCCGAACAACACAATCACTTGTGGTTCCCTTATAACCGGCTTCTTTTCTTCCGCCGTCATGATAAACAAAGGTCATACAAGTTCCTCCTTTTTAACTACTGATTTGGCGTAATACCTCAAGTGTTTCTGCGTCCGCGCTGCCAGCGCACTACTTCGGCTCTGGCATCTATCCTGTACCCAGGTCGGTCGTTCCAGCCTGGGCGTTGCACCTCAAGGACGAGCAAGTTTTCATGCCTGCCCAGGGCAATGCCAAAAACGCTTGCAGCCGCATTCCAAGCTTCAAAACGGCTATCGCCATCGACGGTACATTCTTCAAGAAGTGATGTACCGTCCGTGCTCACCAGTTGCGCTCGCCACGTCACCATTACGTCACTTCTCCTTCCGATACTCGTTCGACAAGCGCACCTTTACGTATAATCAGTCCTCTTCCAAGGACATACGGTACGTCATGTCTAAGTGGGCAATTTGTTTCGTACCAGGCCCCGCCATCAACAAACAGAGGCGTTTTCTGGTTGCAAACAAACCCTACTTCCAGAATGTCCTCAACAATAGACGCATCGTAAATGAAGTACGCTTTAAACTCTCGACACTCATCTGCTTCTCGTTCCTCTTCCTGCGGCAAAGCCCCGTCCCCTTCTCCAGGCTGTGCTTCCGACTGTGGCACCGGTCGGAAGAACTTGACATAAAACTCAGTACGCTCGCTCATCTTTTTGCTCGTTTCTCGGCTTGATACCTGTCCCACGACCTCTTATGCGCTGCGTTGGCAAGTATCAAGCGCTGCTTCTGATACTTTCTCGACTGAAGCACCTTTCGCCTGTTGCGGCTGAACAAGCGCCCAAGCGTCTTGTAGCCGAATATCTCCCACCAATACTTTCTCGGTCTTCTGTAATACACGATATGTTGCCTTTCTACGCTACCCGTTGTGGTAACACACTTGTTGTACTCGTATTAACCAAATTGGCCCGCCTATAATTTTATCTTAGTGATGTCAGTATACCACAGATGTATTAATATGTCAAGCTCTTTTAGGATGAGTTCGTTCTGTCTAACGTATTGACTAAACTCAGGTAAGACGATACAATTAACAACAGAAACGCAAAAAACGCACACGGTGCTGTTCGTGTGCGTTTATGTCTCGCAGTTCATGAACTGCGAGAAAGGATTGAACAATGGAAAGTATAGCACACGAAAAGAAAAGCGTAAACCCTCGTATTGCGTGGCCTAACGAAGCGAAGCACTTCACCCCTTGGCTTAGTGAAAACCTTCATTTACTCAATGGTGTGCTTGGACTCGCACTCTCGTCCCCACTAAAGGAACATGCAGCAGGGAGATACCGCGCCGATATTGTTGCTACCCAAGGCACAGAACGGGTGCTCATTGAAGCACAGCTAGCAACGTCTGACCATTCACACTTAGGTCAATGTATCACCTATGCTGCTTGCTTGGACATCTCCACAGTCATATGGGTCGCAACAGACTTCACCGACGAACACATTACGGCACTCGAACAGATAAACCGGCATCATTTCCTCAACTGTTACGCAGTCGTATTTGCGTTTGAGCAGGTCGGAACGTTCTTTACTCCCACCTTCCACACTGTGTGCCTACCTGCCGCTGACATATGGACGAAAGAAGGTTCTTTGGTTCGCATGCATATGAACGCATACTTACAGCAGGCGATCTACTACGAACCAAAGTTACAGCCCTTCCTCGATGAAGCTATGAGCCAAGAAAACATCGTTGGCTACGACCGAGTTAAAACATACTACGCACTCAAAAACAAGTGCTGGCACCTTGTTGGGCATAAGGCTGCAAACCCTGCGCTTCGTACAAAAGAGCATTTTGATGCCGTGATCCAGACTATTGACGACCTTTTGCCAGCAGACGACAGCGAGTATTATGATGACTATTCTGAGATGCCCCTAGAACGTCGGCTAGCATGGCAGGAGTGGGAAAGAACCGCTGTTCTTTAACTAAAGAACAGCGGCAGCATGTCCATTGGAAGACACAAGCTCCTGCGTTTGTTGTGTGCCTTGTGAGACATTTGAGTTTTGTGAGCTTTTTTGTTCAATAGCCGCATACATACCCCTAGATGGGCTAGTTATCATACCCAGTTTACACATATCAGAAAGGTGGTAACGCACGTTGGGATTTTCAAGCTCAAGGGCGTTACTTATCTCCGATGAGTTCATGGTACGTGGCGCTTCACGCGAAAGCAGTGCCAGAATGTTTTGCCGCGCCAGGGACAATTTTTGTGCAACCTGCGATTGTGCATAGCTTGGTTTTTCACCATGTACCCACTCAACAGGGCTATCAAGCTTCCGCCTGAAAGCTAAGCTTCGCTGCATAGGCACCAGATTATTTTTGATGTTTAAAAAGAGCGAGCGGTCAGCATTCGCAGGGTCTTGAAGCACCGCATGCACGACGCGCACAAAGTTCACAATGCCCCCTGATCCGCCTGCCGCGTCGAGCAGATTTTTCTTGTTGCCCTTCACAAAGTGACCAACGATGACGACGGCGGCTCCAGTGTTGCGTGCAAGCACTTGTAGTGGAACTAAGAACTTTTCCCTGGCCGACTGGTCACGATAAATGGAAATTTTTCCAGATGCAATACCGTGCAGCGGATCAAGGATCACAAGGATTGCATTAATGCGCTTAATCTCTGCCTGTAGTATCCCTAAATCCTCCGGCAACTTAAAAGGAGACTCGATGATATCTCCATATTCCTGCGCCTCACGCTCAACATCAGACAAAATCGAGATACGACTTTGATCTGCCCCAAAGCAATCAAGCCGTGGTTTGACCGTCTCTGCTGTATCCTCCTCAGCAGAGACCAAAATGACCCCGCCTCTGATACCCTGACTACCATCTGGCATAAGGCTACCCATTGACACACGAGAAGCCAGGTCAGCAGAGAGCGTAGATTTTCTGCTGCCACGCTCACCATAAATCATCGTTACTTTCCCACGAGGAATATAATTTTCCCACAACCACTCTGTTTTTTGCACCTTGATATCGGCCAGGATTTTTCCACCGCCTCCTACGCGGGCGGTAGTATCTTGACTCTCCTCACCATCAGGCAAACCAGAAAGCTCAGCCAGGTGCATAACCTCGCTTGCTTGCTCGTGCTTACCCTGACTTGCTAGTTCTTCGCTCCGTTCTGCGAGTTCTAATCCATATTCTGACATTTGTGAGACTTCCTTTCTTCAGATGCCCATTCTACCCGATGGGCTTCCCACAATGGCTACATACGAGGTTCTTGTAGCGTTGTGATTCGCCAATTTCTACACGTGTTGCGTACCGTAGCACAAACGATATCTGCGTATGGTAACACGAGTAACAGTACATCAGTGGAGAGTGTTCATCACGATAGCCAATCACCCCTTCTGTCTTGGTATCTTCCTAAGATGTAGCACGGTTGTTGCCGTCTGCATCCTGCTGTAGAAGTAACGCATACTGCTGCTCTTTATACAGATACAGAGCCTCGCAAAGGACACGATCTACGTCACTGCCCCATACCCCGAAGTAGCCCTTATCTAGGAGCCGCTCTACCTCTGCTGCATGTTCTAAACACTCTTCTGGCTTCCATGCTTGTTCGTTCATTGTTAAGACTCTCCTTCTTCGTACCGCTCTTTAGCCGTTGAGAAACGTATACTCGTCGTCTTCTGCGTCATAGCCAATGTAGACGCCTCTATCCTCGGCATACTGGCGAATTAAATGACAAATGCGTTCACAATTCTTGAGCGGATCTTGCCGATCTACGACCGTGCAGTCGGCAATCTCGTACAGTTGTAAAAGAAGAGCACGCAGGTCATTGTCCATTTTGTGTCTCCTTCACGTTGCCCCGTACGAGCGGATTGTCAGAATTGTTGTTGAGGACAAGCCCATAGTCTCCTCGACTGTTCACGCTCAAGGTGAGCTTCTGTTCATTGCCGTTTTCCCCAACAAGGATCACAGCAACCTCGACAAAGTGCTCCCCCAAGCGCGTTACGGTCTTTTTGCGCCTATCCGTGCCAACGCGACCTTCCATCCATAAAACCTTCATGTTTGTACCCTTTCTTCATTGCCAACGTCGCGCTTTGAGCGCGTACGTGTCTTTATGGAGTGCCCGAGAGAGATTCATTACTAAGGACTCACCATTGTCAAAACCCGTTTCCAGGCCATTTGGTCGCGTCTGACTTGTGACGTAGCGCGTACCCAGGTAGTCCGCGATATACCCATCCAGCTTCCATATTTCCCCGTCTACTACAGTGAAGAAGGTATGTAGGCGATTGGTACCACTGGGATTAACCCATAAGAACTGAATATACACGGTCGTACCTAGCGGCAGTACGCTTCTCAGCGCGTCCTCTGCTTCTTGCTGCTCTATTGTTTGTTTTTTCATGGCTACTCCTTGATAAATGACTCGTACATTCTCTTACTACTCAAGTTCTCAGGGTCATGCAGACGATTGTAGTATCCGACTGCAAACAGCTTTCGCTTGCAACCAATATAGACCTCCTGCCATTCCGCCCGCGCTTCTTCTGCCATGCTACCTAAAGCTACGAGAATAGCTTCACACTCATCTTCCGTCAACTGCACTGTATACATAGTTATGCCTCCCATACGTTTCCCCTATCATTCTCAAAGGTGCTCAAGTTGTCTGCTGTTTCGATGGCAAACCACCACCCCCCATGCTCATTTAGGCCAACCACGACGCAGCGCACAGTCCCCTGTTCGTTTTGTATCACAAAACGGGTTCTCATAACATGTTCCCCCTTGTGCGTTACAGTGTAGCTCTCATTAGGGGAAAATTCCCCGTAAAATGCTTGCTCACTCATGACTGTTCCTCCCATACGTTCCCACTGATAGACACACTACGGTTACGACCGTCATCCTCAACGGTAAACGTGTACCTTCCACCCGCACTTAAACTGACTACGACCTGTTGCTCGTTTTGCACAACAAGGAGAGCTTCCATGATAAGACTTCCGTTGCGCGTTACAGTGTGACCACCGTTGGGGTCGAGTACCCCGTAAAAAGCATTTCTTCTCATAACGTAGCCTTCTTTCCTATTCACTGTAGTCTGGTGGGTAGTAGTCCAAAGGCAGACCTTGAAACCAATCCCATAGTTCTAAAAAGACTGCTTCTGCCTGGGGGGCATCCCCTCTGTCAATGAGGGTAAAGGCTTTATCAAGGTAGTCCACAAACACGTCTACTTCCTCCTCAGTCATAACCCTACGGGCGTAGTCCCACTTATTATTTTCCATGACCCCTATAAGCTGCCCTGAGTTCCCGATATGCACCAGCTTATTTTCAAAGTCAGCGTTTCTCCAGAACCAACCAATATATGGGATACGTTTTCTGTGTCCATGAATATCTCTGTCACTTTTCTGATAATCTGCCCACTCCCATATCCTCTCGTTACGCTCAGCATTGTTCATGTATATGTCCTCTTCTAATGCTTTGAGATCGCCTTCTTCTATTCCTTCCACTGCTTCTATTAATTTCAGCAATTCTTTTTCTGCTGCTTGGTACTGGGTGGCTGTCTCGTTCGTTTCCATTGGGGGGGAGGTCCTCTCTTTTTTCAAAGTGGTTTTCAAGCCAAGGTGGAAACCTTGCCTTACCCATGAGGTTACTCCCTTTTTTCTCCCTTGCCTAGCCCTACCTACAACTTTTTCATACACCCATGATTGTGTGTATCCTTTCTTTTTGTTTGCCGGTCGGGTAGGAAGTTCCTACCCGACCCTATTAGTATACCTGATATCTGTTAATATGTCAAATCTTCCGATGTGAACGGATTCACAATTTCTTGTTCCAGACGGTTGCCGTCTCTGTCAATGCGATAGAGCAAATGCAACTTGCCCACGCGGAATTTGCCCTCTGTTTGTGCTGGGACACACACCAATCCAGCGTCAATGTCATCCTGGTAGAGTTCCGCTTTCCAGGTATTGCCCTCTACCCACGCCTCACGGACGATCCATCGTAGGCTAGTAACGTTCATACCATAACTACAGGTTTCTCCACCATTATCGTCAAATTCCGCTTCGATAACCGAGCCTTCAGCGATGTTCCATTCCTCCGGTGGCTGGTAGTAGCAGCCAAAAGACTTGTAGACAATAAACCCGTTGTCTGAACGCTCATGTTTCCGTTCCAGGTAGTCCTGGGGATTTAGCCCTCCTCCTTCTTCTTGCCTGCTTTCGAAGCAGGTGTTGCACAGAGATACGTCGTACTCGGCTCTGTAGCACACGGTATCGTCGTCGCGCTCGCTGTCCCCGCAATCCTCGCAGACGTTCTCCAGCTTTCCCAGACACGTATCACAGAGCGTCATAGTATGCTCTTCTCTGTACTCGACCGAAGGGTCACGGTTGCTGTCATCACCACAGTCTTCGCAAACCAGGATAACGGGAACCGTGTCGCTTGACTCATCGTAGGCGTACCCGCCTGTTTGCACAGGGATGGGCAGGTTGTAGAAGTTGTCTAGCGCCTCTTCTCCCAGGCGTTTAACTTCACCTTTTTGCTCATAGGAAAGCTGGTTAAACGTATCATAATCAGTTATTTGACTGAGGACGCTGGCAAAGGCCAGGACGCGCATATGGTAGGCGGCTCGCGCCTCTTCGCTGTCAAGCGCATAATTTGGCGTATTTACTCGATTGTTCCAAGACGGTGGGAAGCCTAGTCCCTTGTAACATTCCAGAAAACCGTACTCGTTTTCGTCCTGGGACTTGCGGCGACGCCGGACGATGATTTGCCCAACGCCAATAAACTCAGTCGCCTCTTCCTTGTTGATAATGCCTGCTGGCAAGCTATCCAGGTCAGTCAGCCGGTGCGCCGTAAAGTGGTCAATTGCCCGTGCGGGCGGTAAAAAAATGGCGTTGTCTGTCATTGGTGTGTACCCTTCCTTTTTTACTTTGGTCTCATGTGTTCCGTTCACTGATCTTAGTATACCTGAGACCAGTGAATATGTCAAGCCCTGAAATGTGAAGTCGCTCACATTCCAGGGCTAAATGATTAGCTGTTGAATATCCTTCCCAGTCCGTATTTTTGCATGTGGGCGTCCTGGGTAAGGGCGGTTTGCCACTTGAAGATGATTATACCTAACGCTTCTGCGCGGAGCGCATACCAACCTGTATCCCCAGCAATGCTAGCGTCTTTATCATGCGCCCATATTGCTTTTAGCTCTTCTACTGCTCCTTGTGTATAGCCGCAGGTGCGTAGTGCGCTTATAGCGAGGTCAAAAGCGCTTCTATGGGGGTGCAGTGCGCCATAGTCATCTGTTTCTGGTGCTAGGGCAAGCTCTACCAGTGCGTGGTCAATATTTTCTGTGTTCATTATGCCTCACCTTCCTGGCGTATGCCTTGTTGGTATTTCCTATAGCGTAAAAGCAACGCAGCTTTTGCTTGCTTGGGTTCATGGTATGATTCCTCGCTACTTCCAATAGAGTAGTAGCAAAGCTCGCCCTCGACGTTGTAGTAGCAGGGGAGAAATTGCTCCCCTGCTCGTGCTTCCTTACGCTCATGGACAAAGTGCGTTTCCAAGTACACTTCAAGAGCTATAAGCTCTATTACTTTGGCTAGCTGTTCCTGTGCATACGCTAAGTAGCCACGTTTTAAACCAATGAGCATAGCCCTATCATAGTCCTCATTTGGTGGTACCTCTTCAAGTGTGCTAATATCACGAGTAAGAAGAGCAATATAGCTCTCAAGTTTTGCCTCTTCTGCAAGGAGGGTCTCAAGATCGTTCATGTGTGTATCCTTTCTGCTAGCGCACGGCGACTGCGCCGCGCATTAAGTGTTTTTTGAGGTATTTCGTAAGAATTTTGTGTACACGCTCGCTGTGAAAGCGCGTCGTGCCTACGTCGTACGAGAAGGCTGTTTGATAGTTTGACTCGTACCCAGCCTCTTTGTAGGCATTGATAAGCATAGAGCCTGGATAGCAGCCCTCTTCCATGTGTAGGAGTAGGTGCTCTTCGTCTTCACCAAAGCCCTGACAGAACCAACAATCTTCGCTCATATCCTCTAAGGCGTCGTAGGCTGTGCCGTGGTCTAGATTTTCCACGTACGTTTTAATCTTTTTGACGAGTTCCGCGTTGTAGCGGTCGTCTGCCTGGGTATCCGGCGCGTCTGGATTGAAGAGGACGCAGGCACCCTCAACGCCGTTACGCACGTCTATGCGCATACCATCATAAAACCGTACAGGCGTCCCACTGATGAAAACGTACCACTTGCCACGATCTGAAGCGACTTGTATGCCTCTGGGAAGGTAGCTATTCATCACCGCACAGGTGGTGATGGTGTACCAACCACCTGCGTTTAGCTCTATGCAATTGCTGTAAAAATCCACTACGTCGGTCTCGTGCAGTTTGACGGCTATCGCGCCGTCTCCTCTACGTTCTATGGTTGTGTTGCCGTACGCTGTACGCATACTCTGCTTGACGCCTAGTTGAGCGTCTAGCGTGGCAAAGTTGCTGGCCTGGTTAGGCCGTCCATAACTAGAAAATCCATAACTCATCTGTTTTGTATCCTTTCAATGTGTGTTTCTTGATCTAAAAGAAGTATACCACAGACGTGTGAATATGTCAAGTGGAATACTTCACAGGTAGAGCCTCCTACGCAATGGTAGGAGGCTCTACCGATTGGGGGCTGGCTACTAATCGTTACTATCGTTACTATTGTAGCCCCTGGCGTGTGCGCCATCGCGGTGCATAATCGGCCTGAAAAGCCTATTATCAATCGCTGAGACGGATGCCTGTATTGAGCCACCACAATCATCACACGTGGTGGCTATAAGCACGCGGGGATGCTCGGCCTTGCGTGCCGCTTCTAATTCGCTCTCATCAAAAATGAGCCACTCGAAACCATTGATAACATCTTTCTTCATTGCCTGTATCCTTCGCGGCTCGTTGGAGCCGACTGCTTGCCTCACCCATGGGGGCGAGGCTACTATGCAGGATCAGAGAACAAACGCGCTCTGCCTGCGAAAAACTCATCCTCAAATTGATGAATAAGCGAAGACATCTCTAGGCCATGATCTTGCATGGCCTGTGCCGTCGCATTGGAGGCTGTATCGCTCCCCACAGACCATGACTTTACGAGAAGACCATTATGATACAGCTTTGAGACGAATTGCCTCATGGGGCGCGCCCGCTCAGTGCGATACTCATCGAGGGGGAAATGCCCCCTCTTTTGATTCTCTCTTCTTAGCATCGTCTTGTCCTTCCTGGCTCTGAGAGCCTCTCGCCTCACCCATGGAGGGTGAGGCGACTATGCTACTTACTTGCCTTTGCCTTGATTTCCTCGTACTGAGGATGCTCAGGTCGAAAAATGTAGTGGTTCCCGTCGCCCATATGGGCGCTAATGTACTCCCGCCGTGAACCGTCGTTAAGCGGCTCACTCTGAATGCTCAGATGGCTTACGCCGATTTCCTTACGATTGCCAACGGTATAGGCCTCCCAGGCCTCCCACTCTTGATTTGCCATCATTTTTCCTTTCCTGCCTCCCTCCCACTCACGAGAGGCTTGCTTGCTTGCTATTCACAACTTTTTGTACAGAGGTAGGCAAATCGCCCACCTCTTCTACCCAAACAAGGGCTTGCCCCCAGCCGCCTTTGCCACCAATTCTCACACCATAATTGCCGCCCCAAACCAGGAAGCCCACATTGTCGCCCTGGCGCACTTTGGCAACATGCACCGTCGTTGGGCATCCGCGTACCACATCAGGATAGGAATTATTGAATAACAAATCAGTCCATCCCTCTACCTTGTGCTGCTCTTCTCCCTGTTCCCCAAAGGGAAGGACTAGGCTATCGCCCTGCCATTCTTCAGAAAGGACTTCAAAGGATGTGAGGGGCATTCCACCTCTCACATTTGAACAGTTTTTGACGTATATTTCCATTGCTGTATTTCCTTTCTATTGCCGAACGTTTGAAACAAGTGGGAAGGCACGTGGCTCGTCTGCTAAGCCTTCCCCGTCTTTGTTGTCGTAGACAAGCACTTGCAGGTTATTGTTAAAGTAGTCCAAGTCAAGAGCGACCAAGGCCCCATCATCGGTATCCTTTTCTGTTGGTGGGTAGTCAAAGACGGTCAGAAGCAAACAATTTGCCCCTTCCCTACGATGACTGTTGATACGCACATACAAGAACTGCTCAGGCTCGCCCTCGTCGTCCAGGTCGTCCAATTCGTCAACTAAACGGTATACGTCCATTTTGTGTATCCTTTCTGGCTCAGTGGCCGATGAGCATTTTTGCCGCTTCTTTGAGCGTGCAAACACAGTCGGACTGCGAGGGGTAGCCACCAACCATAACCATCCTGGCGGCGATATTTGACCTAGGGAACATTACAACGGCCAGGGCGTCCCAGCGCCGCAAGGAAATGGTATTGAACCATTCCTCTTTTGCGTACGCTTTTTGTAAAGCCTCTTTGGTGAACGTTTGTTCCACGAGGTCAAGAGTGATCTCATCTACGAACTGTCGGTAGTAAGTTGAGTGGTCTACCTTGCCGTCAAGGTAGTCTTTTCTAGTGTGCATGGTGTGTATCCTTTCTTTACCCAAAGTAGACGCCAGAAGACCTTAAACGTTTTGGCGTGGCATCAGCAAACAAACACGCTTGACGGCTAGCTTCCTGTTGGGAGTACGTAAGCATGGTATTTGTCCGTGTATCGCACAGGAACAACCATACCTTCGGCTTGCCTGCGGGCGTGCGCACCGTAACCAAAGCAAGTCCAAATTCCTTATGAGGTTGCTTCACTACCTGCCTCACAATCAGGTCAAGCCTATGATTTTCGTCCATGGATGTGACCTTTCTATTTGGGTGTGTTGTCTATGATCTAGTATACCATAGACAACACAATATGTCAATGCTAGGAGTGTGAACTATTTCACAGAATAGGTAAAGAGGTGAGTTTTTCTGGGTTACGTAGGATAGCAAGAATAGCCCCCATTACCTCCTCTGGCGCTTCTTGCCATTCTGCTTTGTCCCAATACACAATTTCATCTCCATCCTTGTTACAAAATTGAACATATGCGCCTAATTCGTATTCCTCGCCGCCTGAGTGCATAGTAAAACCGCCTGGCAGTGTGAGAATAAAGGTGTCATCCGTTTCTTTTGTCATTGGTGTAGCCTTTCTACTTTGTTTTTGTTGGCTGTACGATTTTTGCCCTGGTGATGGTTGTTTGCCTCTGGCCTTTCCACTCATCGTGGCCTTTGATGGTGGCTTTGAGAGTATAGGTCGTGTTTTCCTCTAGGTCACAAGAACCTGAGCAGAACCATTTTAAAATGGTTCCGTTGGCATCTAGAAGGGTATACAGGGTCGTAACCCCATAATTCCCATCTATGTACCTCTTACTTTGCACAGTGGCAACCACAGTGATCGTAGCACCAATTTGGCCTATCCACTGTGAAGTTGAAGGGGTAGATTTTTTGCGTTCAACTTCTGCCGCTTTGGCATAGGTGGCTAGCAAGCTTGCCGCTATGCCTACGTTTTTGAAGTTGACATAATCCGTAGCACAGACGGTAAAGAGGTTGTGCATATAATCGCTTGACCTGTCAAACTGATAGGTACGAATCCAGTCTAGAGCCTGTTGTACCCGCTGGGTATCTTTGTCCATTGGGCTATCTTTGAAGACGCCCCACTTATCGCTGGGAGCCTTTTCGTAGTCTTGCATGTCAAAAAGAGCCTGGTTAGCGGTTGAAACCGTCCCATCAAAGCTTTCACGCGCTTTGGTACTGGAAACCCACCCGCTCGTACGCATTGAGAAGGAAACCCATTCAAGGTAACTGGCGAGGTCAAGGGTTTGTGAGCGTCCACTACCACGTTCCATTTCATCCCCAGCACTTTTGCACAGGGCGAGAGCATCTTGTAACAGTTCAAAGGCCGATGCCATATCGAACGGACTAAACCCAAAGAAGTCTTGCAAACAATCAGACCCTACTTGTTTTAACCCGTATTCCTCTGAGCGAACGATATAGGTATTGTTACGCCTACGCAGGGTATTGCAGTGTTCGCACAGGGGGCTAGCCGTACGATATTGGACGAGTTCCCCCTCCTCAACCATACCAGGAAGGGAACGAATGAGGTTTTCTTGCGCCGTCGTATGATCTATGACGGCTACCAGGTCAAAGCCTGGTATGCCGATGGTTTCACCCGTTAGGGCTATGGCTTGGGTGAAATGGACGTGGGTAAAGCCCATTTCATCTTTTTCAATATGACGGGTTATTTCGCCTTTTTCCAGTGTAACCTGCGGGCATTTTAATTTGGTGGCCTTGCGGTTGAGGATTGCGAGGTGTTCCTCAAGGTCAGGCAGGTTATCCAGGGGAATGTCAAATGTTTGTTGCATACCTGTATCTCCTCATCAATTAGTATCGGCGCTTGTCAAGCACCTTGATAGACTGAAACGGCGTACCATACACTGCAATGCCCCCACTACTATCGCTACGGGCTATTTCTAAGTGGCAGGGTATCCACCCTGTTGACTTGCCAACATAAAATCGTCTTTTCGTTCCGTCGCAATCGACTATTTCAATGCGCTTTCCCTCTAAGCCGATAAGTTCAGGGATTAACTCTATGTCACATTGCGTATGGTGCGCTGTACAGTAGTGTTGTATAGCGCTGCAAAGCTCACAGTAAAGGTCGTACTGTGCGAGCGTCCCATTCCCGTAGGCAGGAAACTGCGTTCCTTCCCACCCAGCGCGGTTACGTATCCACGTCTTCATCTTTTCAACTTTTATATCTGTATAGTCATAGCCCAGCGCCGTTGTCCACCCTTTTTCAAGGGGAATGACGTACAAGCGCTGCTCATCGTTTAAGGTTATTGCCATGGTTGTGTATCCTTCTTTCTTGCTGTTATTATGTCTAAGGGAAGTATACCATAGACGTGTGAATATGTCAAGTCACATGTCTATGGCAGTGAGGTTAAAGCTCGTTACGCGCTTTCATATAGTTGCCTTGAGAGGCGACGTTTAACGCCTCTATTTCTGTAGCGTACTGGGTGGATTTTGTATGCCAATTGTTGCTCCACCCATAACGCCAGCGTATGCTATATTTCCCTGTTTTGCGTTTCACAAGGGTATAGCATGTTTCGTATGGGCCGTAGTACACTGTTTTTCTCACAAATGAGTCCCTCTTTCTTTGGATTTTTTGTTTTGGTTAGTGTGCGCGTTTTTTCGCCCTGCGACGTTTTTCTTGTACGCGTTGTTGTCTACGAGCTTGCAAGCGGTCATATGCAGCTAGTCGCTTATTTTGCATACTGGGCTGGTTTTTTTGTTGGCTATAGGTTAGTTCAAGGTCGTCAAGGGCAAGGGGGGACATGCCCTTTTCTTGTCGAACATGGTTGAGCACAGAGAGGATAATTAGGGCTTTCACCCTGGTTATACCATAACCGTGTTCAGCTTTGGCTATGGTGTCCTTGCCAACGGTATAAAAAAAGTCGGCGGCTTTTCCGTCTTCCTTGTTACGCAGGACAAATTGCCCACTGTTTTTAATATACGACCGCGTTCTTGCCCTATACCTATCCCCTAACTCCTCTTTTGCCTGGTTTGCCAGTTCCGTAGAAATGAAGTGCATTTCTTGAAATGACAGCCCTAACTCTTCTCTGTAGCGTTTTAAATTGTTGGCATAGCGCGTGAGCTTTTTGACAACTTTGATTCCTTCATCGGAGGGCTTAATGGGATTTTGCCCAATTTCTGTTAGCTTAAAATTGCGCATACGATACGTTTTTTGGGCATCTTTCACTAACATTTCTTGGTGTCCTAAAAAGCTTTCAGGCTTTGGTTGCTGATACTTCCGCTTTGGAGGCGGTTTCTTGTAGGGCATTGTTCCTCTCTTTTTTCATGGTTACATTCCACTTTCTTTTACGCTCAAAGTAGCGTATAGCGATATTATACAGTGGACTTCTCTATTTTACAATCCCCTACGTACGTGCAGTTTTATGAGGCATTTTTTTAGCTGCATCCGAATCATATTATCCTCCAAGACTTCCCTAACGGTATTTTTTGGTGATTTTACCATAACTCTTGGTAAGTCATATGATTCGGATGCAGCTATACAAAATATATAAGAACTGTGAAATGAGGCTATTCTAAACCATATAGCTAGATTATTATAATAAAACAAACATATTGTAAAATAGCCTTATAGGCTGATGTAAGCTTGATTAGTTTTTCTTTTAGCAACGTAGCTGTTTTCAACTTTTATAGACGAGCTTATTTTTGTTATCTGTTAGGGTTTTTGACTGGCAATGTGCCAAATAAGGGAATAGCGTATCACTCTATAATGAATGTATACGCTATTCCTCAATTCAACTGAACCGTTTTTCCAGTTTGTTTAAAAATGCGAATCGGCCTGTAGAGCCGATTTACAAGGCAGAGTTACCGTTTCCGGTAGGCGGTTAAGCCTATTCCAAGGGCTTGTTTTTTGTTATTGGGTTCTTGTGTCATGGTTGGTTGTATCCTCTCCCTTTGTGCTTGTCAGGCCGATATGACAGGGTTCATCCAGTCAAGGAAAGTGTCTCCTCTGTAGCGAGGAGAAACCTTGATGCACTGGGAAGTATCCCAATTTAGAGCGCAGGTGGCGGTTCTTTGGTGGTGACTAGTTGACGTACCGTATTTTGTTGTGTTGAGCCATTGCGTGGAACAATGGTTGCACCGTTGGTAAATGGCCGTTTCATACGAGTAAACAACGTACACAGGTGCATGTTGTTTGCACGCACTACAAAAGGTAACATCTTCCCTACCCTTAAAATTTGGGCTAGAGAACTTCTCGTGAGTCTGGATTGCTGCTACAAAGGTTCGGTTGATAGCAGTCATGATGGTTGTATCCTTTTCTTTTTTTATTAGGGGAACAAATGACCGCAACGGGTACAACGGTATCCGTCTATGCAGTCTTCTTCTAAGGTTTCATCGGTAAGAACGTCATAGCCAGGGTCTCTGTCAGCTTGCGTTTCCTCTGCACAGTCAAGACAAAGAACATCAAGCCAATTTAAGTAACCGACTGTGTTTATCTCTTCTTCCATGTCGTGTATCCTTTTCTGTTTTGTTTGCCTTGTGCCAGGGTTTAGTTCTCCTCTAGCGCTACAAAGCGCGAATAATTGTACGTTTGTGTCTCTTCATCAATGTACTCAAACGTGCTAGCGATGGACGTTGTACGGGATAAATGTCGCCTGGCGTTGCCTAGCGTTGCTTTTTCCGTTGCGCCAGTCTTTACCTCAAAGTAGTGGTTGGCATCATAGCTACCGACGCGGCTTTTCCCATCGGAATACTCTCGGTCAATGCGCCAGTCAAAAACTTTTTTTGCACCGCCGTCCCAGTAACCTGTAGTGGCATGTTTCAATGTTTGCCGTAAAATCATGGTTGCGTATCCTTTTCTTTTTGTTGTAAATCGGCTTAGTCACGTTTCCAGTAGTCCCAGCTAACACACTGCGAGTGTCCCATAAAATTGAGTATCTCAGCATATGTGCCTGGTCTAGCTGTCAATGTAGACAGGTACACGTTCTCTCTTGTGACAATGACCTCTTTTGCCGCTTGCCGTGTTTCCGCTTGCACCTTCCAGTAAAACTTCTCATCACTCAGATTAGTGTGCGTTACAATCCACGTTTTCATTGTATCCTTCTTTCTTTGTGGCCTTGCACAAACGACAGCTTCAGGCTATCGCTTGTGCAAGGTGTCTAGCTACTCAATTCCGTTAATGAAGTCATCAATACAGGACGTGTGAGCGGACACGTTGCCATGTCCAGTAACGTCGCCCTCTTCATATTCCTGGTATTCCCATATGGGTTGATGACAGAGTGAGCATTCACGGAATTTAAACAGCAACAATTCATGGCACGCGCTACAGTGTACGTCATAGTCCCAGGTATCCCCTTCAAAAATGGGGGATACGTCTCCACTGCTTTCGTCAACTGGCAAACAATCACTACACCACGTATCAGCTTCGTAGGTGTAGCCTACAACGTCGGTTGAGCTAGTATAGAACATGGGTTACTTCTCCCCTTCTTTGCGGGTTTTTTGACCTGCGAGGTAGCCACGGATAAATCGCGGTCTTTCACCGTCACCGTACGTGTAACCCAGGTTCGTTGCGTACTGGGCAATAGTCAAGCCATGGATAGAATGATAACCGATATAACCCTGCCCGAAACCATTAATCATCACAACGTCACCGTGGGCAAGCGCATAGGTTTCTGTGGCATCACACGCGCTACAATCGCACCCACCGTTTTCGTTGTGGAAAAACTCATCGTAGTCGCTATCGTCTAAAATGGGTTCTCCACAAGCGTAGCAGAGGAGCATTGGTCCACAGTTTGGGTCAAACTCTGAGAGGGTTATTTCGTGCTTGTCCTCTTGTGCTAAGCTCGCAGGTAAACATTCCGCATCGGGGTGATAGAAGTTTCCAGTGCTAAAACTTCTGTCACTAACATCTTCAATAGCAACAACACTAGTAGGGGTTAACATGTTTGGTATCCTTTTCTTGTGGGATAGTTTCAAGTCCAACAATCAGACTTGCACATAGGGATAAAGCCCCTGCCCTATCCCCATGGGTAAACCTACTGCTGTAAAAGTTCTGTCACTTGTTCGGGCAAGCTTCTTATCGCCCTGTGCTCAAGGTGAAAAGTCACCTGGTAGCTACAATCACTAACAGCCGCTAGCAACATGACTAGGGCAACAATGAAAAACAACACGAAAGAACTGGCGCACCCTACCAGGGCAACAATGAAAAACATGTAAGACCTTCTTTCTTGCGGCTATGCCACAACTTCTATAAACTCGACCGTTGTAAACGCACTACAATTGGATTCTGAGGGACTACCACAGAAACCACAGAAGAACTCATTCGCCTCTTCATGAGGCGTTCCACATGCAACACAGTAGCCGTACGTGGCTACTGGCAAGGGTGTAGTGGTAAGTGTAGGGGTTTCAACCCCTATTCCCCATATGGGATAGTCGGCGTAAGTAGGCATTTTTGAGACTCTCTTTCTTCTTGCATACGTGCAAGCCATGACACACAAGTGCATGACCTGCGTGCCATTGTCTACATGCATGGGTTAGAAAGCACATAGGGCATAGCGCCCATCTGTACCTAGGTAAATGGCTACCTCATGGTTGAGTAGCCATAACAGCTGTTTTGTTTTTTGTTCGCTTGCGCGCTTGCTATGGTAGCGCGTGCAAGCGTACTGCGAGGCGTTGAGCAAGTCAAGGTGATACTGAATGAGGGTACTCATCGCGCTACCCTCTTTATTTGTGCAAGATAGCCGTCCAGTACGCGGATATACGCTTGTGCATATATCCAATGTTCGTTTGTTGGGTAGGGAAGTGAGTTTTGTATTTCTCTCTCATGCTCTAAGAGAAATACAAGCGTCTCTAGAGAAGCGTAGCTTGCTACGTCGGCAACCATACGATGTGCGGTGTTCGTACCGCTATACAATGTTGTACTAGCGAGTGATTGTTCGGCTTGTTTGCCGATACTGGTAACAAGCGCATCCTCTAACGAGGGTAAAGATTGATGTTTCATGGTTGAGACTTCCTTTTCTTGCTGGGGTTACTTTTGTGCTGAGACAGCACAATACGACTAGTCACGAGTGCGGCTAGCCGTCTTCTACTGTCTCTATCTGATTGCTTCCCATAAACAAGCCGTACAATAGAGGATATCGCTCTGCGCGTAGCGTGCCAGGCTACAGTCTATCCCCTATCAGTCTTGCCCCTAACCGGTGTCAAGCCGTTGCGTACGTTCGTTCCATCTAATGCAGTGTGGCTGTGTCCTAATGGTACGCAAGAGTCGATGTTCAGTTGTTAAGGTGTCCGCCCTTCCCTCTCACGCCCCCTGCCTCATGTGAGAAGTATACCAGAGACTTGTGAATATGTCAACCTTATCTTTTTCTCAGGTGTTTACCCTAGGGCGTTGGTTATCTATTGTTGTCAATAGCATAAACAAGCATAATAGATGAGATTACTGGCACGTTTCGTATACATGAGGCCTCTTAATATGTGGCTTTAATCGCGTCACAATGGGCAAGAGAGGGGCATACAGGATAGGGAATGCTAGATGCTATGGGTAGATTAGAATGACAACGCTGGGGCTACAATGGACGTGGCATGTACGTGCATGTATTGCATACTAATGTGACCTGGCGCAGTACACATATATAGTGTATAGACTATGTTAGCTCATCAGGCACTAGAGTCAATGGCTGAGGTTAAGGGCGGATATGGGGGTTTTCGGGGCAGAGGCGTTCTACACGCATATTCGCGACAGCCAGTAGTGATGTATTTATAGAGTGTGTAGGCATAGTGAAAAGGGGGGACCCCACCCCCCGCGAGGCTCCCGAACGAATGTTCCAGGTACAGCTTGGTGGTTTGATAGACGTGCTTCCTTGCTGAAATTGGATAAACTATACCGGCATGCACCCCTGACTGAAATTGGATTAACTACGAAGCCTGTTCTCTGAGCTTCTTGGAAATGGGTATCAGGTGAACTTCCAGAATAAATCCACACAGATAGGCAATCTGGAAGGCCAAAGAAAGGCGCATGTGCCCTTTGCGGTCGCTTTCCCACTGTGACACGGTAGATTGGCTGTAGCTGCCAATCATTTTTCCAAGTTCGCGCTGGGTAATGCCTGCGCGTACGCGGGCGGCAATCAGTTTGGCCCCTATGTCGTCAAAAAACTCGAAAGCTAACGTATCATAGGTTGGCAGAGGCGCATTCGACGCGGTGGAACCGTCATTTGGCGCTGAAAAAAGATGTAATCCGAGTGGCTGGTCAATCATAGAGTGATTTTCGTCCTTTTTGGCGTTTTTAAGGTGAATTTTTGGGTTTTTTAGCAAATAACGGGAAAATTCTGCGCGAAAGCGCCAAAATAGCGCGTTTTAGGCGCTCTGAGCTCGATTTTTGATGCTTTTCGCACTCATCGGCGTCTATTTCGCCAATAAGATAGGCGCGTGAGGCATGCCACACATCCACTTCTTCCTGGCCTCTATCCGTCATATGTTTTTCCTTTGAAGCATATGCACCAGTGAGTGTAATGGCGAGTTGAGCAAAGCGTAGGTCTCTGTGCGCTTAGGCATGTCTTTCCAGAGCACCCACTCGCCATTATCCTCTGGTACATGTAAGAGTGTTTGTAGGACGCGTAGCACCTCTTGGTCGTCATCAGCCGATAAGCACGATAAAAAGTGCCCTGCGTAGGGCAATTGAATAAAGAAGGGCAAGCTCATGTTAAATGACACAATCTTACGCGCCTCGTCATAGGCGACAAGCTCTACACGTGTGCAATAGTCACACAGGTCGATATCTAAGAACGCCACGACACCTGTACCATAGCACTGGTCGCAGAAGTCTCTCACCGTTTGCCATTCGTAGGCCGCCTGTGCACTATCCATTAACTGCTTGTAAAAAGTACGTAACGAACTCATTCTTTCACCTGGTATCCTGTATGCAGTAAGTTTTCTTCATAGCACGGCAAAGACTCTGTTCCGTCAAGTAGCACAATCATACGACTTTGTTCAGCAATATCCTCATATTCGATCTCTGCGCGAGAAACAGGTATAATGCCTGAGATGGACTGTGGCGGTGTGATAACTGAGCCGAACCGTGGCGGAAGGTGTGGTGGCGTATACCCTGCCCACGGCTTAGATGCAGTTCTTGTCTTTCGTCTGTTTCTAGGACGCACGTCCCAAAGTATAGACCAGCCTCCAACGAATAGAGTAACGCCTATACAGGCAAGGATTGCGTAGTCAAATGCTGTATACTGACTCATTCTCGTACCTCTTCTTCATCATAGACGCGGACGCGTAGTACTGAGTAGTGTACATCGGCGCAGGTCGCCGATAATGCTACCATAGACGGTGCCTCGCACCAGTCGGCCAGGGTGAGCCAGTAGGTCGCCAGTTCCTGGCCCATCTCTATGTGCATGGTCGTGAGCACGTAGCAGCCGTGCGTTTGAAAAGCGCACAACCAGGTAATGGCGTCCGCTGCCTTAAACGCGTTTTCCAGGTCAATTCCCGAAAAGAAGAGGGCGCAACGCCTCATGGCCCTTCCTCAACGATCACCGGCGTTACCTGGGCGTCGCGCAGGACGATATGGGCAAGCAGGCTATCTAGATCAAAACTCTCCAAGCGTTGACTAGGCATAGCAACGATACTTGATGGCATATAGACATACCCGCCCTGTGCGTTCCTGGTGATAGTTGCGCCATCATAGAGCGTGACCAATCCTCCTCGTTCGATAGCGTCGTAGCACTCCTGCACCGAAGACGGGTACGGATGCTCCTCGTAGGACTCATAAATGTACTCACCCTTTTCTGTGCACGTGAGTTTGAGCCCTTCAGCATAGAGTTCCATAGTTGTCCCCCGAATGTCTCTTAGTTGTCCTCGATATGTCCCCTGTTTCGCTCGCGGTCGTTATACACCCAACCGGTGAAGGCAACGGTGATGCTCCCCTGTGACGTAGAGGTACTCACATGGGCTAGTTCCTCTAAGGTGAGACGAAAGGGCTGCGTCTCATAGCGCATCTGGGGAACCTGCGCAGCTAGGCGTTCAGCCTCGGTAACCTTCAGTTCCTCAAGGTAGCTACCTGCGTCTACCTGCGCTTTTTCTAAGCGAACGCCTGTCCAGGTCGTCGTTTCGTCATACTGCACGCCACGCAGGTCAGCACCAATGAGGTTAGCCCACGTGAAGTCAGCGTCCCGCACATCGGCTTCGCGTAGGTCGGCCTGAACAAGCCGCGTAGGTTGTCCAGGAAGGGGACCAAAGAAAGCGCGACGTAGGTCAGCCCCGTAAAACTTGGCTGCTGTCAGGTGCGCTCCTTCAAAATGCGTACCCACACACGTCTTTCCTGAAAAGTCTCGCCCGTCGAGTTCCTGCCCTGACAGCAGGCGCTCGGAAAGGTCATCTGAACTGATGTCAATCATTGGGTATTCCTTTCGCTCTTGATGAATACACGGTAACAGAGCCTCTGCTCTTCATAGGTAACAACACGCTCACCGCTATCATTGTAGCAGACGTGTTGCACCGTAGCCGTGGTGCATTGTAAATAGCCACAGCGAAGTAGCTTTACGCGAGAGCAGTGCACGGCGTGAATAGATAACTTTAAAGCTTTACTAATAATCGCCAGTGGCTCCCAGCTATACCAGCCGGTGGATTGGTGTTGCTCTTCCTGAGCAGCAAAATACAGGAGGACCCGCACGTCGCACAGGGACAATCCTAGGTCGAAGGCGACAGCAGGGGGCACGATAGCCATACTCATAAGTGGAACTCCCAACAGGCCCACCCCTGGGCCTTCAAAGTGGACGCGTGCGGTTATCTCTCGCACCGATTGCGTAGAAAGACGCGTCACTTTTGAAGTATAGCATATATGTATCAGCTTTTCGCCCTTGAAGTATGCGTGTTTTTGTAGGAAATGTGCATAGTGGCTTTTTTCGTAGTCCGTAGTCACCGGAGTTCCATTCATACAAAAACCTCTTCCTGGGTGAAGTTCCAACCCTGCCAGCCTGCCCACGTACTAGTGATCTTCTGCCAATCGTCTTCCCCAATAAGATCGCCCCAGCCACGGCCTATTTCAATGTCTACGGGAAATGGCACGTAAAAGTCCGCTGTTTGAATGCCATCAAGGGCATGTTCCATTACCCCGCGAATGAGTAAGGTCGCCTCTTGTAGGTGCTCTTTTTTAATCTCAAAGGCAATTGAGTCATGGACAAAGAAGAGGATGTGCCCAAGGCGACGTTCGCGTAGCAGCGCATGCAAGCGGGTGACCGCCAGCATCGTCATGTCACTGGAAAGCGATTGTATCGGGCTGTTCATTGCTTGGCGTTCAGCATCCCCTGTTGTCTCACGCGTGATAAGGGGCTTACGCCTCCTGTGCCCAAAGGGGGTATCCACAAATCCCACCTCGTGTATCTCGTGGCGCATTTTGGCAAGCCAGAAGTCCAACTCTGGATAGCGAGCTAGCCACTCACGAATGTAGAGTGCTGCTTCTTCCAAAGACACTACTATACCCTGGCGGCGCAGGGACTCTTGTAAGCCCATCGGTCCTTCACCGTAAACGATGCCAAAGGAGACAGCTTTGGCGGCTCGGCGCAGGTGGGAAGCCATCGCAGCGTAAAGCTCACTCGCGGAGAGTGGCTTTTTTTGATGCGTCGCGGCAATCTGGCGAAAGTCACTGTACTTTTCCAAAAGTGCTTCCAGTAGGCCAGTGCTCCCTTCGGCTGCATCCAGGTCGGCGAAAATACGCGCAAAGACGCCGCGGGCGATACCCGTATGGAAGTCAAGCGTAGATAAGCAAGCGTCTAGGAGCGCTTGACAGCGCGAGTACCAGGCAGCAGCCCGAATTTCTTGGTTTTTGTAATCGGCTTGCAAGAACCAATAGCCATCTCTGGCAATATAGAGCTTTTTAATCGGTGATTTTGAAGGGATGTTTTGGATATTGAGGTCTGCTGAGGAGGGCCTGCCGGTCACCGGATTGAAGCTGAAGTGCGTGTGCACACAACCATCCCAGGCGCTTGCCTCTTCAGCGCCCAGCACGTAAGTCGAGTACAGCTTCTGCGTAATCCTATACGCCATCAATGCTCGTATAAAGTCGTGGTGTGCCGAGAATGCAGCATTCTCAAGAAATGCCTTGAGCACTTCAACGTTGACACAGGACTTGCCTGTAGGCGTATGTGCAAGCACCGGCCAGCCCCAGCGCGTATAGAATAACTCAGCAATCTGGTCAGGGGAACGCAAATTTAAGGGTTCCTGGTATAGCTCTTTGACCCGTACTCGCTTAGGTGGCTGTGCTTTTAGTAGTTGGCCTTTTTTGCCGTAGCGTGGTGGGCGTTCCTCTAAGCGAGAAACTGAACGCTCCTTTTGTACTGTTACCCCAGCAAGCTTCTGGCAGGCTATCTCCTGTGCAAGCAGTTTTGCGCCCTCACTCTCTTTCAGGGCAGGTAGATAATCCATATCAATTTTGACGCCATGCATCTCGATATCGGCGATGGCATTCCAGACAGGGGCGAGTACATGGTCATGACGGTAGCGCGGCCCAGGATAGCCATGCAGCGATGCAGGTTCAAACGACAGGTCGCGGTCAATCTCAGGAACTAACTTGTAGGTATAGACACAATCTTTGGCGTGGTAGCGCGGGTCAGTAAATCCTGCCTTTTCTTCACCGTAGTCGTTGTCGCCGAAGTAGCGAGCGGAAAGCTGTTTCAGTCCATGCGTGCCGGAACGCTCGTCGAGGGATTTGTGCAGGAGCAGCGTGTCCTCATCGATGCGTACCGTAGGAATGCCTTCTTTTTTCAGGAATTGCACGTCGAACTTGCCATTATGCCATACATAGGTAAGGTCACGCCTGGCAAAGATACGACAAAGCAAGCTACGCACAGGTGCACGTAAGAACGCCTCGCGGGGAAGGAGGTAGGCTTTGCCCATCTCTTCTGTGTAGAGGCCAATTTGGGTGACCCAGCCCATTCGCCAATCGAGGGCATCCCCTTCTTTTTCCCCTGCCGTCTCAATGTCACAGGCAATACGCCCCTTTGCTTTAGAAAGCAGCCAGTGCAAACGGTCAAAAACGGTAAACCCACGTTCGTCATGCTTGCTATCACTCTCAAGGCGATAACTTACAGGTGGAACATATAGCTTGCTTTTGGGCGCAGCTAAAAGCGCCCGCGCACGCGCCAGCGCATAAATGACGTCGGCGTAGTCGTCGGGACGTCTGAAACAGGCTGCGGGGTGGTACGAATAGAGGACGAAACAACCAAAACGCTCTTCCCAAGTTGTTTGGGTCACAAGGCTTGAAATGTTCCCCTTGTCTGTTGTGGCTGAGACGGCGGTGTTACCCATCAGCACAAGCACGTGACGATTGGGGAGCGCATCAATTTCGGCAAGTAGGCGTTGGTTACAGGCCAGGATATCGCCCACTTTGTACTTGCCTGTGGGGGGAAGTTGACATAACAACGCGTTCGTCACGTATATGTCGCGCCTGTCAAGGCCGACTTGTCGAAGCGCTGCATCTAGAAGTTGTCCGCTTTGTCCTACAAAAGGACGGGCCTGAATAACCTCGTTCGTGCCTGGGGCTTCGCCGACGATGACGATGCGAGCAAGGGGGTTGCCATGTCCGCCCACAGGCCGAAAACGCTTACTCGCTGTGCCGGATGCTGGGCACAGACTGCACTCAGAGCAACGGCAGCGTTCAAGGAAGCGTACGGGCGGGCGGACGATGGTCATTGGGCACCCCTTTCGCGTACTCTTAAGACGACGGTGGTTTACGTAAGCTCACCAGGAACAACAACGTGACGACGGCCATAAGTATGATGATGCTACTCACAGAGAAAAGTTGCTCTATAGCTACCCCCTCTTTCCGTTATTGGTGAGTTCACGCATGGCGCGAGTCTCTGCTGTGTCAAGAAGGCCATCTGGAATAAAGGTCTCTTGCTGTAATAAGAGTTCTTCGATGCTTGAGGTCATGCGCTCTGCCTGCACACCAGTTGACGGTGGATTAAAGGCATACGCCGCGCATAGTAGATAACCGACCTCGATGCCAAGCTCGTTAATGCGTAGTTTCAGTTCTGGATGATGGTTGGTCTCTTCCTGCGTACAGAGATGCAAATAGAGTTTCATCTGGCGGTGTAACATGTCGTTGACAGTGTGCGCCCCTGAATGGTAGCTTTCTTGCATGCTCATACAGCCATCATAGAGCGCCCTGAAAAATTGCAAGCGCTCCATCACTCGGAGCGGCCATTCGGTCGTACGAGCGTCAAATGCTGCCGCTGATTGTGCTTCGGTTGTCATAGTAGATAATCCTTTCAGTGTGGAAAGCGTACCAGTCTCCTCTTCCTGGTACGCTTCAGCCGTTTAGAAGGGCATTTTCTCGCGCTCTGGTGCTGATGCTACATAGGCATCGGTGTCCTTACGCATTTGCGCGTAGCGGGAAAGAGAAAAGCAGCGCTGCACCTCGTTACGCCAGGCTTTCTCTCCGGTCTGCTCCTCTTTATACGTGTCGGGTTTGCGCGTTACTTTGCCCCAAAATTCTTCATTCAAGAGTTCATCTATTTGCGTTTCAGGGTCAAAATCAACTTTTTGTCCAGGAGTAAATGTTGTGTCTGAAACAGCTTCAAGCAGGTTGATAAAGCGCCAAACAGCCTTCTCGGTGAAGAAGTAGTTTTGGAAGTTCAGCGTCTTTCCTGTTTGGTCGCCTTCCTGGACGGTAAAGGCCAATTGAGCATAGATGCCGTTATTTCCTTTAACGAGAGCAGCGTCGGTGATGGCGAAGTGGTAGGTGTCCTCTGGAACGGTAAAATCGGTACTTTCGGGTTTAACAATTTCCATTGGATGTGTCCTTTCGTTAGGTGAGTTTCATGAAATCAAAAATTTTGGTGAATGTCGGGTCTTCGACCCATGTTGGTAAGCACCGTGAGCGATCGCGGGCCTCCTTCAAATCGTACGACTTACATTGAAGCACTGGGATGCCTTTTTCGTTCATGGACACCCATAGCACTTCGTCAAAAAGTGATGGTAGGTTGCGTGCAAGCTTTCCTGGAAGCATCGCCTGGTAGAGCCACTTCTTTGTCACCTCGTCTTGCGTTTTGTGCTCACGGCAGGTAACAACCAGGTGGCATGGCAGGTTTTTGAACTGGTTGATCCAACCTTCAACCTGCATTTTTTGCAGGTTCCAGTGCTTAATTTCTGGCTGAATCACCGGCAGCCCGTT
>Ga0137385_10000168_pt1 | contig 52074 bp, 71 predicted proteins | sample SagtaG_FD_104921 | JGI IMG/M metagenome (GOLD analysis project Ga0137385, IMG submission 104921) | Vadose zone soil microbial communities from Sagehorn Ranch, Mendocino, California, USA - Sage2_R_80_16 metaG | ecosystem: Environmental > Terrestrial > Soil > Vadose zone | place: USA: California... | reverse complement strand
TGACAGCATGTGGAAATGTGAGGGGGAAAAGGAAAACGAGGAGATGAAGAGATCCCAGGGGAAAATGAAATCAGAGAGACACTGCATACGCAAGGGTGCGCGGGCCATTACGTTAACGTTGGGGATTGTGGGGCGGTCATTTCGGGTTGTTCACCGAGGCATAAGGGTGTTCCGTGCATGCGGTGGCGCATAGTGCTCCATCCCACCAAGGCTCCTTGGCGTGCGCCCGCTCGAGTCCGTCGTCTCGCTCGCGATCGTCGGCGGCGTCGTCACAAGCGACGCCGCCGCGGTGCTCACGTCCGGGTGTTCCTCTGCCTCTGCCTGCGACTGCGACTGGGGAATCGGCACGCCGATGGGGGGCGAGGGCGGCTGCGGCTGGTCTAGCATCTGCGTCTGCGTCTGCATCGAGCCGTCGGACCGCGCCGAGCGCGTCAAGATCGACGGCGGCGAGCCCTGCTCCGACGCGAATGAGCGTGCCGTCTGCAAGCCGGCACCAGCACCAGGACCGACGCGAGCGTGGGCCTGTGCACGCGCGCGCTGCGACGAAGCGGACGAGGCGGATGACGACGCGCTACGTGTGCGTGACGCGGCTAAGGCTGCGGCTGCTGCTGCTCTCGACGCTACTGCACCCCTCGCGGATGACGACGACGACACGGAGACGGACGAGACGGGCGAGATGGGCGGCGAGCGGCCAGTGGCGCTCTCGAGCGTGCGCGCACGCATCCCGGCGCGGCGTGGGAGTGCGGTACCAGCGCCACCGACGACGGGCATGCCAAACGTGTGGTTCTCGGGGTTACTGAGCGCGCCACCATCGCTGGCACTGGCGTCTGCATCGGACACGTCGCCGAGGCGCACGGCACCGGGCTGAGACGAGGGTGTACGCCCGAGCACGAGCTCGACGCTGGAGCGGGACGCGCCTGCGATGTTCTGCATGAGGCTGTGAGCGCGCGCACGGTGTCCGCCGAGAGCGAGGGAGACGCTCGATAGCGAGACGTGCGAGTCGTGTCGCGAGCTCGCGCCGCTGCCCGAGCCCGTTCCGGAGCCCGAGCTGGTGTGCCGAGAGCGGGAGCGCGGGCGGAAGGCGCCGCTGATGCGCGCGAGCGAGGCGGCGCTGCCGTTGCGGGAGCGGGAGCCGAGGAGGGACACGCGCGGGCTAGACTGGGACGAGGGTGGGGACGGTGAGAGGAGGCCGACTGAGTCCTCGCGCTCGCGTGCTTCGAGGGAGCCGTCAGGTGAGGGCTGGCCCGAGCGAGACGCGTGGTCGTCCTCGCGGTCCGAACCCGAGCCGACGCTTTCCGTGCGGAAGTGCTGCTGCTGCTGGTGTTCGTCGAGTAACGCCAGCTGTTGACGGGGCCGCGTGGCTGTAATGGCGCCCGGAGGCGTTGGGGACACCGGTATAGGCACGGTGCCTGCTCGCTGGCGGCCGCTTGCGCCTGCGGCTGGGTGGCGCGGGGGCATGGGCATGCCACTGATGGGGTCATGCGGGCTGTGCATGGACGAGCTGGCGGCGCCGACAGAGACTGGTGAGCCGGCGGACGGGGAGGACGATGCGTTCGTGGAGGTATCCACATTGCCAGTGCTGCGGGTATCGCGGGACGCGCGCGTGGACGTGCTCTTGCTTTGCGGCGTCGCGGTGGTGCGCGAAAAGGCGAGGGGCGGAGAGCCCGTGGATGAGATGCTGCCGCCGCGGCCTGGGTGGCGGAAGGAGAAGGGGTAGCGACTGGGGACGGGCTGGCCAAGGCTCGAGAGGGAGTTGGAAGCTCGGCCCGAGAACGAGGATGGCTCCTCGCTCGTGCGCGGCTGCGCTTCTTCCTCCTCGAACTCCACTTCTTCTCCCTCTTCGTCGACCTCCACAACAATGTCACCTTCCTCCCCCTCTTCTGCCTCATCCTCGCCATCGTGCTCTCCTTCTTCACCCTCGTGCGGTAAGCTGGGCGACGGCGGAAACGGGATCTGTTCTTGCTCGCTGCTCTCTCGTGGACCAAAGCCAGGGAAGGGATAGGGCAGGTTCATGATCGGGGCGTGCTTGCCGCCCTCCATCGTCGTTTCGCGCACGCGTGCCTCTGGCAGGGGCGGTACGACGTCCTGTCCTTGTCCTTGTCCATGTCCATTCGCCGGGCTGCTCTTGCGCGACGGGGCGTCCTTCGGGCTCTCGAACAGGTCCCGCGAGAGCATGCCCCTGCGCGCCTGCGGGGGTTGTTCCGTGGCCGCCCCGCCCAGCCCAACGGCAGCAAACACCTTCTCGATACCATCGAAACCTCCCTCTTGGGGTTGCTGCCCCGCCACCTGCGCCTGGCGCGGTGCACGGAGCGTGAGGCAAAAGTCGTATGCCTCTTGCACGCGCAGGAGAGTGCACTCTTTCCAGCTCCAGGGAAGCGCCTCGGTGCCACTGGCACCTACGCCTGCGCCTGCATCGGACTTTTCGCTATAAATGGACGCCGAACGACCGAATTCTTCCTCCTCCAACCGTGAACGGGGCCCGCAGAGCCCCGCGCAGCCATGCCCGCTGAATATCCAGAGACCGACCCTGAAGTGAAAGGTAAACAGAAGGAAAACAAAGAGGAGGCCGTGGAAGCGTACCAACTGAGCAGGAGGACTAGGGTCCTCCATGCCGTCCAGGCGGCATTGGCGATCAGCACACCCTTGGCGTAGCCAGAAAGTGCGCCGGTGCTCTTGTTGAAGAAGGTTCCGTCGCGGCGCGCGATGCTCTGATCGACGTCGGAGAGCGATAACCCACCAGGGAGATGCTCGGGACTGAAGAACGAGAGGAGGAGCGCGAGGGCCAAGCCTGCGCGTGGGAGGAGGGTCACGATGGTCGGAAGGTTCTGGGCATAAAAATAGCAAGTCTCTGCGAGCGCGTCGCGCAGCGAGCCCTCGGCGGACGGGAGGACGGCACTCGGGTTGACACGGGGGAAGGCCGAGTTGCGGATGTGCTGGAGGAAGCAAAAGTGTTTGTAGGACGTCATGGAGACGAGATTGAAAGCCGGGGAGGAGAGGTAGATGGGCAGGATGAGGGGGCGACCTAACGCAAGCCGGAGGTGAGTCCATGCAGCAAAAAAGAAAGGTTCACTCACGGAATCGCCAACGACGGTAGAAGGAGTAGAAGAGCTCGTATCCAAGAAAGACGCCGAAAAACCAGATGACCCAGGATGCAATGTAGGCGGCGGCGCCCAAGACCCAGTTGCGACCAGAACCGGGCACTCCAGGGGCGTCGGGATTCGGGAATTTCGCCACCCTACACACACCCCGACGTCAATCGAAACGAACCAAACCGGAAAAATAAAAACTCACTCGATCAAAATAAATACGGCATTGAAATCAAGAAACGTCTGTAGCGGGATGTGGGCAAAGACAAGCAGGCGGAACATATAAAAATGGAAGCGCGTCTTCCACGACGGATCGCGTAGCAGCTCGAGGTGAAGACCGGGCGAGCGAAACTTGGGCTGGGCCGCGCTCGCCGCCGCCGCCGCGGCAGCAGCAGCAGCAGCGGAGCGAAGACGTGCGTGTGAGTGTGAGTGTGTTGCATCCGGTGTCTGGGAAAGAAGCGTGGGCGATTGTCCGAGTGGGGACGCGGTGGCGCGGGACCAGATGCGGGACCCAAACCCGAACGGGAAGCTGCTTACCCGCGTCGTCGTCTGATCCGTCTCCCTGCGCGACACCATGCCAGCGCCGCCAGGGGATGCGCCGGCCGAGTCCTGCATGCTGACGATGCGGACAGAGCGCGGTGTGGGCTTGCGGCCGCCGGCGAAGGGGGCAGGCGGCGGCTGTGGCGTCGTCACCTGGACATGCTCGCTGCCGTGTGGGCTGCCTGCGGGGAGTTCCGTGGCGGGCCCGGCGTCGGGGCCGAACATGACCAGCGAGTGGAGGGTGGAGCCTGGTGCTGGGGGCGGAGGCCGCTTTGGAAGCCATGAGGGGTAGCCCTCGCTGCCTGGGATGGAGGCTGTCGGGGTCGACGGGATAGAGGACTGGGCGGCGGCTGGGGCACTGGGGTCCGGGTTTTCGTCTTGCGGATGGCGTGAGTCGGTGGGCGAAGAGGCATTAGAAGGGTGAGATCGTGTCATGACTGTAGAGTATACAACTGCGAGCAAAGGACCAAGGGTGTTGGGTGTCGCCAAGGGGAGGTTGTTGTTTTTCCCGGTATTTTGCTAGAATTTTTTTTTGGTTTTAATTTTTGTAGCGAGAAACGGCGCGCGAGGGAGGAGAGCGCAAGCAAGAGATGCGGGACAGCGCGGGGAGGAACGCAGCTTGCGGGGGAGATGACGGGAGATAGCTGCCTCGTGTTTTGGGGGAAGGGGGCAGCAACGCGGTGAACACGCGCATGCCCTGGTTGAAAAAGACCAACACTCGGCTACGCGCTAGACTAATTCCGTCATCGTGTGGAAAATAGAATAAATCCAAGAAAATACAACAAATACTATTACGTCAATACACGGAGTATCTGTTGCTACGCTTTTGCTCAAATGGAATACACAACTGCTTCGGAGTCACGATCGACAAGATCACGATCGAATACCAACAAGTACACTTTGCCTCCGTAGCCTTGCCATAGCAGCCGTTGCGGGGAAATAAGAATAAGCACCAATCGCGCACCAACTACTCACCATCATCTCAAAACGTGTATACGTCTACGTCGCCCAGGTCACCATCCGTAAACGGGCTAGCCTAGATTTCCACATGTAACTGGCCCTGCCCCTCAGACAGAGGCACACACGCACCTTAAGTCCGAGCAGCCTCTGCTCGTCAATCATATATCCCACATACGACTCGTCCTGCCCTGGTGCCAGCACAGAGTAGTACGGCAACCTAGTGACGACTTCCTTCGCGAATACCCCGATCGCAGGGAACACCGACGGTTCACACACGAGCCGCGAACCCTCAGCCGGCTCCTCGGGATCGATTCCGAGCCGCGAAGCTGCAAGCTTCTCCGCCGCAGTCGGAGCACGCGAGGGGTGCACGTTCAAGTCCAGCACTTCGACCCGGCTCTCGCCCGACCGTTGTAGCACGGGGCACACCACGCGCGTCCCGTGCACATAACTACCATGTCACATCAGCTGGGCGCCCGCCGCACACACCCTCCCAACCACTCACCGAAGCCATTGGAACCCCATGGCAAGCACGAAGAACCGCGTCCCCGCTGGACCCCACTCCTCCCACGGCACATCAACCGCGTCAGCGCCGTCCTCCCAGTAAGCCTCCACGTAGCGCATCAGCGTACGGTTGTGCACGACGAAACACGCCGGCTGCCATCGCCCCCGGTGTGCGCCAGGGTCGTGATGTAGCGTGAAGACGTGGACGCGCGCCGCCCGCTCAAACGAAAACGGCGAGCCAGCGGGCGGACGCGCGAGGAAGGGCCCCGTGGTCGTCGTGAGCTCGAACAGCGCGCGGTTCGGGTGCGGCGTGGGAAGGTGCAGCGTGGCGACGTGCGTTGGTCTTCTGGGAGACGAGGGAGACGCAAAGCTGTAGATCCGGATCTCGCCGCCGTCTTTGAGCGTCGTGACCATGTATGCTCGCGGAGAAAGGAACGAAAAGTCCCAGATGCGCTCTGGCGCCTGGTCCTCCTGAATGAACTGGCAACCCGGGTAAGCCGTGAGATGGAATAGAGGATGAACAAACGCACGACGAGTTCCTCGCCCGTCATCCAGTTCCAGATCAACACCCCATGCAGTGGCATCCAGAAATACATCCCGACGACGTCCTCGACGATCTGTATCATGCACCCATGCACGGGTCCGAGCGCGCGGCGGCACAGCACAGGCACCTTCGCCGCGGGGTGAGGCGCGACGGCGCCAGCACTGAGCTTCCTAAGGTGGACGCGGATATCCGCGCCTGCGGTGGTAGCGCTCGTACTGGCGCTGGGGCCAGCAGCGGGGCGGTGTTCGAGGAGAACGATGAGGTCCTGTGCAGGGTCGAGGGCAAAGTCCTTGATGCGTACGCCGAGGTCATCTACGACAAGCCTTGTCTCGTCCGTCGTGTTGCTCGGCAGCCACGAGGCGACCAGCCGCCGCGCCGCGCCGTACTCCTCGAGCGCCTTGGCGAACAGCCCCCCCACGAGCTCGTACGCGTGGCAGTGCCCTGCTAGCGCCACTGCCGCACGCCGTCGTGGGCGCAGGGCACGCCAGGCCACACGCCGCTCAAGTAAAAGGTCCATCCGCGCGGCAGTCGTTGACGCTGGCCCTCCGGATGGACCATCGATGAGCCCTTCTGCTGCTAGCTCGATGCGGTATTGGAGATTGAGAGACGTAGCGACGAGGGCATGAAGCTGCTTGCAGACCTGTTTACATGACAACCAAACAGTGATGAGGGGGAGAAAGAGAAACGAGGAAGGAGAAATTTACCGCGGAACAGCGTAAGATGGAGAGATGGTCGAGGAGGACGAGGACCTCCGAGAGTATCTCAACGGGCAAGTCGAGTAACATATCAAGTAGTTTCTCTCCAGAAATTCTAAAAATTATTCAAGGTCTTAATTCACTCGGCAATTGCCGCCTACACCTGAAGTCTCGTCCAGCTGTCCATCACTTTTCGCACACGGCGAAACGACCCCGCCCCACATGACCCGCTCTCCACGTGCCCCCACAGCGCGCTGAGCGTCGCAAACTCGCTCGCACAGTCCGGCTTGGGGCACCTATACATATTGTCCGCGTGCGCGTGGCGCAGGCTCTGCAGGTGCTGGCTGAGCTGCTCGGGCCTCTCGAACGACGCGTCGTCGCACAGGGGGCACTCGTACGCCGCGCCGTTCCACATGCGCTCCGTCGCCCACCGCTGCGTCACGTAGTTCTTGCGGTCCGCGCGTACGACGAGGCGGTCCAGCTGGTCCCGCGTCATGCACGACGCGCAGGTCCCCGACTCGAAGTGCCCCGCCAGCGCGGACGGCGAGACGAACGTCCGCCCGCAGCCTGCGCCCGGGCAGCGCAGAGTTGGCGCCGCCTGCTGGTGCACGCCCGAGTTGGCGTGCTGCCGGACGTCGTGCGCGCTGCGGAAGAACCGGTTGCATTCCGTGCAGAGGTGGTGCACGTCTTGGTCATGCTGCTCGAGTTGCCTTCGTGCGCTGAACCGCTGTTTTAGGGCCATCAGACTCGGAGGCGCTGTTGGGGAGGTACTAGTAGGGCTCCTACCTTGCGGCACGGAGCACATGCGTGATGCTCTTCCTCGAGATGGCCCCACCATTCGTCGTCGTCGTCGTCATCGTCAAATTTTATATTGCATTCTGCGCAATAGACGTGATCACCACTTTTTCTGTAGTGCAATCCTCGGAATCGAAGATCTAGTACACGCCCCCGACTGAGTGCTACGGGATTATCGTCGTCGTGAGCTTCGATCCTTACTTACCCTATTGTGTCTCTCACAATACCAGTGCTTGGCCTCCATATGCTGCATCTTCGACTTTGCAGAATCAAAGTGCCGTTCGCACTCCTTGCAGTAGTGGTGTTTCGGGCTGTTCCCATAGTGCTGGTCGAGGCTCTCCTCGCTCGCAAAGTCGATGTCGCAGCTGTCGCATAGCCAATGAGCATTCGAGTTGGACCTGTGTTGTTCATAAGCCCAGTCAAGGGAAAAAGACCGCTCGCAGCGATCGCAGTAGGCCATCTGGTGGGAGGGCACGGAGTCGTCGCTGACATTCCCCACTTGGGTCGGCCTTATAAGTGGGGGGGATTCCCATAAGTAGCGCCCGTGATACTGTAATACCTGCCACTGCCAAGGGCACGCCCCATCTAGAGGTGACTTGTACGTCGTTGGTTCTACTTTAGCTTTCTCTTCTTCGCCTTGCCGGGATTTACCTCCTCACTCATGGTTTCTTGCTCAGCAAGTTTCTCCGAGTCTCTACACTCTCCGACTGCTTCCGCCTCGTTGCCGTGCACGCTCCCGCGAACTCGCCTCCCGTCGACCCCCCTCGTTTCGAATTTCTCTCCCCGTCGCAAGTCTATGATAATTGCAAGAAAAATTACAGGATAACAAGGTCATCTTATTCTCTCGGCAATTGCCGTTGCGCTGTAGTTACGTCCCTGGCAACTGTCCTCTCGCATTCCGCAATCCACCACTCGTCGGGCGCGTCGGACTTGTCACGGTACAGGTAGCACTCGTCCGCCTCGCCGTTCCACGAGGGCTTCATCGCCCACGATCTGCCCATTTTAATGGACCGAACCAGCCCAGGTGGTAGTCTTTAGCGACAGCCACCACCACCGAAGACAATTTTGTTTTACGCACTATCATTTTGTTTTTCCTCATTAAAACTATGTACCGTGTATGCTCGGAGGTGCAGGCCCGCTATGTATAGTGGACTAGGCATTAGCCGTCGGCCTCTGAGACTTCTGGCAGTGAGAACTGTCGGTCGGAAACCTACGACGGCCCTGAAGTACCGACCTTTCAGAATCCAGATCTTGCCCTCCTCTCAGTCGCCGTCCAGATCGATGCGGGCATGATTGAGGTCAAGGAAGCGAGCGAACATATACTGGAGAGTGAGGTCCCGACTCCTCATGAACGTTTCATTTGAGAGGAGTAGGCTCGGGACTAGCCTGCATACGGGAAGTCGATATGTGTATCGCAGGTTACTGCCTTCATACACAGACGGTCACCGGTCTAAGTAACTGACCGAGTCTTCAACGTGTACTGCCTCAATGAACTCTTATCTAGCATATCAAATTACTCAGGCCGCCTAAAGAAAAACCACGGGTTGTTGTAGCAGTTCTATCTAGGTGTTAATACAGGTAGTCCAACTCGGCCCATGTACGAAAGTAGAAAGATCAAGGCGGGTTTCACATTCGCCGGAAATCCAGATACTACTTGGGCGGTGAAGACCATCCCTATGAGGTGGCGGGATCCACATTAGGAGTTCACCTTCACTACCACATATCCATCCGTCCTTGTTGATCACGGAGTGGTCGGTGAAGTCGACGTGTCTTGTAGTTTCCGTATTTCCTGTCGTAGCATTCAACTTATGAATTGACCCATGTCCTGATGAGACAATGTACTGACCATCTGGTGGCGAGAGTGTCACTGGCACTGACTCGGCCGAATCCGTGTGTCCATTAGATGGACTTGCTCCTTTCTCTCCCGTCGTGACGTTCCACATACGAATTGTTTCATCATACGAGCTAGAGACGATGCGCTGGCCATCAGGCGAGAATGCCACAGACCCGACAGATCGCCTATGTCCAGTAAATGGGCCTGCCTCTGTCTCTCCCGTGGTGGCATTCCACACACGAATTGATCGATCGTCCGAGCCTGAGACGATGCGCTGGCCATCTGGCGAGAATGCCACAGACTCGACAGATTGCGTATGTCCAGTAAATGGGCCTGCCTCTTTCTCTCCCGTCGTGACGTTCCACACATGAATTGTTCCATCGCGAGAGCCTGAGACGATGCGCTGGCCATCTGGCGAGAATGCTACAGACCGGACCATCACCATATATCCAGTAAATATACCTCGTTCTCTCTCTCGCGTCGTGACATTCCACACATGAATTTTTCCACGCCAGTTCGAGTAGGCGATGAACCGTCCATCTAGCGAGAGTGCCACACGACTGAAAACATCGTCGTGTACAGTAAATGGGCCTGCCTCTATCTCTCCCATTGTGGCGTTCCACACACGAATTGTATTATCTTGCGAGTAGAAGACGAAGCGCTGGTCATCTGGCGAGAATCCCTTATACACGACCCAAGACCTGTCTGCAGTAAATGCGTCCACCTCTGCCTCTCCCGTAGTGGCATTCCACACACGAATTCTTTCATCGAAAGAGCCTAAGAAGATGCGCTGGCCGTCTGGCGAGAATGCCACAAATTTGGCTGGATCCACGTGTCTAAATGGGCGTGCCTCTGTCTCTCCCGTGGCGTTCCACACATGAATTGTTCCATCGAGCGAGGCTGAGACGACGCGCTGGCCATCAGGCGAGAATGCTACAGCCTTGACTTCACCTATGTGTCTAGTAATTGCGCCTGCCAGTGCCTCTGTCTCTCCCGTGGCATTCTGCACACGGACTGTACTATGCTCCGCGGCTGAGACGATGCGCTGGCCATCAGGCGAGATTGCCATAAAACCGAAGAAACCAGTGGATGGGCCTGCCTCCGTCTCTCCCGTAGTGGCGTTCCACACACGCCTTGTTCCATCTTGCGAGTACGAGACGATGCGCTGGCCATCTGGTGAGAATGCCACAAACGAGACCGAAGACGTGTGTCCGGTAAATGGGCCTGCCTCTGTCTCTCCCGTAGTGGCGTTCCACACACGAATTGTTTTATCCTCCGAGCCTGAGACGATGCGCTGGCCATCTGGAGAGAATGCCACAGACAAGACTGAATCCGTGTGTCCGGTAAATGGACCTGCCACTTTCTCTCCCGTAGTGGCGTTCCACACACGAATCGTTTGATCCTGCGAGCCTGAGACGATGCGCTGGCCATCTGGCGAGAATGCCACAGACAAGACCGAAGACTTGTGGATAGCAAATGGACCTGCCACTTTCTCTCCCACAGTGGCGTTCCACACACGAATTCTTCCATCGCCCGAGCCTGAGACGATGTGCTGGCTATCTGGCGAGAATGCCACAGACTTGACCAGACCCCCGGGTCCGGAAAATGGGCCTGCCACTATCTCTCCCGCAGTGGCGTTCCACACACGAATTCTTCTATCTTGCGAGAGTGAGACAATGCGCTGGTCATCCGGCGAGAATGTCACGAGGATCCGACCGTCGTCCGACGGCCAAGAATCGTCCAAGCTTGAATCCGAGTCTTTAGCAGATGGGCCTGCCTCTATCTCTCCCGTAATGGCGTTCAACACACGAATTGTTTGATCGTCTGAGCCTGAGACGATGCGCTGGCCATCTGACGAGAATGCCACAGACATGACCCATTGGCAGTTCGTGTGTCCAGTAAATGGGCCTGCTTCTATCTCTCCTGTAGTGGCGTTCCACACACGAATTGTTTTATCCTCCGAGCCTGAGACGATGCGCTGGCCATCTGGCGAGAATGCCACAGACGAGACCCAACCCTTGTGTCCAGTAAATTCGCCTGCCTCTGGCTCTCCCGTCATGACGTTCCACACATAAATTGCTCCATAGTTCGAGCCTGAGACGATGCGCTGTCCATCTGGCGAGAGCGCCACTGACAACGAATCGCTGTCCGCGTCTCCAGTATATGGGCCTGCCTCCGTCTCTCCCGTAGTGGCGTTCCACACACGACTTGTTCCATCTTGCGAGTATGAGACGATGCGCTGGCCATCAGGCGAGAATGCCACAAACTTGACCGAATCCGTGTGTCCGGTAAATGGGCCAGCCTCTGTCTCTCCCGTAGCGGCGTTCCACACACGAATTGTTTTATCCTCCGAGCCTGAGACGATGCGCTGGCCATCTGGAGAGAATGCCACAGACTCGACCGAATCCGTGTGTCCAGTAAATACGCCTGCCTCTGTCTCTCCCGTCGTGGCATCCCACACACGAATTGTTCCATCCTCCGAGCCTGAGACGATGCGCTGACCATCCGGTGAGAGTGAAATGGAAACGACATCACCCCCAACTTCTGGAATCTCTAACTCCAACAATGGCCAGTGAGATAATCGCCCGCGTCCCACACGTAAGATTCTAGGAAATGATCCGGAATAATGTGCTGAGACAAGAGAACTTGTTGGCGCAAAAGGTAGAGCAGAAAGGTAGATATGAGGAGCACTCTTTGCCATGATCACCCCGAAGTACCGTACAAACACAGAGGAATCATTGATGAACGACCTGAATTTTTCTAACTCTGTCTGAGAAACCTGTTGCGATCGTAGTTATTAGTTGTTCGCCTTATCGAATCAACAATTATACTCACACCTTGACCAGAGGTCAACCATACATTCAGAGCCGAGCACGCGGCCGAAGCAAGACCCACATTACTCGTCAAGCTAAGGGCCTCCAACCAAAAGAGAAATTTCTTGTCAAAGAAAGTTCGAAGTTTTCCAAACAGATCAGTTTCGAAGTTAATATTTTCCAAATGACTGTCCCAGAAAAGACAGGCATATAACAGAGAGGGTGGGATGTGTTCGGCAATGCGCGATTTAAGGTCTTGAACATCGTTGTTGGCGAGATAAGATGATTCGAGTTTGCAGATGTTGAACTTGAGCTCGTGGAGCACTAAACCAAGACAGGAATGGGCCAAATGACGATGAGAATCGCGAAGGTCGACACAAAAGTCGCCGCTCTTCTCTTTATTTGTCAGGAAATCGCGGAATGATGTATGGAGTGGAACGACGGGAAGGTTTTGATCAGACGAGTTGACATTACTCAGCAATGACCCAAGGTGACGGAGCATTCCACGAACGGATTTAGGATCAGAGTCGTCATCAATGGAGGCGTGCTGACGTAGAGCGATGAGGGATCGGATGGAGAGGGGTTCAAACGCAGTAATAAGCTGCCCCACGACAGAGCGGAATAGAAGTCGTGCTTCTGGGTGAATAAAATATACTTCTAGGACTTCTTTGTACAGCTCGTCCAACGGGTCTTGCCTACGGTGATCTGCGGTGAGTCTCAAAAGATGCTCTATGCACTTTTTCTCGCTAAAACCAAAGGAGCCGGGAGGTTCAAGGATGTATCCGCAGGCAACTGCTGCCCACTGAAACAATCCCTCCGCCTTTGTTGCCAGCGTATCGCAATAAATATTCAACTCGTCAGAACAGAGCTTCATCCGAAGAAAGGCGAGAATATCGTCATGCGTATTAACAGCCAACTCGTGATCATCCATAGATGTAATGCGAACTGACGGTGCTACACCAAACGCAGACTTGATGTCGTGCTCAGGTCGCGAGGTGATAAGCACACGGAAGTTCGGCGGCAGTCTAGAGAGGTTTTTAGCAAGAAATTTGTGTAAACCGTTTCCACCAGTTACATCCCCACTCTCGTCCAATGCGTCGATTACAACAAGAATCGGACCGACGATATGCAAATCCTTAAGCGGTTCCAGGATAAGGGATTTAAACAGGGTGCCATAGTCACGGGTTCCAGCTCGAAGAGAGGAGTTGTCCTTTACGATCCTTCCCAGCGCGGTTTTGAACGAAGGATACCGGTCGGAGAGATCGCGAGCAAGAGTCGTGAAGAAGTGATAAGGTTTGGGTTGTTCCTTCCGCAAAAAGATAAACGATGACGTAAGACGGTGCATTTCATCGAAGCGACGTGCGATCTCGTGAGCAATTGATGACTTTCCCGTGCCCGCTTGCCCGAAGAGAACGAGACTACGCTCCGAAGCGGGATCGTTCACCCAATTGACAATGAAGTCCAGGAAGGCCGTGCGCGTTCCCGAAAGACAACCCTTGTCAGGTGTGAATCGCGAGCCCGCTCCATATGGGATTTCTCTGATTTTTGCATCTAGTTCTAGGACGAATATCAGATCGATAACTCATAAAACCGACAAGCCATCGGGACTACGTACGGTCGTCTGAAATTTGGCTTGACACCCATTCAAGGTGAGTAGATATCCAGTCGACCTTGGCCGAAATTATTCCCACGCCGTCCCGAATCTGGAACGCAGTTATCTCCGTGGTGATGATGGCGTGATCCAAGAAAGCCTTTCGATGTCCGACAAGGGCGGCGGACAGGTCCTCAATTTCTTTGCTGGCTCCGTTGACGACGTTCTTCCACGTCTTCTTCCCTGAAAACCGCACGTTAACGCCGGACAATGGAGTATATGAAGACAGCTTACAGAATCCCGAGTCCTTTGCATATGATTGGATAAGATCACCACAATTACAGACATCCTCCAGCATGAGGGTAAGAATTTTGGCCTGCTTGGAGTCGGGATTAATAGACTTCAAAGTGTCTTCGTACTGCGCGAAATCAAACGCGTCGTGCATGGCTTTGAGTAGCGTTAGGACATTTTCGTCCCGTTGATACTGTTCTAGGAGTGCCTGGCACCCGAATTAACATAGCATAAGTGTTTCCCTTCCGATAACGCAGACAGATGTACCTTGGGGACGGCTGAAACCAATCCATATGCCATCTTTGCAAACGGGTGGAGCTGAGAGCGAAAGTCGGCTCAGTCGAGGAGAGGGAAAGTAGATATTGTACGCACTTCCGCAATTGGGCTAACGGTATCCATCACCATCTTGATTCCACTAATAGCCCCCTTCCATGCATTGGCCCCGTCAATCAGCTTCGTAGTTTCGTCGGCGCGAAGGAGAGCAGTATGAGCCTTCTCGGCAGTCGACGTCTCTGCTTGGCCATCTGGCAGAGGAGCGACGGAAAGGGGATCTGGTGAGGGTGAAAGAGGTTCGGGAGCGGTGGATTGAATGGGTTCCCCAGTGTCTGATACTATAGAGGGATTAGTAGCTTCTTCTGCGGGTGTGTCGTCTCCTTTGGTCATTATTTCGGGCGGGTCGTTGGGAATGATTGGAGGGGGCACGTTCGCTAACAAAGTGACCGACAAGTAGAGCGTGACCTGGTGCGTCGATCGTCCAGCATCCCCATCGCCATTACTGAGAACATATGAAACATCTACGCGCGAGATGTTCAGTTAGTTGAACGAACGGGAAAGCTAAACAAAGTCGGATCACTTTGGGACGCGATAGGTACCGGTATCTCGCACGTCCTGATAACGACATCACGTTGTGCGATCCGCTTCTCATACAGACACAGTGTAAGATGCGAAGACCGTTGTGTAGTACTGAACTGAACTTTTAGCCGAAAAATAAGGTTGAAAAAGAAAAATCCTACAAGTCACCAAGCGTCCTGTTCCACTGTACAGTCTGCCCGTCGATCTGAACGCTCTCCGTCTTCTTCGTTGTCACGAGATTGGTTACAGTGACATAGAACCGCCTCTTCCGGCCAAACGATCTCTTGATATGGGGAATATTGACCGCTCGGAGGACTAACAAAGAGAATAAACAGTTATCAAGGCATCTACGAATTAGAAATTAAGTACATACCGGTCACCTGAACACGTAGCTGGGATGGGCTTCCCTGCGATTCAGCGATTTGAGTGCTGTCAAAGAATGGTTCTTGAGTGAGCACCGCTACAGAGGAAGGGATTTACTCACCCTCTTCCTGAGTTTTGCGATGGCGAAGGATCCGGGCTGGGGTAGTGGGTCACGATCAAAGAAAGTGATAAGTCAATGGCCATCACGCACGAATTCAAGGACAATTTCTGGTGCTCCGAGTCCAGATCTTGTGTAGGGACCATGGTGGATACAGTAGAAGAATGTCTTGGGGGTTCGAGTGAAAGTAGCGTCTAGGCGACCAGTGACCACGCAGTGTCCGCATACCCCCGCCCAACCCCTGTTGTGGCGTTCCAATGATCCCACGGCTGTCAAGCTATCAAGGCTGTGAACAAGAGATACAGTAACTTACTCACGCTGCCAGTCTGCAGCTCGAAACGACCGAGCTAACTTAGAGACGTGCATGCTTTCCCTCAAAAAGCGGTGGGAACGCGTCCTGCAAGCCCTCATTGATTTTGATTTTGGTACGTGCCACCCCCATAAACCAGATCAGTGGCTCGCCGCGCAACCCACCGCACAAATCTCCCTCGCCCTCACGACCGCAGCGCCCTTCCTCGGCATCTGGAACGTTGCACCCCTCGTAACTGCTGCGCCCTCCGGCGAGCCTCAGCACGGGCAGGGACAGGCTGTAACTACGAGCTAGGCGCGCTCTGAGCCCAGCGTGGCTGCGGCGGCACCTGATGTGTATGGAAGGAGTTCCCGCCGCGGTGCTGTGCGGGCTCTGGGTTGGCGCCCACCGAGCCGGAGTTCTTCTGCTCAGGAGCAACGGAAACCGTAGGACTTCTCTCTCTCTCGTGTCGTTGATGCCATGAAAAGGAAGGGTTCTGCCCCCGAGTGGCTGGCTACTTGTGGTTTTTCGGGTGACTGTGTTCCCTTGTATATAAATTGGCCGTAGTATTTATCATTATTGGCCCGAGATGTTAACAGCACGCGCAACTTTTTGATGTATTCGGATGGACGATCGCATTACCTCCAGTCGGTCGACGATGGGCATCATCGCACTCGCTCGTCACGCCCCCAAAAATCCCGGCGATCACTCAGAGTTCACATATTCGAAAACCTTCGTATACGTACGAGGGACAACGTTACAACAAACTTTCAACGGCTACTGCTTACAACCAACTACTTGTGTGAAGTCCAGTTAGAACGGAAGCCAAAATAATGGTTGGGCCCGGTGCGCAAAACATGCGTATGGAAAAGGGGGGCGTACAGTGACTCTGGATGCATGTACTGTACTTAGTCCGGAAATGAATACACACAAGATAAGAAAAACGATAATTATGTGCGTGTTCCCTGCGGGAAAGAGTGGAGAGAGAGGAAACACGAAAAGTGAAGACTGTAGTTGGGGTACAGGACCAGCTAGATATATGGTACATTACAGATGATTGGGGGGTCGTTGCGAAGACAAGAAAATCAGGGAGACAAGTAGAGATAGACGGACAGACAGACGCATGCGGAACAAGATCAAATACTATCGGGCGTGAGAGAATAATCGTGCCGTATCAAGTGGTCGTTATGTTCGCACGGCGCCTCCAACGAGGCGCACTCAGGAAAGGTCCACCGCGGCGGGCTGGGGAGGCATGGATTTCTGATAGCCATCGGCGGCCATGTTGTTGCCAGGGTAGGCATAATTATCGTCCGTTGGCCACGAGAAGCTGCAGAATGCACAAAGATGATTAGATGAGCGGAACCAAGACGAGAACGATCGGAAAGTAAAAAGGAGAACTCACTCCAACAATATCATGGTCTGCGTCTACGGGTGGATCTCGATCGCTTTCATCGGTCCGAGCAAGTCATCAATTCGAACGTAAAGTCCATAACGTCACTATGCTGACCCGTAGTGGTGCCGAACGTGTATGATGGTGCGTCGTGCTGGTGAATCGGCTCGTTGTTATTCGTAGTGTCCCTGAACCCAGCTTGGGTTACCACCGGCTTGCCGTTCAAAGTCATCGAATGGGGCACGTCTTGCACAGTCGCGGGATTGCCTCCCGTCGCGAACGAAGACGGGCTTGCGATGTGTGACGGTGGTTCTTGTTTGGCTGTTTGCCGCTGCCGCTGGTACACCGGAGCACTTGAGCTCGCCTGTGGCTGTTGCGTCGGCGGGCTCTGTTGATGCATGCGCCCGCGTGCAGCGTCACGTTTATGTTTCGCTAGCGCGAGCTGTTCTTCCGGTATAAGTTGGGAAATGGCAACGTACCTAGCCAACAACCGCGGCCCACCCGAGACGAACTCGGAAGCCTCAATCCCTCTCGCGAGAACCAGACGAAGTCGCTTCACGAATGCCTGACCCGAATCTGCTTTCAAAACTTCGAGTAAGACGTTCCGGAAATGCGCTTCCTTTCGTGCAGGCGCGCATCCAGTAAAGTCCCTTATATCGCGCGGCAGTACCGTGACTTGTCCGGGAGCTATTTGAGAAAGAGGTTTCGACTTTGTTGAATCAGAGTGAGGGCTCGGAGAGGGATGTTAGAAGCCAAAGTGACTAGGAGGAATAGCCAACGTGGATCAGATCTAGCGAGATTGATCAGTTTGTTCAAAATCGATAGAACGGGTGGGAGAGGGCATACCTCAAATCCGTCCCTCCGAATCGCGCATACCAAATGGCACAATTCACGAGTCACGCCCGTCAGTATCGCACCGAGCAGCCTCACGCTCGAGTCGTGCACCTCCGAGAATCCGGCCGGACCGTGCGCCTCGTCGCCGTCCCTTCCTTAGACTTTGGCCCCCAGTACTTCTCCTTGAGCTCTTCCACTGCGGAAGCTGGGTCGTCTGCATGTTCGGGCTACCGTCCGCCAACAACTTCGCGGAAGGGGTAAAGTAAACGTACGCGTCCGGCACTGTCTGCGTAGGACGTGGAAAGGAAGATTTGTGTGGGGTAATAGCGTCGTTGTGCGCGCGCGCGCGAGCGCGCACGCCGAACGTTCTTTTTCTGTTTCAGTGTTGGTTCGAGGTCGCCGTGAATTGGATGTGGGTGTTTGACTTTGCGTGGGAGAGCGAACGTGGCGGAGTGGGACGCATGATTAGCGCAGTAGTCTCGCGGGATATCTATAGTCTCCATTGCAGGATCTTCCCGCAGAAGTTGAAGGAGAAACAATGTGCAGGCACAGATGGTGATATGTTGTCGCCCTGGTGTGGAAATCAGCGAATGAATTATAACGCAGGAAGAGCCGGCGGACAAGGTTGTTCACAAGGAACTAAGGTCCCGCTCCGGATGAGAACGGAAAAGAGTGGCGATCAAGGTGAGCGACTGGGTGCGTGAATATGACAGAGTACAAGCCATCAGTGTGAGAGCACTAAGCAGATTGACGGTGACGCACGTAAGGACATTGCGTAGGAAGGCTTTGGTCTGACGCGGAGCCACCCAACGCGTTCGGTAGACCGGAAGACGAAGAGAGGAGGAATGCCGGGAAAAAAGGAAGGTGAGTTGGTCCTTATGTCGTCTGGACGGGGATCAAATCGATTCTCCCCCTCCACCTGTGATGAGGCCTATGAGAGTTGAGTAGAATTGGTATCTTGATGTAGAGTGATGAAGATATTCTAAATCTTGGGATCGATTCGCAATGTTTACATCGCTCTACATCAAGATACCACCAGTTCTGACCCAGCACCATTTCGGTTGCAATTGGAAGCAATAGACAACCTCATCAGAGCGAAGCTCAGATAAGCACACCAGGCAAATCAAGAGTGACAGCTCGAAGGCACGTACAATAGTTAGTAACCCCTTTTCGTGAACCGGGTAGTTAACTCGATCAACAACTCTTGCTTCCCGAACAATTGATGGAATGGATACGAAACAGCCACTCTTCTTTCTACTCCCAACTCCCAAAGATCCAGTTCTGAGTCCCGATCATTGGGAGAGCGAATGCTGGCAAGACATCGACCTTGGAGAGAGTTTGTGACACTACAGTGACGGAGAGTCCAGTTATTTAACGCCAAAAGCAAGCAGGTGGTGGCAGGACGGGAATCTCGCACCGGGGTGGAAAAGAGTTGGACACGGTTACCTAATGGCCAGAAATGGTAGTCAGGCTTCCTCTCCGTCGCGCCCGGCTTTGCGACTTGCACCATATCTGGGTGATCTGCACGTAAAGAGCAATTGGAATGCCCGGCGAACTGGGAGAGCCTGGGCACCCCTCCACGATCGAGCTCTGCATCGCCCTCAAGCCCGACCGCACGAACGCCTTGATCGAGGTAGTACACAAGGTTAGTAACTCGATCCAAAGTATCCAAGGCACATCTTTCCCTCACTCCTCCATGTATCCGTGTACTCACATGTGCTGCCTTGTTTACAGATATGGCACACATATGTCCGAGGAGCAAGTCATGAACATGTCACGATGCATCCGGACACGGTCAGGTACGTCAAACCCTGGCTTGAGTACCACGGCTACTCTCCTTCGTCTCAACGACACATGGCGGCGACTGGCTGACCCTTACCAGCATGTCTGTATCCCAACTCAATGATCTTCTCGTTGCGTCGTACCAGCTCTACCATCACGCAGAGACGAACAAACCCGTTTTTCGCACGGTCGGCTATGAACTCCCTGCGGCGCTTCATGCGTGCGTGCAAACCGTCGCGCTTAAACGCCCTTCGGCTCACCGCCCTCACTGCGGCAGACTGCGCGTTTACCAGGCGGCGGGGCAGCGTCATCGTGACCCCGGCACGCAATTCGGATAGAGGTCGTCCAAGAAGGTTAGGGAGAGTTCAGGCATCACTTCAGGTAAAGAGGTTGCACACGCAACTTTTTGAGATGTGTGCACGTGAGGATCACATTACCGTCGGTCGACGATGAGCATCATTGCACTCGTCCGTCACCCACAAAAAACGTCCGGCGATCAACTCAGAGTTCACGTATTCGAAAACCTTTGTATACATACGAGACGAGTACAACAAACTATCTACAGCTACTACTTACTACCAACTACTTGTGTGAAGGCCAGTTAGAAAGAAAAGCGAGTAATGAAGGGAAAGCTTGGGCCTGGTGCGCAAAACATGTGTACGGCAAGGAAGGGGGGGGGGTTACAGTGACTCTCGATGCATGTACTCAGTCCAGAAATGAATACACACAAGATAGGAAAATGCGAGATTCATGTGCGTGAGCCATGTGGGGGAAAGAGTGTAGAGAGGAAAAAACGAAAGCGGAGACCCTAGTTGGGGAGTACAGGACCAGCTAGATATATCGTACGTCATTGCGAAGACAAGAAAACCAGAGAGACAGACAGAGATAGGCGGACAGAGAGACGCATAAGATCAAATAGTACTGTTGTATCATCAGACGGAACGAAATAAAATCATGCATGCGTGAGAGAAGACGCATGCCATATCAAGTGGTCGTTATGTCGCACGGCGCCTCCAACGAGGCGCACTCAACTGAGGTGCACCGCGGCGGGCTGGGGAGGCGTGAAATTCTGGTAGTCATCGGCGTCGATGTTGTTCCCAAGGAAGGCATAATTCTTGTTCGTTGGCCACGAGGAGTCGCAGAATGCACAAAGATGATTAGATGAGCGGAATCAAGATGAGAGCGATGGGAAAGAACGCACCGTGGCAACATCGTGGTCCCCATCAAATGGGAGTCCAACAGTGACAGTGATACTCGGCGACCCGTGACTTGACGGGCGTCCGCTAACGAGGAAAACAGATTCTCTGCGTGCCCATTTTCTAGCCTGTAAATGAGCGCCTGAAGACAGGGTAGCAACCCCCGGGTCTACTAGCGTTATGAGTGTTTCTTGTTTACCCAACAGTTCTCTCTTGCACTGGGACGGGGTATGGAGATGGAGAAACCGATGGACAATTCCTTGAGCTGGGGAAGGGACCGAAAATTCCTGACTAACGGTCCCAGAAGAAAGTAACCAGAAGCTCGGATAAATGTGAGGGCGAGTGGCGAGGGAGGCAGTTGAAAGAAATGATAATCCTTTCGGAAGACCGACGCCAAGAAGTGTGAGGTGGGGTATATTTGGGGCCAGGAAGGTCTTAGGAGGTATCAGACTCGTGATTTCATCAACTGTGGACGAGAGAATGAAAGGTGTTCCAGTGTTGGGAAGGGCCCGTCTGTGAACGTAAGGAACTTACGCAAAATTGAAGGTGGGAGGTGGAGGACGATGCGTACGCGATCACGCAGCAGGAGTGTGGCATTACCAACTCATCTTGCCCACTTAAGAAGGTCGTAGTTGTATCCCGGAAATCGACAAAGAGCGGCAGGGGCGGTAAATAGTCTAGTATGGCCACTATAGGGACTCACATCACGATCGAATACCAACTAGTACATTTTGCGTGCGTAGGGACAATTCTGCTCACAGCGAAACCGGATCCTCGCCATAGCAGCCAAAGAAGCCTGCCGTTGCGAGGAAATTAGCACCAATCTCGTCAGAGAAGCACTTACAATCGTCTCAAAACGTGTATACGTCTCCATCGTCCAGGTCACCATCCGTAAACGGACTCGCCGAGTTTTCCCACATGTAACTGGCTGCACCCCAGACAATGACAAACCAAGGCACACGTACTTTAAGCCCAAGCAGCCTCTGCTCGTCGATCATATATCCCACATATGACTCGCGTTGTCCCAGCGCGGGCACAGAGTAGTACGGCAGCCCAGTAACAACTTCCTTGGCGAATACCCCGCCCGCAGGGAACGCTGACGGCTCAAACGAGCCGCGAGCCCTCAACCGGCTCCTCGAGATCGATTCCGAGCCGCAAAGCCGCAAGCTTCTCCGCCGCGGTCGGGGCGCGCGACGCGTGCACGTTCAAGTCCAGCACTTCGACCCGGCTCTCGCCCGACGGCTACAGCATGGGGTACACCGAGCGCGTCCCGTGCACGTACCTACCACCGAACCAATTAGCTGGGCCGCCGCCGCACACTCCACTATCACCCACTCACCGTAGCCACTGGAAACCCATGGCAAGCACGAAGAACCGCGTCCCGCTGGACCCCATTCCTCCCACGGCACATCAACCCGCCAGCGCCGTCCTCCCAGTACGCCTCCACGTAGCGCATCGGCGTACGATTGTGCACGACGAAGCACGCCGGCTGCCATCGCCCCCGGTGTGCGCCATGGTCATGGTGTGGCATGAAGACGTGGACGCGCGCCGCTCGCGCAAAGCAAAAACGGCAAGCCGGCGGGCGGACGCGCGAGGAAGGGCCCCGTTGTCGTCGTGAGCTCAAACAGCGCGCGGTTCGGGTGCGGCGTGGGAAGGTGCAGCGTGGCGACGTGCGTTGGCCTTCTGGGCGACGAAGGAGACGCAAAGTTGTAGATCCGGATCTCGCCGCCGTCTTTGAGTGTCGTGACCATGTACGCTCGCGGTGAGAGGAACGAAAAGTCCCAGATGCGCTCTGGCGCCTGGTCCTCTTAAATGAACTGATAACTGTGAGAGGGGGATGGAATAGAGGATGAACAAACGCACGACGAGTTCCTCGCCCGGCATCCAGTTCCAGACCAACACCCCGTGCAATGGCGTCCAAAAGTACATCCCGACGACGTCCTCGACGATCTGTATCATGCACCCATGCACGGGTCCGAGCGCGCAGCGGCACAGTACGGGCACCTTCGCCGCAGGGTGAGGTGCGACGGCGCCGGCGCTGAGCTTCCTAAGGTGGACGCGGATATCCGCGCCTGCGGTGGCGACGCTCGTACTGGTGCTGGGGCCAGCAACGGGTCGGTGTTCGAGGAGGATGATGAAGTCCTGTGCGGGGTCAAGGGCAAAAGTCCTTGATACGCACGCCGAGGTCATCTACGACGAGCCTTGTCTCATCTGTCGTGTTGCTCGGAAGCCACGAGGCGACCAGCCGTCGCGTCGCGCCGTACTCCTCGAGCGCCTTGGCGAACAGCCCACCCACGAGCTCGTATGTGTAGCAGTGCCCTGCTAGCGCAACTGCCGCACGTCGTCGTGGGCGCAAGGCACGCCAGGCCACACGCCGCTCGAGCAGGAGGTCCATCCGTGCGGCTGTCGTCAACGCTGGACCTCCGGACGGCCCATCAATGAGCCCCTCTGTTGCGAGCTCGACGCGGTATTGGAGATCGAGAGACGTAGCGACGAGGACATGGAGCTGCCTGCAGACCTGTTTACATGACAACCAAACAGTGATGAGGGGGAGAAAGAGAAATGAGGAAGGGGAAATTTTAAAGCGGAACAGCGTAAGATGGAAAGATGATCAAGGAGGACGAGCACCTCCGAGAGTATCTCAACAGGCAAGTCGAGTAACATATCAAGCAGTTTCTCTCCGGAAATTCCAAAAATTATAACTTACAAGGTCTTAATTCACTCGGCAATTGCCGCCTATACCTGAAGTCTCGTCCAACTGTCCATCACCTTTCGCACACGGCGAAATGACCCCGCCCCACATGACCCGCTCTCTACGTGCCCCCACAGCGCGCTGAGCGTCGCAAACTCGCTCCCGCAGTCCGGCTTGGGGCACCTATACATATTGTCCGCGTGCGCGTGGCGCGGGCTCTGCAGGTGCTGGCTGAGCCGCTCAGGCGCATCGAAAAGTGCGTCGTCGCAGAGGGGGCACTCGTATGCGGCGCCGTTCCACATGCGCTCCGTCGCCCACCGCTGCGTCACGTAGTTCTTGCGGTCCGCGCGCACGACGAGGCGGTCCAGCTGGTCCCGCGTCATGCACGGCGCGCAGGTCCCCGACTCGAAGTGCCCCGCCAGTGCGGACGGCGAGACGAACATCCGCCCGCAGCCTGCGCCCGGGCAGCGCAGAGTCGGCGCCGCCTGCTGGTGCTCGCCCGAGTTGGCGTGCTGCCGGGCGTCGTACGGGCCGTGGAAGAACAGGCTACATTCCGTGCGATTCGAGGCTGTCTTCGGAATCGAAGATCTAGTACATGCCCCCGACTGAGTGCTACGGGATTATCGTCGTCGTGAGCTTCGATCCTTACTTACCCTATTGTGTGTCTCACAATACCAGTGCTTGGCCTCCATATGCTGCATCTTCGACTTTGCGGAATCACAGTGCCGTTCGCACTCCTTGCAGTAGTAGTGCTTCGGGCTGTTCCAATAGTGCTGGACAAGGCTCTCTTCGCTCGCAAAGTCGATGCCGCAGTTATCGCATACCCAATGAGCATTTGAGTTGGACCTGTGCTGCTCATAAGCATAGTCATGGGGAAACGACCGCTCGCAGCGATCACAGTAGGCCATCTGGTGGGAGGGCACGGAGTCGTCGCTGACATTCCCCACTTGGGTCGGCCTTATAAGTGGGGGGGATTCCCATAAGTAGCGACCGTGGCCATATGACTCGAGCCGAGATACTGTAATACCTGCCACTGCCAAGGGCACGCCCCATCTCAGGCTAGCCTGAGTGGTGACTTGGATGTTGTGGATCTACTTTATCTTTCTCATCTTCGCCTTGTTGGTATTGTCTATCACCTCACTCGCGATTTCTTGCTCAGCGAGTTTCTTTCTACACTGAGTCGTACACTCTCTGACTGCTTCCGCCTCGTTGCCGTGCACGCTCCCACAAACTCGCCATTCTCCTCACCCGTCGACCCCCCTCGTTTCGAATTTCTCTCCCCGTCCACCCAAGCCTCTCAACGGGGCAATTCTATGATAAATGCAAGAAAAATTACGGAATAACAAGGTCTGATTCCCTCGGCAATTGCCGTTGCGCCTGTTGTCTTGCAATTATCTTCGCCCGCACTCGTCGAGCACGTCAAACTCGTCGCGCTGCAGGAGGCACTCTACGCCTTGCTGTTCCACGAGCGCTTCATCGCCCATGATCTGCGTTTTTTAATGGACCCAGCCAGCCCAGGTGGTAGCGCCATCAGGGAAATAACGCTGCACTGTAGGCGGTAGTCGTTAGCGGTCGTCATCAATAATGAAGACAATTTCGTTATACGCACGATCGTTTTTTCCTCATATCAAAACTATGTACTGTGTATACTCAGAGGTGCAGGCCCGCCAGATATAGTGGACTCGGCACTAAGTCATCGGTATCTGGGGCTTCTTGCTGTGAGAATTCCTCAGTCGGAAACCTACGACAGCCCTGAAGTACCGAACTTCCAGATCTTGCCCTCCTCTGGGTTGCTGTCCACAGCGATGCGGGAATGAATGCGGTCCAAAAGGTGAGCGAGCATATACTGGAGAGTGAGGCCTAGGGAGGTCCGGACTGCTCATTAGTGTTTATTAGAGAGAAGTAGGCTAGGCTCGTGACAGCCTGTATGAGAAGCCAATAGGTCACCGGTCTAAGTGACTGACTGAATCTTCAACGTGTACTGCCCCAACAGCTCTTATCTAGCATATCACATTAAACTTCAGACCGCCTAAAGAAAACCCGCGGGTTGACGTAGATGTTCTCTCTAGGTGTTAATACAAGTAGTCCAACTCGGCCCATGTACGAAAGCAGAAAGATCGATGCGGGTTTCATATTCGCCGGCAACCCAGATATTACTTGGGCGGTGAAGATGTGCCCTATGAGGCCGCGGAATCCACATTAGGAGTTCACCTTCACTACCACATATCCATCCCTCCTCGTTGATCACGGAGTAATCAGTGAAGTCGACGCGTCTTGTAGTTTCCGTATTTCCTGTCGTAGCGTTCAACATAGGAATTGATTCATGTCCTGATGAGACAATGGACTGACCATCTGGTGAATGTGCCATAGACTCGACCCAGTCCATGCGTCCAGTAAATGGGCTTGCTGCTATCTCTCCCGTCGTGACGTTCCACACACGGATTGTTCGATCGATCGACCCTGAGACGATGCGCTGACCATCTGGCGAGAATGCCACAGACGTGACCGGATCCACGTGTCCAGTAAATGGGCCTGCCTCTATCTCTCCCGTGGTGACGTTCCACATACGAATCGTTCCATCCTCCGAGCCTGAGACGACACACCGGCCATCTGAGGAGAATGCCACAGACCTAACCGAATACATACGTCCAGTAACTGACTCTGTCTCTCCCGTAGTGGCGTTCCAAACACGAATTGCTCCATCGGAAGAGAGTGAAACGATGCGCTGACCGTCTGGCGAGAATGCCACATACCTGACCGAAGACGTGTGTCCAGTATATGGGCCTCCCTTTAACTCTCCCGTAGTGGCGTCCCACACACGAATTGTTCGGTCGAGCGAGCCTGAGACGATGAGCTGGCCATCTGGCGAGAATGCCACAGACCAGACCGAAGACGTGTGTCTAGTAAATGGGCCAGCAACTGCCTCTCCTGTAGTTGCATTCCACACACGAATGGTTCCATCGTTTGAGCCTGAGACGATGCGTTGGCCATTTGGTGAGAATGCCACAGACCTGACCGAATCCGTGTGTCCAGTGAATGGGCCTGCCTCTGTCTCTCCTGTAGTGGCGTTCCACATACCAATTGTTCCATCGCGTGAGCCTGAGACGATGCGCTGGCCATCTGGTGAGAATGCCACAGACTCGGCAAAAGACCTGTGTCCAGTAAATGGGCCTGCCTCTGTCTCTCCCGTAGTGGCGTCCCACACACGAATTGTTCGATCGTCCGAGCCTGAGACGCCGATGTGCTGGTCATCTGGCGAGAATGCCACAGACCTAACCGAATCCGTGTATCCTGTAAATATGCGCGCCTCTGTCTCTCCCGTAGTGGCGTTCCACACACGAATTGTTTGATCGAGAGAGCCTGAGACGATGCGGTGGCCATCTGGTGAGAATGCCACAGACGTGACCGAAGACGTGTGTCCAGTAATTGGGCCTACCTCCGTCGCTCGCGTAGCGGCGTTCCACACACGAATTGTTCCATCGTGCGAGCATGAGACGATGCGGTGGCCATCTGGAGAGAATGCCACAGACCAGACCCAATCCATGTGTCCAGTAAATGGGCCTGCCTCTGTCACTCCTGTAGTGGCATTCCTCACACGAATTGTTCCATCGTGCGAGCCTGAGATGATGCGTTGACCATCAGGCGAGAATGCCACAGACCTGACCGAGGACGTGTGTTTAGTAAATGGGCCTGCCTCCGTCTCTCCCGTAGTGGCGTTCCACACACGAATTTCTCCACTGGAAGAGCCTGAGACAATGCGCTGGCCATCTGGCGAGAATGCCACAGACAAGACCAAGGATGTATGTCCAGTGAATGGGCCGGCCTCTGTCTCTCCCGTATTGGCGTTCCACACACGAATTGTTCGATCGTTTGAGCCTGAGACAATGCGCTGGCCGTCTGGCGAGAATGCCACAGACCTGACCGAATCCCTGTGTCTAGTAAACGGGCCTGCCCCCGTCTCTCCCGTAGTGGCGTTCCACACACGAATTGTTCGATCGTCAGAGCCAGAGGCGATGCGCTGGCCGTCTGGTGAGAATACCACAGACCAGACCGAATCCGTGTGTCCGGTAATCGGGCCTGCCTTTGTCTTTCCTGTAGTGGCGTTCCACACACGAATTGTTCGATCGTGCGAGCCTGACACGATGTGCTGGCCGTCTGGCGAGAATGCCACAGACGTGACCGAATCCGTGTGTCCAGTAAATGGACCTGCCTCAGCCTCTCCTGTCGTGGCGTTCCACACACGAATTTTTTCATCGGAAGAGCCTGAGACGATGCGCTGGCCATCTGGTGAGAGTGCAATGGAAAGGACAAGCCTCCCAACGTTTGAAATCACCATCTCCGATGATGGCCAATGAGACAATCGCCCACGTTCCACGCGTAATATCCGAGGAAATGAGCTGGAATAATGTGCACAGATAGGAGAACGAGTCGGCGCAAATGGTAGAGCAGAAAGATAGACATGTGGAGCACTCTTTGCCATGGTCATCCCGAAATATCGTACAAACACAGAGGCATCATTGACGAACGACCTAAAATTCCTTAGCTCTGTCCGAGAAACCTGTTGTGATCGTGACTATTAGTTGTTCGCCCTCCTCATCGAATCAACAATTATACTCACACCTTGACTAGAGGCTAACCACACATTCAGAGCTGAGCACGCGGCCGAAGCGAGACCCACATCGCTCGTCAAACTAAGGGCCTCCAACCAAAAGAGAAATTTCTCCGCAAAGAAAGTTCGAAGTTTTCTAAACAGATCAGTTTCGAAGTAAAGATGTTTCAAATGATCGTCCCAGAAACGACAAGCATACAATAGAGCAGGTGGGATGTGTTTAGCAATGCGCGATTTAAGGTCTCGAACATCATTGTTGGCGAGATATGATGATTCGAGTTTGCAGATGTTGAACTTGAGCTTGTGGTGCACTAAACCAAGACAGGAATGGGCCAAACGACGATGAGAGCGGCGAAGGTCAACGTAAAAGTCGCCGCTCTTCTCTTCATTTGACAGGAAATCGCGGAATGATGTGTGGAGTGGAACGATGGGAAGATTTTGATCAGATGAATTGACATTACTCAGCAAAGAGCTTAGACGACCGAGCATTCTACGAATGGATTCAGGATCAGAGTCGCCACCAATGAAGGCATGCTGACGTAGAGTGATGAGGGATCGGGTGGAGAGGGGTTCGAATGCGGCGATGAGCTGTCCCATGACAGAGCGAAATAGACGCTGCGCTCCTTGGTGTCTGAAGTATCCTTTCAGGACTTCGTCGTATAACTCGTCCAACGGATCTGGTCTATGGTGATCCGCCGTGGGATTCAAAAGGTGCTCTATGCATTTGATCCTGCTAAAATCAAAGAATTCGGGAGGATCTAGGATGTATCCACAAGCAACCGCTGCCCACTGGAATAATCCCTCCGCCTTTGTTGCCAGCGCATCGCAATAAATATTCAACTCGTCAGAATGGAGCCTCGTTCGAAGAAAGGCGAGAATATCGTCATGCGTGTTAGCAGCGAGCTCGAGATCATCCATGGATTTGATACGGACTGACGGAGCCCCAACGAACGCAGACTCGATACCATCCTCCGGCCGTGAGGTGATGAGCACACGGAAGTTCGGCGGCAGTCTGGAGAGGTTTTTAGCAAGAAATGTGTGTAAACCGTTTCCACCAGTTACATCCCCACTCTCGTCCAGCGCGTCGATTACAACAAGAATGGGACCGACAATGTGTAGATCCTTAAGCGGTTCCAGGATAAGGGACTCGAACAGGGTACCATAGTCACGGGTTCCAACTCGAAGAGAGGAGTTATCCTTTACAATCCTTCCTAGCGCGGTTTTAAACGAAGGATACCGGTCGGAGAGATCGCGAGCAAGAGTCGTGAAGAGATGATAAGCCCGATAAGGTTTATATTGAGATTGCTCCTCGCGCAAAAAGATAAATGATGACGTAAGACGATGCATTTTATCGAAGCGACGTGCGATCTCGTGCGCAATTGATGACTTTCCCGTGCCTGCTTGCCCGAAAAGAAGGAGACTACGCTCCGAACCGGGATCGTTCACCCAATTGACAACGAAATCCAGGAAGGCCGTGCGCGTTCCCGTAAGACAACTCTTGTCAGGAGTGAATCGCGAGCCTGTTCCATAGGGTATTTCGCTGATTTTTGCATCTAGTCCTAGGACGATTATCAGATCGATAACCCATAAAACCGACAAGCCATCAGGACTACGTACTGTCGTCTGATTCTTGGCTTGACACCCACTCAAGGTGAGTAGATATCCAGTCGACCTTAGCTGAAATTATTCCCACGTCGTCCAGAATCTGGAACGCAGTTATCTCCGTGGTGATGGTGGCGTGATCCAAGAAAGCCCTTCGATGTTCGACAAGGGAGGCGGACAGGTCCTCAATTTCTTTGGTGGCTCCACCGCCCACATTCTTCAATGTCCGCATCCCTGAAAATCGCACGTTAACGCCGGCCAATGGAGTAGATGAAGACAACCTACAGAATCCCGAGTCCCTTGCATACGATTGGATAAAATCACCGCAGCTACAGACATCCTGCAGCATGAGAGCAAGAATTTGGGCCTGCTTGGAGTCGGGCTTGATGGATTTCAAAGTGTCTTTGTGGTGCGCGAAATCAAACGCGTCGTGCATGGCTTCAAGCAAGGTTAGGACATTGTCGTCGCGTTGATATTGTTCTAGCAGTGTCTGGTACCCGAATAAACATAGTATAAGTGTTTCCCTTCCGACGATAACGCAAGCAGATGTACCTCGGGGATGGCCGAAACCAAGTCATATGCCATCTTTGCAAACGGGTGAAGCTGAGTGCGAAAGTCGGCTTAGTTGAGGAAAGGAAAAACAGAGATCGCACGCACTCCCGCAATTGGGCTAACAGTGTCCATCACCCGCTTGATTCTCCTAATAGCCCTTTTCCATGTATTGGCTCCGTCAATCGGCTTCTTAACTTTGTCGGCGCGACGGAGAGCAATCCGAGCCTTCTCGGTAGGCGACATCTCCTGGCGATCTGGCATAGGAGTGCTAGTCTCGATGGAAAGGGGATCTGGCGAGGGTAAAAGAGGTTCGGGAGTGGTGGGTTGAATGGGTCCCCCGGAGTCTGTTACCATAGAGGCCGTAGTACCTTCTTCTGCGGGAGTCTCGTCTCCTCTGGCCAGTATTTCGGGGTGGTTGGGAATGACCGGAGAGGGCACGTTCGCTGACACAGTGGTCATCAAGTAGAGAGTGATCGGGTGCGTCGACCGTCCAGCATCCCCGTCGCTATTACTGAGAACATAATGAACATCTACGCGCGAGATGTTCAGTTAGTTGAACAAACAGGAAATCCAAACAAAGACGGACCACTTTGGGACGCGACAGGTATCGGTATCTCATGGATTCCGATTACGACATCACGGTGTGTGAACCGCTTCTCATAAAGACACAGTGTAAGATGCGAAGACCGTTGTGTAGAACTGAACGGAACTTTTAGCCGAAAAATAAGATTGAAAAAGGAAAGTCCTACAAGGCACTAAGCCTCTGGTTCCATTGCACCGTCAGTCCATCAATCTGAACGCTTTCCGTCTTCTTCGTTGTCACGAGATTGGTTACGGTGACAAAGAACCGCCTCTTCCGTCCAAACGGTCTCTTGATATGGGGAATATTGTCCGCTCGGAGGACTAACAAAGAGAATAAACAGTTATCAGGGCATCAACGAGTTATGAATTAAGTTCATACCGGTCACCTCAATACGTAGCTGGGATAGACTTCCCTGCGATTCAACGATTTGAGTGCTATCAAAGAATGGTTCTTGAGTGAACGCTGCTACACAAAGGTAGGGATTGATGCACCTTCTTCCTGAGTTTTGGGATGCTGAAGGGCCCGGACTGGGGTAGAGGGTCACAATCAAAGAAAGTCACGAGTCAATCAATGGCATCACGCACGAACTCAAGAACATTTGTTGGTGCTCCGAGTCCACATCTTGTGTAGGGGCCATAATGGATAGAAGAGTGTTATCGGGATCAGAGTCAGAATTGCGTCTAGGTACTATCTGCATGACACCACCCAGCCCACGCTGTGGCGTTCCGAATAATCCCACGATGTCAAGGATGTTGTGGGAACAACAGATACTGTAACGGCACTTCCCGTTTTACGTGTATGTAGCCCGAAACGAAACGACCGAGCTGCAGACGTGCACGCTTTTCTGTGTCTTGCAAGCCCCTCGTTGATTTTGGTCCGTGCCACCTCATAAGCCTCATAACCCAGATTAGTGGCTCGCCACGCAGCCCACCACACAAATCGCCCTCGCCTTCGCGACCGCCGCGCTTCTCGAACTCGTCGACGCCGCCCACGACGTACGCGGCAGACCCAGCCGGCGCGCTCGCGCGACTCTAGTAGTGACAGGGCCGAGCAGGCGGGCGCGACGGCGGAGACACCAGCGTCGTTCGACGAGATCGCGCACCTTCCCTAGTGGGCAGCAGGCGACACTCGCGAGCGTGCAGTAGAAGAGCGCGTTCGTGCTCGCACACCACACCTCGTCATCTTCAACACCCTCAGGTCCGCCGCGTCGCCCCTCCTTGGCATCTGGAACGTCGCACCCCTTGTCGTTGCTGCGCCCACGCCCTCCGCGCCCGACGGCGAGCCTCAGCATGCGAGCCTGGCGTGGCGCGCTGCTGCCCGCTGAGATCGCTCTGAGTGCGGGTGGCTGCGGCGGCACCTGATGTGTGTGGAAGGTGTTCGCGCCGTGGTGCTGTGTGGGCTCTGGGTCGGCGTCGCGCGCATGTTCGCGCTGCCCGACCCAAGCCCCGAGCCGGAGTTCTTCTGCTCAGGGGCAGCACTCTCTCTCGTGTCCTCGAAAAGGAAGTGTTCTACCCCCCATCTCGAGTCGCTGCTTGTGGTTTTTTCGGGTGACTGTAGTATTTATTATACGGTTTATTGCTCCGAGATCTTACACGCGCAACTTTTTGATATGTTCGCGTGAGGGATGGACGATTGCATTACCTCCAGTCGGTTGACGATGAGGATCATCGCACTCACCCGTCACGCACAAAAACCGTCCGGCGATCAACTCCGAGTTCGCATGTTCGAAAGGCTTCATGCATGAAGCTTCATGTGCGGACGAGGGGCAATGATTACAACAAACTTTCTACGGCTACTATTTACTACCAACTACTTGTGTGAAGACCAGTTAGAACGAAAAGTAAACAATGAAGGGAAAGCTTGGGCCTGGAGCGCAAAACATGTGTACGGCAAGGAAGGAGGCGTACAGTGACTCTCGATGCATGTACATAGTCATTCGTATCCGGAAATGTATGCACACAAGATAGGAAAAGCGAGAATCATGTGCGCGCCTGCGGTAAAGAGTGGAGAGAGAGGAAACACGAAAGGGGAGCTCTAGTTGGGATGGTACGGGACCAGCTAGATATATGGTACATTGTAGGTGATGGGCGGTCGTTGCGAAGACAAGAATATCAAGGAGACAGGTAGGGATAGACGGACAAAGAGACGCGTGCGGAACAAGGTCAATACTACTGTATCATCAGACGGAAGGAAATAAAACCATGCGGGCAGCGGCGTGAGAGAAGAAGCGCGCCTATCAAGGGATCGTTATGTTCGCGCGGCACCAAAAGTCCAACGTGGCGGACTCGGCCAAGGCGCACCGCGGCAGGCTGGGGGTACATGAAGTTCTAGTAGTCATCGGGGACCGAGTTGTTGCCAAAGAAGGCGTAACTACCTTCCGTTGACCACGACAAGCTCAGGCTGTAGAGTGCACAAAGACGATAGATGAGCGGAACGAGAACGAGAACGATGTGAAAGTGAAAGGGGAACGCACCTTGACATGGCCAACATCTGCTGGGTTCCAACTTTGAAAGTAATACTGGGCGACCCATGACTTGACGGGCGTCCACAAACGAGGAAAACAGATTCTCTGCGTGCTCATTTTTTAGCCCGTAACTGAGAACCTGCAGACGGGGTAGCAACCCCGGGTCTAGCCCTACGTCATCCAACTGCAGCACACTAGAAAGCTCTTGCGAGAGTGCGCTGCAAATATAAAGCTCCTTCACCCATCTGAACGACCTGAGAAGTCTGTACCATGTTGTGCCGTCGGACCCACGTTCTGCCATTCGGTCGGCATCATCGACTCATAACAGTCGAGCCTGAGAATCTCTGTACCGGATAGCGCCGGCATAAGCTCGCTGCAGATTCGCGGCATGCAGTCGATTCGCCGGTCCGACTGGTCGCACACCACACGGATGAAACGTCCGATGTACTGTCGCGTATTGCGGTGGTCCGTTGTTACGGAGACTGCATCGCGCTCAAACTTGACCTCAGTGGTGCGGGGCTTGAGACGTTCTGTGATATTAACGAAATGGGACAAGTGTGGTGATGAAAAGGCGTCTTGATCGAATAATGTGATGCTGAGCTGCCCCAGAAGAGGTGCCCTAATGTGGGCGATAAGGCATTCCAAATAAGCGCTGACACCCTGGAACGTGAGCCGTTCCAGGTTGGGAAACGTCATCACGAGTGTTTCTCGGTTACCCAACAGTTCTCTCTCAGCACCGGGACAGGGGATGGGGGTGGAGAAACAAATGGACAATTCTTCGAGCTGGGGAAGGGACCGAAGACTTTTGACCAGTGACCCCGGGAGAAAGTAACCGGAAACCGGGATGTTTTTGAGGGCGAGCGTGGCGAGCGAGACAGCTGAGAGAAATGTTAATTCCTTTGGAAGTCCAATGCCAAGAAGTGTGAGGTGGCGTAGATTTGGGGCCAGAAAGGTCTCAGGAAGTATCAAACTTGTGGTTTCATCAACCGTGGACGAGAGTGAAAGATATTCCAGTATTGGGAAGGGTCCGTCCATGCGTATAAGGAACGCATGCAATATTGAAGGCGGGAGGTGGAGGATGATACGGTGTACGCGATCACGCAGCAGGAGCGCGAAGTATACTCCCAACTCGTCTTGCTCACTAAAGGTCGCAGTTGTATCCCGGTAATCGACAAAGAGCGGCAGGGGCGGTAAATGGTCGAGTGTGTCCACTATGGGGGTGCCATTAGTACATAGGATATGCATACCCAGGTGGGATACCGAGGAGTGTACGAGGTGACGCCATCTCCGACAAACATGAGTGAGCTTACACCACCCAAGTCGGTCATTCCAAGCATCGTTGTCATTCAGTCGATAGTAGTTGAATATGCTGAAGAGTATATCATCGTCAAGGGTATTGATAGTCGTGTATACCACGTGGTACCCTGGTCGCTCGGATGTCGGAGGCGGTGGAGGTAGGTCCTATGTAGAAGTTTAAGTGAAGCGTCAGAGTAATCAGACGCATTGAGACACACCAGACTGCTTGTCGACCCAGGAGGTCCCCGTGAACCGTAAATGTGTATGTTAATGGAGCGCGATGTTGGGCGACTCAAAACTGTCCAGTCCTCGAATGTCCCCTCCGCTGAAGGGCCGGCTGACAGTGTTGTTACAATGGGTCGCAAGCAGCTATGATTCAATCGGGGACGGGACTCCCAGTACCACAAATTGCCTCGGATACTAGAACGTCTGACAAGTTGTTCTCCCTCAAGCACTCCAGAACTATCTGGAAATACGTCAGAGAACAAGCGACGACACCAGGAGATGTGGCACAAACCTCTGAAGATCAGGCAGCCATTCAGCGACCAGACGTTGCCAAAGATCCTGGGTCTGTGTTCGGTATCAAGAAACACACGGCCCGGCTTATCGAAGAGAACATAGACGGTGTCGTTGTGTTCAAGTGCTCCGCTTGGGTCTTGAAGTGGGTGGCACTGAAACGTAGGTGTAAATGCGCTCTCATCTGCAGGGCAACGCAAATAGAAGTGAGGGTTCTGCTCGAGTGAGATACGCGCACGGTCCCTGTAACGGCTAAAGTTCCAAAGAATTTCTGGGAGGGACGGACTGGCACTGAACTCTGATGCGTGAATTAGACTATTATCGAAGACAACCCCCGTATAAATTGGTGCTCACGGCTCACGATGATAGTTTCCGGGTCGAGAGGGACCAGTAGCGGGGACTGCAGGAGCACAAAGTTGATGGTCATTGTTGGTCCCCATTCGTCTGCTCGCGGCCACGGTACGCTATCTTTCCCTTTTGCTATTTCCATTTTTGAATAGATAGTGAGCGGGAGGTCTCTGCCAGAACGGGAGTCAGTGCCAGTGTAGGGGTTTAAGCGCCACTGGTATTGTTGCTCACAAGCGATGCCTTCTCTCTGAGTGGCCACTCAACACCCGAGTCGCTTCTCCGAATCGTGCGTTTGCTTCATAAGTCACTTTCGTGCCCGAATCAGCAGCGGAACGCAACGCGAGATCACACGCTCGAAATATTCTATAAGAGGGTGTCAGACAAAACGCATGAAGGAAACCTGGGATAGTTGGTTACCTTCTCAGCTCGGCGTCTTCGTGTGCAAGCTTTGGTGGCGCAATTTGAGAGAGGAGTTGGCATATAGAAATCAATTCTAGGGCCCGATGTCGGTAAGCTCTGCCAATGTTCCTCGCAGGCTCGAGAAACATTGATCTATAGTTATGTGCTTCCATCGGAGAGATAGTAGTGTACTTGTATTAGGTTATTAGGCTGTACACTTGCAGTGGGCTATTAGAGGTTGCCCAAGCCTCGTTGCACCCACGAGGCTAATTCCTGACTCGGGCACTCAGATATGTAGTTCTCTGGCGCTGAACGATAATTGAACAAATGGATCGTGCGGAGCCATCAAAGCCTGAAGTCTGCATGAAAGTTGGAAAATAGTACGCAGACACATAAGGAAACCGCATGCTATATATGGTGCCACCACCCAAAGAAGACGGGAGTTCCCACAAGAGATCCACATCCGCATTGGGCTTGCGGAAATCGCACTATGCTACTTATCATATCTCCCCGAGTCGGCGCCTCTGGCGGCTACCCGGACCTCCGCCATGCGCGCACGGCCCTCGCCACCGTATGGCTCGCCGCGCAGCCCACAGCACAGATCACCCTCACCCTCGCGACCGGCGCGCTCGCGCAACTCCAGCAGCAGCAGGGCCAGGGCCAGGGCGGACGCCGGTGTCGTTCGACGAGATCGCGCCGCGAGCGAGCGCGGCGTTCGTGCTCACGCCCGTGTCGTAAAATTACCCGCTCGCCGAGTCGCCCCGCTCCTCGGCATCCTACACCTTCGGCCCACCGCGCTCCTCGCGCTGGTAGGAGACTCACTCACTCGTGCCGCCGATGCGACGATCTCCATCTCGAGGCCAAGCGACTGTCTTCCCTTGTTATATATAAAAAATCGCCGTAGTATTACAGTTACAGTCATCAATTCAGAAGTCGCATCTTCGAAACCCATTGTATACGACGGACAACGATTACAACAACCTTCTACAGCTACTACATACTGCCAACTACTTTGTGTGAAGGCCAGTTAGGACTAAAAGCAAAATAATGAAGGGAAAGAAGCTTGAGCCTGGTACGCAAAAAACACGTGTACGGCAAGGAAGGGTACCAGTGACTCTCCGATGCATGTACTTAGTCCAGAAATGAAATACACACAAAGAAAGGAAAAAGCGAGAATTATGTGCGTGTGCCCTGCGGGAAAGCGTGGAAAGAGAGAGATAGAGGAAAGCAACATGAAAAGCGGAGACTCTAGTTGGGGGGGAGGGGGGGTACAGGACCAGCTAGATTATATATAGTACATTGCAGGATGATTGGGCGGTCGTTTGCGAAGGACAAGAAAATCAGGGAGACACAGACGGACATAGAGAGACGCATGCGTAACAAGATCAAAATACTACTGTATTGTGAGAGAAGAGGGCGTGCCGTATCAGGTGGTCGTTACGCCTCCAACGAGGCGCACTCAGCCAAGGTGCACCGCGGTGGGCTGGGGCGGCATGAAGTTCTGGTAACCATCGGCGGTCATGTTATTGCCAAAGAAAGCATAACTCTCGTCCGTTGGCCACGAGAAGCTGCAGGATGATTAATTAGATGAGCGGAACCAAGAGAGGGAAAGGAGAACGCACCCTGGCAACATCATGGTCTGCATCCAATGGGGGTTCTCGATCGCCTTCATCGGTCCGAGCAAGTCATCAATCGAGATCATCGAGTCGAACGTAAAGTCCATAACGTCATTCGGCTGACCCGTTGGCGTGGTGCTGCCGAACGTGTATGACGGCGAGTCAAGCTGGTGAATTGGTTCGTTGTTATTTGCGGTTTGGGTTACCGTCGTCGGCTTGCCGTTCAAAGTAACCGAAGGGGCGGGCGCGTCCTGCACAGTCGTAGGGTTGCCCCCCGTCGCGAACGAAGACGGGTTTGCGCTGTGTGTCGGTGGTGGTGCTTGTTGGGCCATTTGTCGCTGCTGCTGGTACACCGGAGCACTTGAGCTTGCCTGTGGCTGTTGCGTTGGCGGGGCCTGTTGGTGCATGCGTCCGCGTGCAGCGCCGTCACGTTTATGTTTCGCGAGCAAGCTCGCTAGGAAACGTGAGTACAACATTGGCGTATGGCGCTCATCGATCGCGATTTGCGGGGACCCAATTGTGTTGATGAGTCGCTCGATGACTTGATAAATCTCGGTTTCAAGCCCCGGGGTGATGAACCTAGAGCACTCTGGGCGCAGAAGCTACGGTGTAAAAAATAATCGTGTCAGACAACGTAACCGAACACAATGGTGGCGGTCGTTACCCACCTTGAGCATAAACGCCGAAGCAAACGCGGCGAACACAAAGTAGCCTGGATGAATGAACAACGTTACAGGAGACCGAGGCGATACATCTACGGGAAGTTTACGCACCGTCTGGAGCGAAACGGATGTACCCAGTCGGCACCAAAGTATCCACGAGAACGGTAACAACCGTCTTGGCGCTATCCAAGCTCTGGGAGAGTGTGTTAACGCCGCCTGACAGAACACTCCCGAATAAAGAATCTTCTTACCCTGGTGAAGAAAACTTCGTCATCGGCCTGGAAGCCCCGTTGGAACGCCTTCTGAAACCCGAACGAGAACATGACTAGCCTCGCGTAATTGGTGTAGCTGCGACGTGAAACGAATCAAGACAGTGGATCAGGGATGGGAACCGCTGGGGAATGCACGATGACATACAATGGCAAAAGCTTGACGCGGAACTCGCATGCCGCATCTGTGCCGAAGAATTTACGGTGATGTCAGCCAGGTGAGCATGAAGATGACAAGTACGGTACCACGCACCGTTGTGGTCTGAATCTTGCGCAAAGCGCTCTGCCCACTCCTCACGGCAATTGTGCAGTAATTGGTCATACTCCAATGTCACCTCACGGAAATTGATTGACCGATTCAACCCATTGGGCACGTCAGGATCCGAGAACACTTTTTGATGGAATTGATTGATGATGCGGAAGAGTGAGGAGTAAGCGATAATGTGTACATCATACTGGCAAGAGCACGGAAGTCAGTCTAGGTAGCAGGCACCAGAGCATTCCAAGATAACGCACAAGGTGATTGTAGTTCGAGGCCTTGTACCACTCGAGAGAGTGACGCATGATGCTAAGACCCGTTAATCACACAGAAGAGGGGGACAAAACCATAAAGCACTCACTAATCCTCCTTCAACGTCGACGGTTTGCCAAACTGCGTTGCGGTCGACTTGTCCAGGTTGAAGCAAATGATCCAGACACGTGTGCGGTTCAACATCTCCAGCTCCTGCTGTTCTGTCGTTGGCTTCTTCTGTGGAAGAAGGTGCAAGTTCAGGTCGGTTGCGATGCTAGCGTTTCACATCAGTTAGAGTCATCACGCGCTGCATTGAAAGACGGGGGCGGCGTACCGAATAGCGAGGCCCGTATACAACCAGCTGCGATCCTCTTCCCAGCGGCGCGCAGGAACAGCGTAGATACTCATGAGTATGTAAGCTTGACACAGTTCGACAGATTTCCAGCCGTCAACGAGCGCATTAGCCGCGGCGCTCTTCGCGAAGTGCATCGCGATCGGGTACACTTCCGGCTTATCCGAATAGCGCGAGGCGATGGCGCAAACTATTCACACGCATGCAACACGTGAGCGTGAAGCGCCGTCAGAAGGAACGGAGAAACGGTGACGAACCAACGGTGAACAAGAATGGACACCTCGAAAAGGTTAGCGCTGGCGTGTGCAACTTGGGTTCGAGCAGCGAGATAAAGGGCTACGAAAAAAAAAAATCGAACCACGTGTCAGAAGACCTATCTCACGAAGACGTGTCCCATACGTACGTTTATACGTGTGTAGAAACTACAGATTACAAAGTCAGCATACACTAGACGTATAACGAAAGCTAGAAATCTCACATGTCAAACAACTTCTCTACGTCCTCGGGTGTCACGAGCTTATGGACCAAAATGTCTGGCGGGCTTATCTTGTCAATCAAAGACTTGCGTAATGCGAGGTTCTGTGACGGCCCGGGCATGAAAAATTGCCTACTGGCGACTCCCTGTCAACAAAAGGGGGAAACGTCTTGTTAGTCGCATTCTCCTTCACCGGTGGAACCTTCTATATAGGCAACAGAAATGTGAACTCACCACGTCGTCGTCGTCATCGTCCGCATTCTCCCTGCCTTTCTTTTCCGAGGAGACTGCAGGGCGATCCTTTGATGTGCTGATAGCAAGGTTCGCAAGCAGCCCGAGGGGGACCGCGTCATCCGCATACGCGTCGATATCAGCTTCTACAAGGGTATTGGGTGAGACCGGCGAATCGTCCGTGCCCGACGACCCACGGCGTGGGACGTGCGGTTGCTGCGTCTGGTCATCATCAGATTCTTCCGAATCGCCAGCAAGCTGGAACGGATTCTTGGCGGGGCCAGAGCGCACGGGAGGCGAGCGCACGGAAGACTGGAGCCGGTCGAGCCACGCAATAACGGTGTCCCGATGGTGGTCGCTCGAGGGTGTTGCCATGCGATATGCCTCAATCGAAAGAGGAGTAGCGAGATATGGATTGTGCAACTAGAAAAAGCCGGACAGTTAACGGGCGCCTAGATGGTTTCGGTAAAACGTGCAGGCGTACCTGTTTGAGGAGAGACTCGATGATCGAATCCTTCTGCTTCATCTGTGCAAGGAGGTACTCGCGTTTACTGAAGGGTGAGGATGAGCATTCTTCATTGTCAGAGGAAGAGGCAGGTGGCGTGAGAGGGGGGGTGGGGTCCGGCATCTTGGGATAAGCAGACAAGAGGAAGGGGGGAGGGGGGAGGGGAGAGACGGGTGAAGATTTAAAAGCACGGAAGTGCCCCAATAAAAAAAACAACGCCACCATGGGTCAGATGGGAGAGATCGCTCACTTTGGCGCACTCCTGGGTTTCCGGCCTTCAACAATACAATCGTGTTTGCCTGTCTTACAGCGCTTGCACACGTTCTCGCCAGGAGGAAAAGTGCATTTCATCTAATGGAGACCAGACGAAGGGGGTGATTGGGGGGAATTGACGAACGGAAATCGGGCAGATCGCAGGTGCAAGACGGGGCGAAGTAGGTTCCGGGAGACGTTAGTGCCGCATTAGGTAAATTGTCAACGGACAAAACGCACCTTGAGACGCTTGCAGTAGGTGCATGCACCGGGGCTGAACAGGGAGCGGGGGATACGCCCATCGGAAGAAGGGAATTACCGCGGGAGTACGGGATAGCGGAAGGCAGTGCAAGGCCGGGGATATAAGGGACCCGAGAAGTCACGTTTGCAAGGGAGAATCAGACGGCAAGGCGGAGCCGCAGAGGAATTACCCAACGAATTAGTTCGACACATATAATGAAAGGTGGAGAAACGAGGCACAGAAGACCGCGATTAGGCAGACACCGTAAAAAAAAAATTTGGATAAAGAATGGAGTAATGGACGAGTCAGTGACATAGGAACTTGCGATATAAAAGTGGAGGCACTCACAGTCGATTGGGACGGGGCATGTTCGCACCAACGTTTGCCTCCACCACGTCGTCGTCATCATCCGTATCTGTGTCAGACTTTTGACGCTTGCGCTGCTTCGCTTTACCGTGTGTACGCTTGCCCGCTTGTTTTGGGCTCGCTTGGAAGGAGACCGAACCGGTAGGAGTGTTAGATAAGCCGGTACCATGTGGAGGCAGGGGTTGACTGTCGGTCCAAGCCGGTGAGATGGATTGTCTTGACTGAAGAGTTCCATCAGATGCAGGTGTAAGGGCCACCCCTGGGGTGAGGTGGTCGACCGGGGACGAGTATTGCTGCTGCTGTTGTTGGCCCGAAGAGTGGGTGTCGGATATCCCGGGATACTGATCCATCAAGTAACACGTGAGATCGTCCGATGGTGGAGGTGGTTGGCTAATTTCAGCGCTCGGTTGCTGGGTCCAATTTGATGCGACGCGCGACTGTCGCTGTGTGGAAGCAAGGCGACTATCGAAAGTATGGTTCTGAGGATTCTCGAAAAAGCCGTATTGCGTGGCATCAGAGGATGGTGGTGGTGGTGGTGGATGTGGATGAGAGGTGACGAATTGATAGTGATTAGTATGACGAGGTGCTTGTGATTGCATTTGCCGCTGTGTGCGAGAGTCAGATACAGAGGGTTGAGGGGGATAAGATGGGGTATTGGAATAGACGAGCGGGGTCTGCCCGTAAGAGTTATCTATCCAACGCTGATAGTCCTGGGCTTGGGGCTGAGTGTCCTGTTCCGGATCATAAAAGGTGGGAGTAGCGCCGATCATGCTAGATGGGGACTGGGCGGTGTCAGTAGCAGGACTGGGATGGTTGGATCGAGCCGACAAGGGACTGTGGTGGTGGGAAGAGGGAGAGGGGAGAGGAGATGGAGACTGTTGTGAAGGGAATAACCAGGGAAGCGCTGTATTTTGACTGTGAGACGACGAGGCCGAGGTGGTCGAAGGGGCTGTACAACGGCGGTCCGGTACGGAATTATGCGACGGGTCTAAACGATGGAGATTACAGAATAAGACGGAGAAGAACAAAGGAGGAAAAGAACTGACGAAGAGTGGTGGCGGCCAGTGCTGGGAAAGACGACGGGCGATGGGGACGGCTAGGGTCGGCAGGGGCCATGCGAACTAAAATACGCAGTCAGATTTGGCAAGCCAGATCAAACAGATGAGGTATCAGAGGAGAGGTTCGTCGTATTGCCTGGTTCTGGGGGGCCGGGGGGAGGAATCGCCGGTGTGTGTATGCGGGATGTATGCGGGATGGGACAAGACAAGGCGAAGAAGCGCAAATGCTGTAAGCCCAGGGCCCTTGCTGTACCGCGGTCGAATCTTCTTATAACTTATCTATACCCACTTTTCATTTTTTCATGCGAGTGCGACTCACTGTCTCACCTCGCTCTAGCCTTCCCTTCCTTCCTTTCCTTGTTTCCCTTTACTTTACTTCCATTGGCCCTCCGCGCGCTTTATCATCATATCTCTGTCATGTTTAATCTCACCCCTCGGCCAGGCGTTACCCCTTGTCCCATTAGGGGATAACTCCAAATCTGCCAACGCCCGTGTACGTACTCCGCGCGGTCCCGATCTGGGTCACTTTGCCCAGCTCGTCCTCAGACAACGACTTGGTGCCTGCCAATGGTCACCAGCTGACCATAAAAGCCCTGCAATCCCTTTCCTGGCTGTGCTCAGGGTCCATCTGGCCTCACTCAATACACCGCCCCGATCAGGGCCACATTTATGTGAACTCGGAGGGGTACGTAGTTCTAACTACACTGCCCGCCCGAGGCAGTGAACCTTACAATCCTCCCATTCTCAACGTGGCCCGCGGGGTTTTTATGGGGCTTGATCAAGAAGCATCATGACATCCATGCGATTGTGTTCATTGTACAGAGCGGGCGTCAATCCGGTTACTCAAAATGATGGCTAGCCGGACGGGTTATTCGTTGTGCAAGGAGTGGGGTTGTTCATCCACTTTACAGTAAGCCAAGACGCCACTTCAACGGGTGTGACCGTATGACTCGGAAAAAGCCTGAGAATCAGTCGGCCAAGAACTCTTAACGCCGAAAGCCGGTGCAAGCCCGGTACCAGCCTTGGTTAGGAGGGGACGAGATGTGATCAGCTTGGTGCATCGATTTGCCCAGAAGCTGCAGATGTGATTAACCTCATGGCAGCCCCATCCTAATAAACACACTGTTTTTGGAATTTTTGGCTCGATCATACAGTCGACTCATCTCACCAAGCGTGAGAATTCCCAGTCTCACTTTGGTAATGCGTTTAGGGCAGGCCGATACGCGTCGGGAGTGACAGTTTGAGTCTCGCTAATTGAACACGACTCCAACCTCGATCTGTCATGGCGGTGTCTTCGCTCTCGGCCAGCCCAAGTCCCTCATTCGCGATGACCCCAGGTCCACCGTCCAGCACTGCTCCTTCGACGCCTCCTATTGTGGAATCTGATCCCGTACGCTCCAATCCGTCCTGACGCCAATCTCTAACAACCAAACAAACCAATATTTTCTGCCAATCGCGGTTTTTTTTTTAACAGGATGAGGAAGCGCGATTTATGAATATGCAAGCGCTCCTGGAAAAGTCGTCCGTCTACACTGAAGCATTGAAGGAGCAGATGGACCGCTCCCGTGAAAAACACGCTTCCGTCGCCGCCACCGCCCAGACGCGCACCCCGAAACCAAAGCAAAAGCAACGCGCTGGACGCACAGGGCGGCACGTGTCAGGAGGCAGAAAGCGCGTACGTCTAGGTAGTGACGACGAGGAAGACGGGGATGAGCCCTCGAAGCGCGCCCGGGTTCTTCCAGGCGAAGCGAAACCCACATTCGTGCAGCCCGCGTTGCTCACCGGATCCAAATTGAAGGACTACCAGCTTGAAGGCGTTGCGTGGATGGTCAGCTTATGGGAGAATGGCATCTCGGGCATTCTGGGCAAGTCTTGGCTTCCAAGCTTTATTCATCATCACTAATTTGCCTTGCTCAGCGGACGAGATGGGTTTGGGAAAGGTAACGTTTGGGCGGTACCGAATACTGTAGAATGTTCATGCTGATTTGCTTGTTTTTGCAGACCATTCAGACCATCGCGTTTATCGCACATCTACGCGTGCGAGTAGAGGCGCCTTTCCTCGTGGTGTGCCCCCTCAGCGTTTTACACAACTGGATCGATGAGTTCACGCGGTTTGCACCAGAGGTCGCCTTCTCTTTTACTTTATCCCGTGTTGCCCCAGGTTGACGTTGCATGTGTAGATTCCCGTTTGCATGTATCATGGCCCCCCTGAAGAACGTGCCGAACTTCGGCGTACTTCCATGGCATCGTCACGAAAACGCGAGACACTGCCGAAGAAGAAACGGCCGACGCGGACGAAAAAACGGCGTCTCACGAAACATCGTGACGCTGACTCAGACGAAGAGGTCGTTGTCGTTGAGCCGGAGGACGAGGACGATGGCGTTGAGATTGTCTCGGACGAAGAAGACCTGACTACTCAAAAGTCGACCTTCCCCGTGGTTATCACAACATATGAAATGATTATCAAAGACCGTAAGCACCTCACTAGGTATGAGTGGGGCCAGGTTATCGTGGATGAGGGTCACCGTTTGAAAAACATGGACTCCATCCTCATGCGGGAAATCAAAAAGTATCCCAGCGCAGGAAGACTGCTCTTGACAGGCACCCCGCTGCATGTGAGTTCGATTCAATATGTGTACTGCATGCGGTCTCACGAGCCTTCTAGAACAACTTGGCGGAGCTCTGGTCTCTCCTCAACTTTATCCTGCCAGAAATTTTCGACGATGTCGCCGCCTTCCAAGACTCGTAGGCTCTTGTTTCTCTCCATATTGTCAACTTCTCATTCTACGCCCCCCACAGGTTCAAGATCCCGACCCTTTCTAACGGTCTCGCCGAATCGCGTAACACCACGCTCATTCACAAATTGCACGATATTCTCCGTCCATTCCTTCTCCGGCGTCTCAAAGTCGACGTCGAGCGTTCACTTCCACCCAAGAAAGAGTACGTGCTGTACGCACCGTTGACGGAGCGTCAGCGCGAAGTATACGATGCCGTCGTCAAAGGCTGCCTTCGCGGGATGCTTGCGGGCGTGCGGTCCGGCCAAGACGCCGAGAAACGCGAGCGCGAGCGGATCGCCCGCGAGATTGAAGAGGACGAGAAGCTGGGTCGGGTGGGCACGCGCACGCGCAAGAGCAGGGTCAGCCTCACCCCCACGACTAAGTCGATGGCCGAGATCGGAGCGGAGCATCAGCTCAAGACCAAGAGTACGTCTCTTCACAACCTCTCTCGTGCGGACGCTGATTCGTCTCTCTCTGCGCAGTGAAAGAGATCAACAATATGCACCTGCAGAACGTCGTGATGCAGCTGCGCAAGGTCTGCTCGCACCCGATCCTGTTCGAAGGGCCGCGGATGCACCAGCACGTCATGGACGAGGAGCTCGTCGACGCGAGCGGGAAGATGATGGTCCTCGAACGGCTGCTCGACGCGCTCTTTGCGCGCGGGCACAAGGTCCTCGTCTTTTCGCAGTTCGTCACCATGCTCGACGTCATCGAAGTAAGCCGGTCCCCTTTGTGTGTGATTGTGTGCGGCAGGTTGACGACATTTCGGGGTAGGACTGGGCGCACGAGTGCAAGCGCTGGCCATTATGCCGCATCGACGGCTCGACGGGCCCGCTGGAGCGCCGTGCAGAGATGGACCGCTTCCAGAAGGGCGGCGACGCCCCAGACGCGCCGCGCCTGTTTCTCTTGAGCACGCGCGCAGGCGGACTTGGCATCAACTTGACCGCGGCCGACACGGTCGTGTTCTACGACCAGGACTGGGTGCGTTCCTTTCCGTGCGAATCGCACGTGGCGCGACAGTTGCTAATGATGACGGGCGGCGAATGTTCATCAGAACCCGCAAATGGATCTGCAGGCCCAAGACCGCGCACATCGGATCGGGCAGACCAGGCCCGTGCTCATCTTCCGGCTCGTCAGCAGGCACACGATCGAGAGCAAGATCCTGCAGCGCGCATCGGAGAAGCGTCAGCTCGAGGCGTTGGTCATCGCTAAAGGTGCGTCTCATGCACACCACACCCACCAGACTTGCCTTTCTCACACCAATCCTCCTCTTCCCAGGCAAATTCAAGGCGCCGATTGGCAGCAACGCCAAGGCCGAGACGCGCCAGACGATCGCGGAGATGGCCGCGCAGCTTCTTGAGCTCGAGGGCGAGCACATCGAGGTCGTGCCGAGCACTGCCGCGGGCAAACGTAGCGTGATCAGCGACGCCGAGCTTGACATGCTGCTCGATCGCCGCAAGGAGGTGTTCGAGGGCCGCGGCGTCGGCTGGAAAAGCGGCGCGGCAGCCGCCAAGGGAAGTGCTTACAAGGGTGCTAACGGTGGAGGGGCGGAGACGCCTAGGCGGCGTCGTGCGGACGCGGGCGGTGGTTTGTTCGAGGTGTTTGAGGCGCCGACGGACCAGGGCAACGACGCACTTGCAAATATGCTCGGAGAGGACGCCTCTGCGTCCCTGTGATCGTGCGTGCGTCTTAGCAGAAGTTTTTGTTGCTTTCCGTGCTTGCTTTCCATGGGGTTTTTTTTTCTTGTTTATTGTTCATATATTTGGACACTACGTAGATCTAACAACGCGTGTCCTAGACCAAGTATTGTACGCATTGCTTTGATCTCGTTCTCAGTAGGCTAGTAGAGTTGCCTCTTACTTTACCCCTGGTAATACCGTGGCTACGCGTACATACCCTTACATACAGTACATAAAATGCAAAACAGACTCACCCTTTACATCGTGGGTAGCTCTCTTCTGTCATTGAACCCGTGCAAGTTTGCTATAGGCGCGGTGAGACGCCCTTGCGAAGAACGCCTTCGGAAGTGCGAGCTACTGCCCAAAATAGTTGGAGAGTCCGCGTGTATCTGCCCATACTTTTGGTCTGTAGAAGCGTTAGTACATGGCGCACTTGAAGGTGGGACGACGCGGATGACCTGGTCAAGCTTCGCAACGCTGGATCATCGGCATCCAGCTCCCAGCAGGCGAGTGGCCCCGCCACGAGGGCCGCTTCCCGCCCAACAATTAGATTGTGTCACAAACTTTCAAAAAAAAAAAAATGCAGTACAGTGGTCTTCAACGGGAGAGAGCGTTTGACGTCTCCAAATTGGTCCCAAGGAGACGCAAAACTGTCCGGCTCCTTGACATTCAGCGTGGTACGCATACCTGACCAAAGGGCATCCAAGACACCCTTAACGCCGGACAATATTTGTGCACTATTTTGCCCCTGAGGAATGGCCCTGGAAGAGGCGACATCAGCACCCGATATCTCGCGAAGATAGTTGAGAAGAGCTCGCCATATCGCTTCGACTGGGCCGCAGTCGGCAGTGACCTATTGATAGCGTCAACCTTGCAAATTTTGATTCGTGTTGGTATGCCCCATACCTCTCTCCTCTCCGCAATTGATGAGAATCGAGCATCCAATGCCAGTTTAACCTATGGGGAGATATGTCACACAACTGACACGAATAAGGATAGAGCGCGGACCTGGAAAGCTTGGATCACGTTTGATAACTCTCCGTCACATTGCTTGATCTTCGTCAACAGATCCTTGCGTAGAAGGAGCCCTTTGATGATGCCTTTTTTCTTGGAGCACTTCTTCAGCACGCGCTCGATCCCGTCCAGTTCTCTATTCCATCGTCAGACTGTGGGTGTCAGGGAACGTAATAACCTCCGTAGAGAGACGAACCTTTGAAGAGAACCCAGAATAGCGAGCAGACTAGCTGGGAGATCTTCCTCGTTCAGATCGTACCTTCCGCACATATTGACAATGACGCTCCCCACTCTGGCGAGCTTGCGCATCACTAATTTGCACTCCTCTTTGTAATGTTTCACTTCCTGAGGAAGCACTCATCAGAACATAGATTATCAGAGGGAAATATGTGTAACACGTACATCCCACATTGTAAGTGCTTGGAGTAAGAGACTCGCGATGGGGGCAATACACGGGAGGTTAGCCGCCAAGGCACTCCCCTCCTTGAGAGCCGCGAGCGATGTTTGAATTGCACTCATCGCAACATCATCGTGCGTGCCTATCTGCCTATCTGAGGCAGACGTAATGGCAGCAGCATCTGGCCAAAAACAATCAGCCAAAATGATATAATGGTGGCTCCTAGTTGATACTTACGAGCTGGGGGGAGCTGACTGTCAGACATGGCAAGACGGGTCCTGCGGGTCCTTTTCCTGAGAGAAAATAGTTTGGAAAACATGCTCGACAATGCCCGGTGGTGGTAGCGAGGAAACTTTTAAATACGAATTCCCTCTTAGACCGCTAGTAGGAACAGCCTCGGCGAACCAAAACAACTTGTACGCAGGCGCCATGGCTGTTCGCAGGCAGTGAACCCTAATACTAGAAGTTGAGATAACTGGCCTAGAAACTGAGGTCGGTGAAACCATTGCTAAGTGGTAGGTGCCTTGGTAGTAGGTGCCGAGAAGCTGGGGGAGGAGACTGTGATGCTGTGTCGACAGTGCTGTGGAGTGCGCTCTTACTGTAAGGAGATCGCGTGCTCCAATGAGACGACAAGGTGCGCAAACGCCAACTTACGGCGTGTTATGCAACACATGATTGTACTTGCCAGTGCCGTTCGGCGTTTGCGCTGTAGCCGCAGTGCTGTAGCTTACTAACTGGCGGGCACGACGTTCCGGGTACCCCGCCGCCGCCGCGTCGTGCGTGGGTGTGGGTTACAGTAAGACGATCGACGACATGGACTCGGATGCGCGAATAGGTGCAAACACTACGTCACTTGCGACACCAGACATCACTCATCATTAGATATTCACTGCCATCTATGCCAAAGGTTGCACTTGCGGTGCCTACCGTCTCAGCAGGAACCGTCACTTTCCCAGATGGTGTGATATATACTTCGATAGTCGAACTCATACAATCCTCTCGATGCCACTGCAAACTCGGACCAACTCAACGAAGCGGTACGTATATTGTTATACAGTGAGTCCAAAGAACACGGGCGCAAAATTAGGATACAGTGATTTAGGTTATTATACAGTGTGCTAAAGAGCGCATTCGTGATCATCCAAAACTAAACAGCCAGTCAGTTCGCCCATTTTTTTCTATCTTTCCGTTGTCATGCACCTCTAGGGCTTAAAAGGCTATCGCGTTGAAGCCCCTCGTCAAATTGTACATCGCATCGCGGACCTGTCTGGACATCCTCACGCTACACGACCCTCCCTCAATATGCTGGCACAGCGCGCTGAGCGTGACGAACTCGATGCGGCAATCCAGCTTTGGGCACCTATATATCTTCTGGGTCATGGGCAGGGCTTTTCAGGTGTCGATTGAGGCAGTCGAGTGTCTTGAACGTGGAGTGGCACAGGAAGCACTCGTACTCCATCCCATTCCACGAGAGCTCCGTCGCTCACGCCGAAGCGCTCATCGGCGGCCCGTACTCGCCTGGTGACCACCGATCGTGATGTGATTATTCCTGTCCGCCTGCACGGCGAGGCGGTTGAGCTGCTTGAGCGTCATGCCCGACCAGCAGGCGCCAGACTCAAAGTGGTCCGTTCGCGCTGCAGGAGAGATAAACGACTTGTTGCATCTGCGGCCGGGGCACACCACGGTGCTCGTCCGGTGCAACTTGGAGTTCAGGTGGTGCCAGAGGTTGCTTTCGCTCTGGAAACTCCTGTCACACTCGGCGCAGTAGATGTGCACCTCGTGGTCGTGCTTCTGGAGTTCCGAATAGCTGTCGAATAGCTGAACTTTATTTCTCAGTGCCGCACAGTAGAAGGGGTGAAGAAGCAACTGACTTCGTGGCAGTCCCTGCACGCATTGTGATCCTCAACTAAGTGATCCCACAACTCATTTTCATAATCGAAGTCCTGTTCGCACCCGAAGCAGTAGTGGTGATCTGGGTGTTGTTTATAGTGCGAATGGAGGCCAGGCTCTGAATTGAAGACCTAGACGTTACGAGACGCCAAATAAGTCTCGACAGTCTAGTGATAGTGAGGAGCACTGACCCGATCGTGCTTCCTGCAATGCCAGTGCTTGTCGTCCATATGTTGCCTCCTTGACTCCTCGGATTTGAAATGCCGGTCGCACTCTTTGCAGTAGTGGTGATTTGGACTCTGTATGTAGTGCTGACTCAGTGCGTCATAACTCCCAAAGTCGAGGTTGCAGTCATCGCAGGCCTGATGAGAATTGGAATCCTCCATATGCTGCTCGAGGGCACGATCGTGCGGAAACCATCGATCACACCGGTCACAGTATGCCGTGAATGTGGGAGTCGGAGAAGAGTGTGGGGACCTGTGTGAAGTCGGACGGGAGTAAGAACGAGTCGTTTTGTTCAAGGTCTCGACCTACGTATGGAACCCCCAAATGCTAGGTACTAGCTCCCGCAGTCCCAGGCGTAGCGCCAAGGGGAGCTCCCCCCCATGGAGCTGCAGAAAACGAAAGAGGTCCCCCACGAGCCCGCCGGTGAGCTGAACGCTCTTCACGCTGGCGAACGTCCGGAGGAGTCCGTGCCACTGTGCATGGTCTATCGCGTCCTGCCACGACGCGGAGCCGTCCTTGTGAAACCCAAGGGTGAGGCTGTCCACTCCTGCGAGCAGTGGCTCGAGCGCATGGCAGATCTGCGCGGCGCAGGCGGCCTGCCAATCGAGTGGCTGGCACTTCACTCGCACAAGGAACGGATACGTGCCCGCGCGTTCGAGGTACGGGTCCACAATCATGGAGACAAACTCTTTGTCGAAGCTCATCTGTGCGGAGCGGAACGTGAAATCGCCGGTTGTGCGAGCGAACTGCAGTAGGTGACTGAGGTCGAACGTGAGTTGGTTGAAGAACTCAACGTTGAGCGTTGAGAGGAGCGGCGCGCTGAGCCGAGCCAGGATCCCCTCCAAATAGGCGCTGCCACCCCGGAAGGCAAGTACTTTGAGGCTGGGAAGAGTGATCGGCGTCGACTGTGCGGCGCTCCTGAGTCTCTGCTCGACCTCGCGGTTGGGAACGGCTGCGTAAAAACGGATCATCAAAATTTCAAGACGGGACATGCCGGAGAGTTGTGCAATCAGGTGCGCTGGGTGGAACTCTGGGGAGGCTGGGGCGTTCCAAAGTCTGAGCGTGATGAGGTCCTCGGCTTGTCTGAGTAGCGGAGATTGTATTGGAAAAGCGATGTTGGATAGCGTGAGATGACGCAGAAGCGGTGCTCGCAACTTCTCTGGAAGCACCAAGCCTGTTCGGCTTTCTGTCGATGAGTAGAGGGCCAGCCTTTCCAGCATCGGTAACTCGTCGTCCATGGCATTGAATAGGTTGCGCAAAATCGCAGTCGGTGCCGCAATGTGAATACGACGCACGCGTTCACGCTGCTGGAGCGCAAAAAGAGCGCTCTCCTCATCCGCGGCTGTAATTTCAGGGTAGTAGATTATAAGAGGTAGGGGTGGCGAATGTGAGAGCATGGCTTCGACAGGGATACCGTAGGTGCAAACGAGATGTAGGTCCAAGCGGTTTGGCGATGTAAGGATAAGGTGGCGCCACCTTGGGCAAACGTGGATGGGCTTGTACCACCAGCGTTCCAGATTCCATGCTTGATCCTCGTCGGTCCTATTGTAGAGCCGGTACCAATCAAAGATATTGAGGAGCACGACATCGTTGAGTGTACTGACAGTCGTGCGTGGCGTCACCACTGGCATCAGTAAAACGTCAACTGACCTGGAAATGTACTGGATGTACTGAACCCAGAGTTCTACCTGACCCTATGCCCCAGGTCCGAGTCATGCCCTCATGGTCGGACAGTCACGCCCTTCATTGAAACTCCGCTCGACCCCATGCTAGTTGGCAGTTTGCCTGCTCGGCGCGTCGTCACTTGAAAGCCCTCGACACACCACCTCCACCTCCACGGCACTCCGCCTCGCGGTTGGTCACGCCTTCACAGGCGACTATAGCCTCCGTTTCAAACACTGCGTGCAAAGCAGAGTTTTCGGTCTAATAAAACTCATAGAAAACTCTGTGAGGTGTTAACCACTTATCAGAATTTATTTTATCGAAAAACTCTGAAAAAAAAAGTTTAAGTTTTATTTG